>Ga0209272_10001239_pt1 | contig 16699 bp, 18 predicted proteins | sample tdDd002_FD_187125 | JGI IMG/M metagenome (GOLD analysis project Ga0209272, IMG submission 187125) | Marine sediment microbial communities from the Atlantic coast under amendment with organic carbon and nitrate - tdDd00.2 (SPAdes)... | ecosystem: Environmental > Aquatic > Marine > Coastal >... | reverse complement strand
TGAGGAGTTTGATACTCTTATGAAAAAAATAGAAAAATTAAAAGAAGTATTATAAAATTTATAAAAAAAGGACTGTAGATAATGCAGTCCTTTTTTAACAATATTAAGAAAGAAAAATTATTTTTAGGAAGTTTTCTCAGGTAGAAAAGAAAGAAAATCAGAGGATAAAACAAGGAAGAATAGTGAAAGAGGTGAAGATATGTTTGAGGACAGAGGAAAGTATTTTGTAATAGATGAGTTGGATGATATGGGAATAGGGACTATCTTTACAGATAAAACCTATGGAGATGTAAAGGCGGAGTTATTCTTATCTCCCTTAAGAAAGGAAAATCAGAAAAACTTCTTGGAGGAGTTTGGACTTCAGGGAAGAAAGTTAATATATGGGAGTCAGACCCATTCAGCTAATATAGTTGATATAAAGGATACAGACAGAGACCTGCCATATCCGGAGACAGATGGATTTATAACTGCCAGAAAAGATATTGTAATCTTTACCCAGTACGCAGACTGCCTTCCTGTATATTTTTACAGTAAAGATAAAAAGGTAATAGGTCTTTGTCACAGCGGATGGCAGGGAAGTTTTCAGGAGATAGCTATAAAAACCATAGAAAAGATGGTGGTAAACTATAGATGCAGACCAGAGGAAATAAGGGTAGATATGGGAATAGGTATAGGAATATGCTGCTATGAAGTGGGGGATGATTTCTATGAAAAGTTCAGAAAAAAGTATGGTGAAGAATTTTTAAAAGGGATATTTCAGCATAAAAATGGCAGATGGTATTTTGATAACACAGAGTTCAACTACAGGCTCCTGTCACGAGCAGGGGTAAAAAAAATCCATAAAGATTCGAGGTGTACTTATTGTGAGGGAAGATTTCATTCATATAGAAGAGAAGGAAAGGCCTCAGGACGAAATGGGGCATTTATATATTTTAAAGCTTAGTGTTTTTATAGTAATAGGTCTGTTCTTTATAGGGTGTACAGCCCTCCCTGAAAACAGGCAATGGGGAAGTGCAGAAGAGCTGAGGATGAATCTTACAACTCTTCAGACGGGAGATATCCTGGTAAAGAACAGAAAGTGGGATCCCCTTTCATGGTATGGCCATGCTGCAATAATGGTAGATGAAAAAAACATAGGAGATTACCCTAAGATAGGGGTAGGGTACTACGAGATAGATTCCTATTCATGGCTCTATGAGAGAAGAGATGTAATTATACTGAGGTATAAAAACTTTGATGAAAGGTTTAAGAAAAAACTCCTTGAAAATATCGAGATATATAAGGATAGAGGGTACTGGATAGGACTTAATAAAAGGAGTGATAAGAGGTTTTACTGCTCCCAGTTTGTATGGTATATCTACTGGAGAACAGCAAAAGACCTGGGATATGATCTGGACCTTGACAGCAATGGAGGAATTATTGTGGGACCCTATGACTTTCTCGGGAGCGGTGAGCTGGAACAGGTATATATAGGTGGTGTGCAGGAGGAATAATATGAGGTTATTAGTAGCGATAGCTTTGGTTATATTCAGTATGAATACCTTTGGAAGAAACCTCAGTGAAAAGAAGGAGTGGAAGGCTAAAAATCTTCCCTATGACTCCAGAAGTGGTGTAAGAGTAGAGGTATATGACCTTCAGAAAAAAGGGAATGATAATATAGGTATAAATATAAGGCTGCATAATATAAATGAGAAGGCTCTGGATGAAGTCACTGTAAAGGTGTGGGTATGGAAGTCTGAAGGAGTATATGTAGAGGAGATAATACTTTTATCCAGAGAGGATGCTTCATTTAACAGAATAAGAGGTGGAGAGGAAAAATTCTTTCCAAGGAGGGGTTCTTATTACCGGCTAAAAGGTGTAAAATATAGTGAAATGAAGGATATAAAGATTAAAATAGGACGGTCGGTATTAAGAGGGGTGAGATAGATAGAGAAGATATTAAAAAAGATAGGTGCAGTACTCTTTATGGTTATAGGCCTCATATCCTATGGCGAAGAGGTACGGACTATAAAAGTTGGAATGATACTTTCAAATAATGAAAATCCGTTCTTTCAGGAGATGAGGGAGGGGGCTGTGGAAAGGGCCAGAAGTGCAGGGGTACTCCTTGAAGTAGTGGCAGCTGAGGACTCTCCTGTGAAGGAACTTCATGAGATAAGAAGATTTATAGAGGAAGGGGTAGATGTGCTTATACTAAACCCTACAAACTCCCATGCTGTAGCAAGGGGAGTAATCCTTGCCAATGAAGCCAAGATACCTGTAATCACCCTTGACCGTGAGTCTGTGAGAGGGGATGTAATCAGCCATATAGGCTCGAATAACCTCAATGGCGGAAAGCTCCTGGCGCGGTATATGGTAACAGAGCTTGGAAGAGAAGCTAAGGTAGTGGAGATCGAAGGGAATATAGATACAACAGCCTCTGTAAACAGGGGAAGAGGATTTAATCAGGTGGCCATGGGAAACCTGAAGATCATCATCCGGGAGGATGCTGAATTTCAAAGAGACAGAGCCTATAGGATAATGAAGAGGCTTCTTGAGGAGGAAGCTGTAATAGAAGGGGTCTTTGCTCATAATGATGAGATGGCCCTGGGAGTTATAAGGGCTATAGGTGAAAGTAGGAGAGAGAATATATTTGTAGTGGGATATGACGGGACAGAAGAGGCTCTAAAAGCTATAAAAGAGGGTAAGATGGCAGCTACCATAAAACAAAATCCCTATGAGATGGGATATATAGGAGTGGAAACTGCTGTAAAAGTTGTAAATAAAGAATGGGTAAACAGAAAGATAGATATAGGTGTATACCTTATAGACAAAGAAACTCTCACCAAATAGGTGAGAGTTTCTCTTGTTTTATACTTTAAGAAACCATAAAAATTTAATGTATTGAAGCTCAGTTAACTCATTAACTGAGTACCATAAATCACAGTCATTGATATTATTGATTTATGGCAAAGTGAGGCGAAGCTTCTTTTCTTGTATGGAAGTTATGTTTTAAAAGAAGAGTTTCAATGATAATTTGAAACCTTTTAATCTTTACTGAAAGAAAACCAGTGAAAGTTATTATTAATCAAGGGAAGATTAATACCCTTCAGTAAAGGTTAAAAGTTTTCAAAAAGGGGTGACAGGACATAGTCCTGTCTCCTTTCTGATAAAAAGATTAATTAAAACTTTGTTCTCCATCCGATGTATGGGTACGCCTGCCACTTGTAGTTTGCAGTGTCTCCGTTGTTTCCATACGACTGAGCATTAGCATGCTCTACAGCAAGTGCTCCGTAGATAGATGTAGAACCATTTACGTCATATGAGAACTGAATCTCAAAGTCATTATAAACATATAGGTCTGAATCATAGTCAGATGTGTTACCGTTACTATCTGTAACATCTACTTTTCTGTCATAGAATGTATATGGATCTATTCCAAGCTCGTGGTAAAGTGCAAAGTTGATTCCATTCCAAGATCCCAGTTCATAAGTAAGGTATGTATATAACTCTACGTCAAGAGCTGTCTGCTCATCCTCTGCTGATCCTCCAGAAGTGTACTGCTTACCTGACCCAAGTTCCTGTCTGTATGCATAAAGGTTGAACTCTACTCCGAAGTCTACCTTATCTGATGAGTATACAGGCAGGTAAGTAAGCATATCTGCTCCGTATCTGAATTCATTTTTATCTCCATTATCATTATCTTGATATCTTACAGCTGGTCTTAACTTAAATGTAGAGAATCCAGGAATGTATGCAGCAAAGTCAAACTCTGGAGTATAGTTAAATCTGTTATAGCTATCTCCTACAGATCTGATCTCTAATCTCTGTCTGGCATCGATTTGAGTGTCTCCAAGTGTTCCATGGTCATAGTAAAGTCTAGTTCTTAGATCTTTATTGTTAGACCCCTGATCGTCTGAATGAGTCTTTATGAAATCTCTTACTCTGTAGTCAACATAGAAGTTTTCAGTGAATCTAACTCCACCCTCTGCAAGTGTAAATCTAATACCTTCAGCATCGATATCTTCTTTGTCTGAATACCATCTTAATTCCTGCTTTAAAGATCCAGTAGGTCTGAACTCTTCTTCTGCAACAGCAACTGAACTTACCATAGTAAGTGCACCTAGTGCAATTAATAATCTTTTCATAATCAAAATCTCCCCTTTTTCATTTTTTTAAAATATATATTTTATAAAAATAACAACTAATGCGATTATAGGGATTTTCATAAATTAATACCATTGCCGGAAGCAACGTTTACTTTAGAAGTGGTCATATATGAAAGTGAATTTTATTTTTTTAAGAATCACAAAGGAGAATTTATGTTTCTTTTAAGGAAATAGCCTTTGATTTTTTGAAGTGATATGGGTATACTTAGCATAGTAAAAGAAAGTGTTTATTCGCGATTTATTTTGGGAGGTTAGGATGAAGGTTCTTATGGAAATGGAAAGAATGATAAAGATTGCCAAGGTAATATTTAATGTTGATGAACTGGGAGTTAACTATAATGACCTCCTTATATTATCAGCTGTAAACAATGGAAATAATACTCTTAGGAAGATAAGTGACTTTCTTCTTACAGATAAAAGTCCGGTGCATAGAAAATTAAATAAATTAATAGATGATGGGATGATATTTAAAGAGGGGAAGATGCACAGTCTGAAGTTTTATCTCACAGAGAGGGGTAAAGATGTTCTCGTGGAAGCAGATAAGATTTTAGAATTTATAAAAACTGAGGATCTCAAGGGGCTGGATCAAGCACCAAAACCAACTCTGAGGGAAACTCTGGCAGAGTTTAGTGAAAGACTGGCTCCCATCTACTTTAAAGGATGATAGAGGTTTCATAAAAAAAGAGGAGTATAATGTGAGACTGATATTCCTTTATTGGCATGTGTAATCAATAAAAAAGTTTTACCAAATAAAAAAGCCGGGAGAAATCCCGGCTTTTGTTTTATCTAGTAGATATTACCTAAAAGTCCCACAGCTTTTTTAACTTCTTTGATCTTTGCTATAGCTAAAGATCTTGCTTTTTCAGCACCTTTTCTCAGTACCTCTTCAACATATTCAGGATTTTTAACAAGCTCCTCTCTTCTGGCTCTTGCTTCACCAAAGTATTCAAGGGTAGCATTTAAAAGCTCAGTTTTTGCATGACCATAACCATAGTTACCGGCTCTGAACTTTTCCTCCATCTCCTCTACCTGCTCCTTGGTAGCAAATAACTTATAAAGCTTGGTGATGTTGTTATCGGGATCCTTAGGGTCCTCAAGAGGTGTAGAGTCGCTGACGATACTCATAACCTGCTTTTTAAGAGCCTTCTTTGAAGCAAACATCTCAATGGTATTGTTGTATGATTTACTCATCTTCTGTCCGTCTGTACCGGGGACTACAGCAAGAGATTCTATGATAGCAGGTTCAGGGATAACAAAAGTTTCTCCATACTGGATGTTGAACTTATTTGCAATCTCTCTGGACATCTCAAGGTGCTGCTTCTGATCCTTTCCTACTGGTACAACTTCAGAATCATATATAAGAATATCTGCTGCCATAAGAACAGGATATGTAAGAAGTCCTGAGTTAGCAGAGATCCCCTTAGCGACCTTATCCTTGTATGAGTGGCCTCTCTCTAATAATCCTACCGGAGTAAGGTTTGAAAGGATCCAGTATAGCTCAGTAAGCTCAGGAATATCTGACTGTAAAAAGATAGTAGACTTTTCAGGATCAAGACCTAAAGCAAGGTAATCAAGTACAATATTGTATGAGTTGTCTCTAAGAGACTGCGGATCTGGAGCTGAAGTCAGTGAATGATAATCTGCTACAAAATAAAACCCCTCATTTTTATCCTGGTTATCAATAAACTGTTTAATAGCTCCAAAATAGTTACCAATATGCAGAACCCCGCTTGGCTGTATTCCAGATAAACTTCTTTTCATAATTTTTTCCTCCGTTATATAAATTCTCTTTTTAATTGTATCTGATAAAGTATATTATTACCTCATTAAAAGTGCATAAAAAAAACCGTAGAAAGGCATCTACGGTTGAAGTAACTGAATAATATTCCCCATAGACACACCTTAAGTTTACATGCGAAAACCAAGGACTGTATATAGCAAAAGTCCTTTTCTAGCACCACCAGTGTATCCAATTGTTTTTTATAATATCAAACATGGGTAGGTCTCCTAAAAAATAATTATTATATAAATGTTAGCATATAGAGGGATAATTTTCAACCGGACATTTAAAAAAGAGATCCTATATATTGAAAGCTGATGTTTTAAGTGCTAATATTAATACAGAGTATTTGAGCAAAAGGGGGAACAGGATGGAAGTGAGATCAGTTTTAGAAAGACTTGAAAAGATATTGGAAGAGAAAAGGATGGTAGATACAGCTATATCAGCTCTTCACTGGGACCTGGAAACTCAGGCACCTAAAAAAGGAATGGAACTGTTGTCCGGAGTAGTGGGATACCTTAGTTCTAAAAGCTATGAGCTGGCAACGGGTAATGAAACGATAGACCTCATAGATAAACTAAAGCAAAATATAGACGGCCTGGATCCGGTGAAGGGCAAGATAGTAGAGGAAGTAGAAAAAGAGATAGATAAGATAAAGAAGATACCCTCAGGGGAGTATGCAAGATATAATGAGCTTACAGCAAAAGCTCAGGGAGTATGGGCAGAGGCTAGAGAAAAATCCAACTATAGTATCTTTGCAGAAGATCTCAGGGAGATAGTTGCATTTCAGAGAAAGTTTATAAAATACAGGGGGTATGAGGGACATCCTTATAATACTCTTTTAGATGATTATGAACCTGGGATGACAGTGGAAAAATTAGATAAGTTTTTTGGTTATCTCCGGGGAGAACTCGTACCCTTCCTGAAGAAGATAGGTGAAGAGGGAAGGCAGGTAAGGACTGATTTTTTGAAAAGAGAGTTTCCAGTGGATAAGCAAAAGGAGCTTTCTGAATCCCTTGCAACCTATATAGGATTTGATTTTGAAAGGGGTATAATCTCAGAGAGTGCCCATCCCTTTACACTGAACTACGACAGAAATGATGTAAGACTGACAACCAGATATGAAAAGAATTACTTTCCTTCGTCGGTCTTTGGGACTATACACGAGGGGGGACACGGCCTCTATGAGCAGGGAATAGGGGAAGATATAGCTCACACGGTCCTTGGAACCGGAACCTCCATGGGTATCCACGAATCCCAGTCAAGGTACTATGAGAATATGCTGGGAAGAAGTAAAGCTTTCTGGGTACCTCTGTATGAAGATATGAGGAGTAAGTTTGATGCTTTAAAGGATGTGGATCTGGAAGAGTTTTACAGAGGAATAAACAACACCGGAGCAAGCCTTATAAGGGTAGAAGCAGATGAATTGACATATTCACTACATATAATGGTAAGATATGAGATAGAGAAGATGCTCATAGAGGGAAGTATAGAGGTAGAGGATCTTCCTGAGATATGGAATGACAAGATGGAGGAGTATCTGGGGATAAGACCGTCAAACGACGGAGAGGGTGTCCTGCAGGATGTCCACTGGTCTTGTGGTCTCTTTGGATACTTCCCATCCTATGCCCTGGGAAATGCCTATGCAGCCCAGATATATAAGGTGATGGAAGGGAAGATGGACATAGAAGATCTCCTTGTTAATAAAAACCTAAAGGAGATAAGAAACTGGCTGGAGGAAAACATCCATAAATACGGAAAGGGTAAAAACCCTACTGAACTCATAATGGATATAAGCGGAGAAGAGTTAAATGCAGGATATTTTATAGAATATCTGAAGGAAAAATACAGTAAAATTTATTTATAAAACTAGGGGGAATTAACAGGTGAAGTATGTAGCAGGAGTAGATCTTGGGGGAACAAATACAAAGATAGGGATACTAGATGATGAGGGACATATAATAGAGAGTAAATCTATAAAGACAGACTCTATAAAGGGGATGAAAGACACCTTTACAAGGATATGGAACACCATAGAGGAGATCTGTGACAAAAATAATGTGAAGGTAGAGGGAATCGGAATGGGAATCCCGGGACCAGTAGTGGACCAGAGAAGGGTAAGCTTCTTTGCTAACTTCCCCTGGGAGCATAATACAGACTGTGGGAAATTAATGGAGGAGATATCTGGAGTTCCCACAAAGCTTGATAATGATGTAAATGTAATAGCCCTTGGGGAAGCTAAATACGGAGCAGGAAAGGGATATGAGAGCAGTGTGACTATAGCTCTTGGTACCGGGATAGGAGGTGGAATCTATGTAGATGGAAAGTTAATCTCTGGATTTACCGGTGCTGGTGGAGAGATAGGTCATATGAAGGTAGTCAGAGATGGAAAGCTCTGCGGGTGTGGTCAGAAGGGATGTTTTGAAGCCTATGCATCAGCTACAGCAATAATAAGAGAGGCTACATCGAGACTCCTTGTGAATAAGACCAATGCTCTCTATGAGATGGTAGGAGGAGACCTCACTAAGGTAGAAGCAAAACATGTATTTGATGCAGCTAAGACGGGAGATAAATTTGCCCTTGATATAGTGGACTATGAAGCTGAATACCTGGCTATGGGGATAGGGAATATATTAAATGTAATAAACCCCAAGGCTATAATCCTGGGAGGAGGAGTAGCTCTGGCTGGAGATATTCTACTGGATGCTCTGAGAGCAAAACTGCCTAAATATGCCATGAATGCAGCTCTTGAGGGAGTTGAAATACTTCAAGCTGAGCTTGGAAATGAAGGTGGAATAAAGGGAGCTTCAGCTCTGGTACTTTAAGGTTTTATAGATGGTTGTAAATGGAGGAGGAGAGTATGACTGAGAGAGAAAAGAGCATGAAAGGATTACCTCATCAACCCTGGAAAGATGATATAATGAAGGAAGAATTAAAAAATTGTAAAGATCTTTGTTACACATATAATAATATTTTACCTTCTAAAATAGATGAAAAAAAAGAAGTGATGGAAAAAATATTAGGTAAAATTCATGGAAATTTTGTAATAGGACAGTCATTTTGGTGTGACTATGGATATAATATAGAGATAGGAAATAATTTTTATTCTAATCATAACCTGGTAATATTAGACTGTGCTAAAGTAACTTTTGGAGATAATGTCTTTATAGCACCTAACTGTGGATTTTATACAGCAAGTCATCCTTTGGATAAAGAAGAGAGAAATGAAGTAATAGTAGTGGCTAAACCTATAAAAGTTGGAAATAATGTATGGATAGGTGGAAATGTGACTGTTCTTCCCGGGGTAGAAATAGGAGATGATACTATTATAGGAGCGGGAAGTGTAGTAACTAAAAGTATTCCTGAAGGTGTAATAGCGGTGGGAAATCCATGTAGAGTAGTTAGAAAAATAACTGAAGAAGATAAGATGAAAAATATAAAGTAAGATTATAAAAGGAGCTCCAGCTCTGTTGCTTTTAAACTATGGTAAATAATTTAAGCCCTTTAAAGAGGGCTTTTTTTATTTGTTTAAAAAAGATTAAAAAGAATCCCCATGTGGGTTTTTACAGAAAGAAAAATAGAAAAGAGGTGTTGATAAAGAATTTGTTAATCTCTTTTTTATTTTTTTTAATAAATATACGGTATACCTTAGGTAAATAATAAATAAGGCTGGTGAAGATGGAGGTGAAGAGATGAAGAAAATAATATTCTTATTTATAACTATATTGTTTTTAGGAGGATGTGCAAATACACCTGTAGAGGATACCGGAGAGAGACTTTCAAGGGGGCACAACAACTTTTATGAGGCATCGGATCACTTTGAACAGGACTACAGTGAATAAAAAAAAGACCGGCTGAAGGCGTCGGTCTTTTTCTTTTATCTATATTAAATCATATTTTTTAGAAGTTGTAGCTGTAAACAGCCCCAAATCTTGCTTCAAATCCAGAATACATCTTTCTGTTTGTTCTTGTGTCGTAACCATAAACATATCCGGTACCAACAAAGGCTGAAACATCCATATCATCCTTTATATTAAATGTTTTCTTTAATTTTGGCATGAAGACAAGTTCTGCCTGGTCGTGATCCTGTACCTGTCTGTATCCCTTTTCCCAGAGACCCAGCTCTCCCCATGCAGTAAACTCAGTATTTAACACATAGCCGTTTCCAAGGGGATATTTGTGACCAAGAGTATAACTGTAATCCCACTCTCCATAGTTTTTAGATTCACTGACTTCCTGTCTCAGATAGAGAGTATTTTCAAGAGAGACATACCATGAGTCATTGATGTTGTGATCAACAGTGGCAGTAAGATAGTGTCTGTGCTGGTTTGAGCTTTGACCTCCATGATCATAGTTATAGTCTCTGAACTGGTAGTTGTAGTTCAGGTCAAGGTGAGTTCTTTCAGTTAAATTAGTGTTCATATTGGCATTGGCAAGGAATCTATAGGAAGAGAAACCATTATACTTGTATTCCTGGTTACCAGAATCATCCTGTCCTTCAATACTAGACTCTCTAGAGCTTCTTCCGCCTATCCATACACTGGAATCCCACTGCTTCCCAGCAAGGGTAAACTCTTCAAAGCTTCTGATTAATCTCGCTGTATGAGTGATATACTGACCGCTGTCCTTATCAGCACCCCTACCAAAGTTATCATTGTTATCGATATAGTCATATGAGTATTTATAATCAACAGCCCACTTGTCGTTTATCTTATATCCAAGACTTGTGAAGATAGAACTCACATCTCCATCCTCTATAAGGTCATCTGCCCCAGGATACCCGTCATCATAAACTCTGCTGGTAATTCTTCCCTGCTGTCTTTCAGTGTGGTTGATACCTGTTTTAAAACTCCATTTTTTTTCCTCTGTCTCCTCTGACCCCTGGGCATAGGTAGTAGCCCCAACGGTTAAAAGAGCAGCTGTTAAAAGTAAAACCTTCTTTTTCATAACCATCTCCTTTTCATAACTTTTTTCCCTTTTTGTTTATACTATATTTCAATTCCCCTTCCTCTAAATTGAAGAAAGCTTTATAACAAATCTGTTTATTTTTAATACCGCCCTCTTCCGTTCAGGGCTTAATAATAATAAAACAAAATTTCACAAAACACAAAACCTTCAATAAAGCAGGTATGAGAAATGATTATAATAGAACGAATATTCTCTTTAAACAACAAATGTCATATGGAATAATATGGAGGAAGAGGTGAGGAAGAACAGGGGAAGGAAATTATAAAAAGTAAGATGAATGGGAAAAAAAGGGAGATGAAAAAAGGGATAGCTTGTGGTAACATAGAGGTAGAAAAATATTTAAATACTATAGTGAGAGTGATTGAAGATGGAGAAGATATTTAAAGGTTTAGAATACAGGATAATACAAAAAGGAAGATCAGAAGCTTACACCGACATGGAGTATGATTCAAGAAAGATAAAAGCAGGAGGGATATTTGCAGCCCTCACAGGAAGCCATATGGATGGTCATGATTACATAGAAAAAGCCATAGCTAAGGGAGCTAAGCTTGTGATAGCCTCAAGAGAGGTAGAGGTCCCAGAGGAAGTGGGACTGGTAATAGTAAAAGACCTGAGACAGCACCTGGGAGTAATAGCATCTAACTACTACGGATGGCCACAGAATGAGCTGAAGATAGTAGGGGTAACAGGGACCAACGGAAAGACAACAACTACATATATACTGGAAAAGATACTTGGCGAGGACAGGATAGCTCGTATAGGAACAGTGGAGTACAAGGTGGGAAGCAGGGTAATACCAGCTCCCAATACCACTCCGGAATCCCTTGATCTTATAAAGATATGCAGGGAAGCTGTGGAAAAAGATATAGAGTATCTTATCATGGAAGTAAGCTCCCATGCTCTTGAGATGGGAAGGGTAGAGATGGTGGAGTTTGATACAGGGATATTTACCAATCTTACCTTAGATCATATGGACTTCCATAAAACAGTGGAAGGGTACTTTCAGGCTAAGAGAAAGATGTTTTTAAAGCTAAAGGATAAAAGTATGGGGGTATACAATATAGAGGATGCCCACGGAATGGATCTCTATAAGGAGTTTGGAGGAAAGGCCTTTGGAGAGAAGGAGGGAGAGCTAAGGGGAAGAGTGGTATCTTCAGACAGCTCAGCTCAGGTTCTAGAAATAGAATATCAGGAAAAAAAGTATCTTGTGACAACAAGACTTCTGGGAAGATTTAATATGATGAATATACTGGGAGCTATAGGTGCCTGTATAAACCTGGGAGTGCTAGTGGAGGAAGCAGTAGCTAAGGTGGGGAAGATATCAGGAGTCCCCGGAAGGTTTGAGTCTGTGAGCTGTGGTCAGGACTTTAGTGTAATTGTGGACTATGCCCACACTGGGGATGCTATGAAAAATATCCTGACAACATTAAATAAGATGAAGGCAGGAAGGATAATCACTATATTTGGTTGTGGTGGTGAAAAGGGACTAGATAAAAGGTATGGCATGGGAGAAGCAGCAAGACTCCTCAGCGACTATACCATAGTAACAGCAGATAACCCGAGAAATGAACCTATAGAAAATATCATAAAGGATATAGAAAAGGGCTTTATAAATGAAGAAGGGATCCTTGAAAGGGATAAGTTTGAGGCGATCCACGACAGGGGAGAAGCGATAAAAAAAGCCATCGAGATGGCTGAAAAGGATGACATCATCCTTATAGCTGGAAAGGGACACGAAACTACCCAGACAGTGGGGGAGGATACCTTTGAATTTGATGACAGAAAGACAGCCTATAGGTGCCTTGTGGATCTGGCAAAGTCCAGATAAACAGTAAAATTGGTAGTTGAGGACAAATGAGTTCTCTAAAGAAAACAAAAGGATATAATCGTATTAAATATTTATGAAAGATATGTTATAATCGATTTTCTTTTAAAGAATAAATTATTGTTGAAAGCCTGGAGAAATATGTTATAATCTGTTTGCAAAACACATGTATATATCTATTCTAAAACACAGAATGTTTTAGAAGGATGTTTTGCAGGCATTTTTATAGTAACCTTCTCGTATGGTATAATAGAAAAAAACCATTTTATAAAGCGAGGTAGTTGAAGATGAGTCTTATTAAAGAAGTTAAAAAAGTAGAAATTTCAAATAAGTTTACTATAGGGGGCACACAGAGGTTTACTCTTATTGCAGGACCTTGTGCAATAGAAAGTGAAGAGATGAGTATAAGAGTGGCTAAGAAGATAAAGGCGATATGTGACAAGTTAAATATTAACTATGTGTTCAAATCATCTTTTGATAAGGCAAACAGATCATCTGTATTCTCTGCAAGGGGAATAGGGATGGAGAAGGGGCTTGCAATATTAGCTAAGGTAAAGGAAGAAGTGGGAGTACCTGTAATAACAGATATCCACGAACCATGGCAGGCTGCAGAAGTAGCTAAAGTGGTAGACATGCTTCAGATACCAGCATTCCTATGCAGACAGACGGATCTTATTGTAGCAGCAGCAGAAACAGGACTTCCTGTAAATGTAAAAAAAGGACAGTTTTTAGCTCCGTGGGATGCTAAAAATATAGTCACTAAGTTTAAAGAGATGGGTAATGATAAGCTTTTACTTTGTGAAAGAGGAACTACATTTGGATACAACAATTTTGTTGTGGACATGAGATCATTCCTTGAGATGAGACCATTTGGATACCCGATTGTATTTGATGCAACTCACTCGGTACAGATACCAGGAGGACAGGGTACATCAACAGGTGGAAACAGAGAGTATGTATTCCCACTCATGAGAGCAGCACTGGCTGTAGGGGTAGACGCTATATTTGCAGAGGTACATGAGGATCCGGATAACGCTCCATGCGACGGACCGAATATGCTGAAGCTAGATGATCTAGAAGAGATATTAACAAAAGCAGTAATGATAGATGATATTGTAAAAACATCTTAAAATTATAAACGGAGGATTCTGAATATGTCTGAATTAAAAATACCTAAAAGTGAAAAACATCTTTTTGCACCAGGACCAACAAATGTACCTGAGGATATCAGAAGAGAAGTAGCAAGAGACCTTATTCACCATGTAACACCAGAGTATGCTGAGTTATTATGGAAAGTTACAGACAAATTAAAGAAAATATTTAAAACGGAGAAGTATGTACTTTCTACAACTGCAACTGGTAGTGCAGGAATGGAGGCTTCAGTAATCAACTTTTTCTCTAAGGGAGATAAGGTTATCGTATTAAATACAGGAAACTTCGGGAACAGATATGTAGAGATCTGTAATGCTTATGGACTAGATGTAATAGAGCTAAAGTATGAGTGGGGAACTGCTTATAAATTAGAAGATGTAAAGAAAGCCCTGGCTGAAAATACAGATGTAAAGGGTATAATTGTAAATCACTCTGAGACTTCAACTGGAGTATTAAATGATGTAAAACCTCTTGGTGAGATTACAAGAGACACAGATATGCTTCTTATTGTAGATGCAATAAGCGGACTTATCGTAAATGAGTTTGAATTTGATAAGTGGGGAGTAGACTGTGCAGTAGCTGCCAGTCAGAAGGGATTCCTGTTACCACCAGGACTTATCTACTTTGCCCTGTCTGAAAAAGCTAAAAAAGCTATGGCAACATCTGATCTTCCTAAGTTTTACTTTGATTTCCAGAGATACTTTGACTTCCTAGAGAAGGGAAGACACCCGCAGACACCTGCGATCAACCTTGTAATGGCAACAGACTATGTATGTGACTATCTTCTTGGAAAGACTATAGAAGGAATGACAGCTCACCATAAGATGCTTAGAGAGTACATTGAATCTGAACTTGTTGAGTTAGGATTTAAGTTATTTGTTGAAGATGAAAAAACAAGATCAAATACAGTGGTACCTGTATGGGGAATCGAAGGGATTCCTTGTAATGATCTTAGAAAGAAACTTTCAGATGATCATAACATTACAATTGCAGGGGGGTATGGATACCTTCAGCCAAGTATGTTAAGAGTAGGAAATATCGGAAAATATGAAAAATCAGATATAGACTTCCTAATCTCTAAGATGAAGATTGTTCTTAAAGAAATGAGAGCGGAAGCAAAATAAGTAGTTTGAAGCCCTGTTAATACAGGGCTTTTTTTCTGGTAATAGAAGCAGGGCTGTGATAGAGGGAGGATCTGCTGTTATTGGAGTACACATTAAAAGAAGTAAAGATAGAGATGAAGTAAGGGAAAAAGTATGTTATAATTATTCAGGTAAAATTAATGACGAATAGTTTTAGGAGAAAATATGGATATTATAAAGTATGCAAAGGGTATATTTGATACAGAGATAGAGGAACTAAAAAAAGTAAGGGACAGAATATCTGATGAGATGGCGCAGGCAGCTCAGATGATACTGGCTTCTAAGGGTAAGGTAGTAATAACAGGAATAGGAAAATCAGGAATCATAGGAAAGAAGATAGCAGCAACTATGGCATCTACCGGTACCTATGCAGTGTTTATGAACTCTGCTGAAGGTTTACACGGGGACCTGGGGATGATACACCCTGATGACGTGGTCCTGGCTATATCAAACAGTGGGAATAGTGATGAGGTAGCATCTATCCTTCCCTCTATAAAGAAGATAGGGGCAAGAGTGGTAGCTATGACTGGTAATGCCAACTCGGTGCTTGGTAGAGCAGCAGATGTAGTCCTTGATATAGGTGTGGAAAAGGAAGCATGTCCACTTAATCTGGCTCCCACATCATCAACAACAACAACTCTTGTAATGGGAGATGCCCTTTCAACAGTACTTATTGAACTGAGACAATTTAAGCCGGAAAACTTTGCTGTATACCATCCGGGAGGGTCTCTGGGAAGAAGGCTCCTTATGAAGGTAAAGGATGTAATGCACTCTGGTGAAGAGCTGGCTGTGTGCAGCGAGACCGACAGTGTAGACGAGGTTCTCATGAATATGACAGCTAAGAAGCTGGGAGCTGTATGTGTGGAAAGAGACGGTCTGATGACTGGCCTTATAACAGAGGGGGATATCAGAAGAGCTCTTCAAAAGAAGGAGGCTTTCTTCGGATACAAGGCTCTGGATATAATGACTGGTACATTTACATCTGTAGGACAGGACCAGATGGCTATAGATGCTCTGGAGCTTATGGAAAACAGGGAAAGTCAGATATCTGTTCTTCCTGTACTTGATAGTGGTAAATTAAAGGGTCTGGTAAGAATCCATGATCTGTTACATGTGGTAGGATAGGTATTCTTTAACTGGTAAATAAAGAATTGACAAAGGTTATACTATGTAATATAATTAGTTCGAATATGATATAATTAGGAGGGGTCAATAATGGTAACTAAAGAAATGAATATTTTAGAAGCAGTTCAGCAATTCCCTGTAATCGTTCAGGTGTTCCAGAAGTATGGACTAGGATGTGTAGGATGTATGGTAGCAGCTGGAGAAACTCTTGGTGAAGGAATCTCATCACACGGTCTAGATGCAGATGCACTAGTAGCTGAGATGAACAAGCTAATCGAAGAAAATAAGTAATTAATTGAGCTCCCTCTGCCTGGCAGAGGGAGCTTTTATATTTTAAATCTTTATACTTTAAGAAGCTATATTTTAATAGATATATTGGTACTTAGTTAATTCATTAACTGAGTATCATAATCATTAATATCATTGATTTATGGTAAGATGAAGTACACCCTCTTTTCTTTTAGAGGCCGTATAAAAAAAACTGATATTTTGAGTTTGATGATAGATATGAAGAATAAGATTATATAAAATCCCCAAAAGATCCAAAAAAAGTATGACTATA
>Ga0209272_10001233_pt1 | contig 16765 bp, 13 predicted proteins | sample tdDd002_FD_187125 | JGI IMG/M metagenome (GOLD analysis project Ga0209272, IMG submission 187125) | Marine sediment microbial communities from the Atlantic coast under amendment with organic carbon and nitrate - tdDd00.2 (SPAdes)... | ecosystem: Environmental > Aquatic > Marine > Coastal >... | reverse complement strand
TCTATTTACTCGGTTTCATCAGATTATTACATACCTTATAAGCACTCACACTATCTAATTGGCGTGAGTGAGCGACAAAACAGTTGATTTGTCGCCCGAGAATCGGTAAATCTTGAATATCCCTCTTTTATATTCCTTTCCGCCAAACATCCTCTGTTTTATTTTCCCAACAGAACATCCATACATTTAGACGTCTAGACGTAAAAATATCTATTGACTTACTACTGCTTAACCCATAGCATCAACTGAGAATTGAGATAGAGTTCAAAATTTACTCCTGTTAAAAGCCGTTTTTAACAGCGAAGTTCCCAGTATCTCTGTGCAGGTTGAAACATGATAGAAATAAAAAACGTCAATAAAGTGTTCTACCAAGGCAGTAAGGAAATTCTTGCCCTTAAGGACATTAATCTAGATATCGCAAAGGGCACCATCTTTGGTGTTATCGGCTCGTCGGGCGCGGGTAAAAGTACCCTCATCCGTTGTGTGAACATGCTGGAAGCCCCAACATCGGGTTCCATCATCGTAGATGGCGTTGATCTAACCAAATTAAGCAAAAAGCAATTGGGAGAAACTCGCCGTAACATCGGGATGATCTTCCAACACTTTAACCTGCTGTCGTCTCGCACCGTTTTCGACAATGTCGCACTCCCTCTTGAGCTAGCAGGCAAAGACAAATCGCAAATCACAACAAAAGTGACTGAGCTACTTAAGCTTGTTGGTCTTGCAGAAAAACATGAAAGCTACCCAGCAAACCTCAGTGGTGGTCAAAAGCAACGTGTGGCAATTGCACGTGCACTGGCATCAGACCCTAGCGTTCTACTGTGTGACGAAGCAACCAGTGCGCTGGATCCAGCAACGACTCAGTCCATCTTAGAACTACTCAAAGAAATCAACCGCAAGCTAGAAATCACCATTCTTCTGATCACTCACGAGATGGAAGTGGTTAAGAGCATCTGTCACGAAGTGGCGATCATCGGTGATGGTGAGCTAGTGGAAAAAGGCACGGTAGGTGAAATCTTCGCGCATCCGAAGACTGCACTGGCACACGAGTTCATTCGCTCTACTTTAGACCTTTCTATCCCAGAAGATTACCAAGCTCGTTTACAAACCACGCGCTTGGAAAACAGTTACCCATTGGTTCGCCTAGAGTTTACTGGCGCAACTGTGGATGCCCCTCTGATGACGCAAATCGCTCGTAAGTACAACATTGACGTGAGCATCCTAAGTTCTGATCTTGATTACGCTGGCGGCGTGAAGTTCGGCATGATGGTCGCAGAACTGTTTGGTAGTGAAGAAGACGATAACGCAGCGATTGAGTTCCTGCGTGAGCACAACGTGAAAGTAGAGGTACTTGGCTATGTCCTTTAATACGATTTCTGAATGGCTGAGCCTAAACAGCAACCTACTTTTGGGCGCAACATGGGAAACCCTTTACATGGTTGCCGTTGCAGGCATCGTTGGTTTTGCTGTTGGTATTCCACTCGGCGTAATTTTGCACACCACTAAAAAAGGTGGCTTGCTGGAGAACACCAAACTTAATCGCGTGCTTGGCGCCATCGTTAACATCGGTCGCTCGGTTCCTTTCCTAGTGCTGATGGTTGCGATTATTCCAGTAACCAAACTGTTGGTTGGCACCTTTATCGGTACAACAGCAGCGATTGTTCCTTTGACCATCGGTGCTATCCCATTTGTGGCGCGTCTCATTGAAGGCGCACTACTAGAAGTACCATCAGGTTTGGTTGAGGCTGCGCAATCTATGGGTGCGACACCAACACAAATCATCACAAAAGTTCTGCTTCCGGAAGCAATGCCGACTATTGTTAACTCAGTAACCATTACCCTAGTAACACTTGTAAGCTACTCAGCAATGGCGGGGACGGTAGGCGGCGGCGGTCTTGGCGACGTAGCTATCCGTTATGGCTTCCACCGTTACGACGTAGTCATCATGGCAGTAACGGTCGTGATGCTGATTGTTCTAGTACAAATTATTCAGTCTATCGGTGATGCAATCGTACGCCGTGTAGACCACAGATAAGAATTGAAAATACCAATTATAAGGAGATAAAGATGAAATTTAGCCTTAAGAGTCTTTTGACTGTTGCAACTGCCGCTTCTGCACTGGTTCTTGCTGGTTGTGGGGACAAAGAAGTCGACGTGAACAAAGTAAAAGTTGGCGTAATGGCAGGTGCGGAAGCTCAAGTTGCGGAAGTTGCAGCAAAAGTTGCTAAAGAGAAATACAACCTGGATGTTGAGTTGGTTACCTTTACCGATTACGTAACACCAAACGCAGCACTAGATGATGGCTCAATCGATGCGAACGCATTCCAACACAAGCCATACCTAGATCAGCAAGTAAAAGATCGTGGCTACAAACTAGTAACGGCTGGCAACTCTTTCGTATACCCAATCGCAGGTTACTCTAAGCAAGTAAAATCAGTGGATGAGATCGAAGACGGCGCACGCATCGCGGTACCAAACGATCCAACGAATCTAGGTCGTTCTCTACTGCTTCTTGAGCAACAAGGTCTGATCGAGCTACGTGATGGCGTTGATCTGCTAGCAACGGTACGTGACATCGTAGGTAACCCGAAAAACATCACAATCGTAGAGCTAGATGCAGCACAGCTTCCACGCTCTCTTGATGACGTAGCGGTTTCTATCATCAACACGACTTACGCAAGCTCAATCAACCTAACACCTGAACGTGACGGTATCTTCGTTGAAGACAAAGAGTCTCCATACGTAAACCTAATCGTTGCTCGTGAAGACAACGTTCAGGCAGCTAACGTACAAAACTTCGTGAAAGCATACCAAACAGATGAAGTTTACGAAGCTGCAAAAGACATCTTCAAAGGTGGCGTAGTTAAAGGCTGGTAATCACCCCTTTCTACAAGAATTAAATATTAAAAAGGGCGCTCGTCGGAGCGCCCTTTTGGCATCTGTTTTCATTGCGGCTTTATACCGCTAGAACAGCTGAACTTCGTCTTGCTCAACGTTCTTTTGCTCCTGTTCTGGCTGCGTATCCACTTGAGGATGTTTGAACACATAAGGCGCTAAAAACGCAGTAAAAGGAATAGTAAGCACAATCCCCACACTACCCGCCAACGCGTTCACCACTGCGAGTCCCACCAGCGGCATATTCATAAACTGACTCACAGGCATGTTGAGCCCCCACACCATCATAATGGTCGTCAACGAACCACCAGCAAACGCCAAAATTAAAGTGTTGGTCATGGTGCCCATGATGTCTCGACCAATATTCATCGACGCTCTAACCAATTGCTTTGGTTTGAGTTTCGGGTCGGTTTGTTGCAGCTCCGCGTACGCCGATGCAATCGAGATTGCCACGTCCATTACGGCACCAAGCGCGGCCACGACAATCGTCACGAACATCAACCAACGAATGCCCATCTTCACCGACGTTAGGTAAATTACGTCTTCGCCTTTGTCGAGGTAAATGCCCGACAAGTGTGCCATTTCGCCGAACCACTGCGCCATGACACCTGCGGCGATCACGCCCAATAATGTGCCGCCCATGGCGCATAAACTCTTACGGTTATAACCGGAGACGAGAATAAAGCTGACTACGATGATCACCACCATCAATAAGATGCTGACCAACATTGGATTCCAACCAGCGAAAATACTCGGCACCAACACGCCAACGATTAATGCCGCAGTAAAATAGAGCGCGACCATTGAGTTAATGCCCTCTTTCTTACCAAAGCTCAGCAGCAGCGCGCAGAACAGAGCAAGCATCAGGTAAATCGCGTCTGAGCGTTTGTGGTTATACGCCCAATAAACGGTGCCATTGGTGGTTTCGCGGATCATCATGATGAAAGTATCGCCTTCACTGACATAAACATTGTGCTGACGACTGAGTGGATTGGTGACTTCCACTTCCAATCCTTCGCTCTCACCTTCTAGGATTTTTGCCATGAAGACTTGTTTGCCTGTCATCACATCTGGCACCAGCGGATCAGGTGCCACATGGTTCGAGATCGAACGCGTGACGGTTGCTTCAACAAACTCTTGTTGCTGACGAGATTTAGGACGGAAATCTTCACTCCACGAAGAAGAAAACTGAAAGATAAGCGTGGATATAAGGATAATCAGTAGGGTGAAACCCCACTTGTTATAGATTCTTTTGATCATGAAGCACTCTTCTACATCACTCACTCCAACAGGCTTTGCCTCAAGTGAGTAAAATTAGGCGCGGTAACCTCTACCGCGCCCACATGCAGGATTAATGAGCTGGGTTACAGCCTGCTACCTTCTCATCAAGGGTTGTCGCGTCTTTGTTAGGGTTAACAAAGTAGCTCGACGAATCATTGATGTTCACAGACTTAACAATCGCTGGGTATTTCGGGTTCTCTAAATCAATCGAGACACAGATTTCCATGTTCTTCAATTGCTCCCAAAGTGCTTTACCCTCACCGTCACGCAGCGTAGTAATCTCTCCGCTTGGTTGGTATTGCGTGAATGCCCAGTTACCAACATTATCGCTGAAATCAGCAACATCAATGCCATGGTTCTTCTCAACATATGCAGTCAGCATATCGCGAATTGCGTAAACTGGCTCATTCACAGAGTCGTAGAACACGTCATCTTTGTCTGCCCAACCAAACTTCTGAATTTGCGAACCAAAGCGGTAGCTGTTCATCGCCACTTTGTAAGTCGCGTTTGGATCAAACTGTTCGCCACCAATGCTAGTAATGCTTACTCGGCTACCTTCATTCGTCACCGCGTTATTTTCATCCAACTCAAGTGATGGTTTGCTTAGATCTACCGTAAACTGGATGTCACCATCGAACTGATCGTAAAGATAAGCTGGCGCGCCTTTCTTGAACGATACGGTAATATCACCCGGTTTATATTGGTTGAAGTAAGAGTAAGACCATTCGATGAAGCGTTTCAGATTCGCACCTGTCATCTCAACACCAAGCAAGGTGTTGTCGTACTTGTACAAGTTAGTCGATTTACCTTTGGTGTAAACTTCATTATCAATTAAGTTAGATTGATCAGAGAACAGTGATGCTGCCGATACAACAGCCCCTTTGCCCTCACCAACAGCAGCTTCGATTTGCTGCATTTGAATCTGGTTAATCACATCCATCAAAGGCGTATCAACCACTTTCGCAAGGTGAATGGTCGAGTACAAACGCTCTGCAGTGTAGTTGTAATCCGTCGCTGTCGCTTCATCTTGGAAGCCCGTTGCGCTTGGCGTGAAGTTACCAGTCACACGACCGAGCTCACGTGTTGCATCTTCAACCGAAATATCATGCACGTATTGGAATTTCGCTTGTATCGCTTGATCTTCTTCCACTTTCTTAGTGCCGATGTTGGTCAATGTTGTGTCTGCCATGGTCCACTTGCCATCAACTTTTTTCAGCTGAATCTCAGCTTTAGCAAGGTAAGCACCCCATTTACCTGGCTCAATAATCTTCACACTTTGCGTACGATTTTCTTGGTTGTATTCACCAGATTTAGCTTTATCTTCGATTAGAGAATTATCGCCACCAATTTCTGACGTTGCTTTGCTGATTGGTGTCACCGAGCCATCAGCATTCACTTGCTCGATGTAGTTTGCGTGTTCGTGCCCCGCTAAGATGACATCAAATTTGTCCGCCATTGCTGAAGCAATCTTATAAACACCCACACCACCATCTTCTTGGCGGCCAAGATGAAGCGCACCAACAATCACATCTGGATTGTATTTAGATACCAATTGGTCAACGGCTTCTTTAGTCGCATCCAATTCGTTCTCGAACTTCAAACCTTTGAAGTGATCCGGCGCAGACGCTTCCCAGTTCGGCACGTTTGACGGCGTTAGACCAACGATCGCTACTTTAACCCCTTCCACTTCAAACATTTGGAATGCACGAATGTAGTTCACATCGTTGCTTTCCCATTTGATGTTAGAAGACAGCACCGCACCATTAAAGTGATTTAAGTTACGATCGATAAACGAACGCTCAAAGTTGAATTCATGGTTGCCCGGTACCCACACGTCAAAGCCCAGCGAGTTCATGCTCTCTACTACTGGGTGAGTTGGATCGTCATTGAATAGCTGTGCAGAGTTACCTTGAACCGTATCACCAATATCAATCAGGATCATATTTGGATGAGCGGCTTTTTGATCTGCCAGTAAGGTCGCTACACGCGTAACACCAGCATCGTCATCTTCCGCATTCAACGCGTAATCAAAACCAAATAAACGACCATGTAAATCCGACGTCGCAGCAATAGCGATGGTTACTTCATCGGCTTGTGTTACTTCACCTTTTACCACTACATCAGGCGTGTTAGTTAGCGTTTTACCCTCTGCGACAACAGGGCTGTAATCCGACGGTACTTCTACATATTTTGTTTCATCATCGTTACAGCCAGCCATCAAGCCGACTACAGCAATACAGACTAAGCTTCGTTTAAATAAAGTCATTTCAATTCCTTCCAGATTATTTTTATATATATTTTCGGAAGGGGCCCTCTTCCCAAAACCTTAAATAGGATATGGATATTATTTGAAATTTTTGAGAAGCAAACGTTTCAATGCTTACAAAGCATGCATATGTGTTACATTTTTCTTTGAACGTGAACACAGGTCACAAACTAGGGGATGAGAGATATCTTCAGAAAAAATACTTTCAAAAACAAAGTATTGATAGAGTGAATAATAAGAAAATCTGTTAAGTAACCGTGACACAATTACATTAGATAGAAAAAAGCTGGCATAGGCGCCAGCTTTAAAAAAATAAACTATTTGATGTGGTCCCAAGAGATATTGGAGACAATTCGGCAATCGTCACACTTAAAATAGAAAATGTCGTGCAGCGGTTCGTCGAGTAACCACTCACCACCACATTTTGGACACTTGCGTCCTTTTTCCGCTTCAAGCGACTCACCACCAACTCGGTACTGGTAGTAGTAAGTCGGGATCTTGGTGATGTATTCAATCCGACCACGTAAATCCCAACCGCGACGGAACAGGACACTGTCCGCGTCGCAAATCTCGTGCAGCGCCGCATGTTCAGCACGGCAACCACCCGCCATTTGGATTTCATCGCACGCTTGCCATTCCGTTTGCCATTTCACTACCGCTTTATGGTCACCATTCAATGTCGCACCATTGCGGTAAAGCGGAATAGGCAACAAGGTCTCGCCACTGCGCAGCGGAGAACAAGTATGTACGTATGTGGTGTACAGCACTTGCCAGCTTGGCGTTTCTTCCTCTGCCGCTTCTTCTGAGTTCAAATCACGACCCAACATGCGCATTTTCGGCGCAAGCAACGACGCTTCCGACAAACGATTCATGCACACTTGGACGAAATCAGAATGGTAGCGAGGGTGTAAACTGTCTTGCTCTGGGCAAACCACACGAACATAAAACTCGCCGTCACCCATTACGATAGGGAACTCACGTCCAAGTACCTGGCCGTTGTAGCGCAACGCATCCATCAGACCATTGATCGCTTTATCAACGGCGCTTACGGTCGTGTTATCAAAACACTCAAACTGCAACTCAACAACGTACATGCTTACACCGCTGCCTCTAGTTTGCTTAGGAACTCTGCTAGCGTCTCCGCCAGTATGTCGCGTTTGTCTGAGCCTAGGCGCTCAAGAATCACATTACCAGTTAGATTACAGATAGAAATCACATCCAGCTCTGCGTCCGTAGCGGCGATAAATACCGTCGGTTTTAGCTTTAGACGACGCTGAGTGACTAGGTGACCAAGAATATTCTCTTGCAGACGGGTGAAATCATCGTCACTCCACACTTGCAGCAGCGTCAGTTCGTTACCTTGCCAAGTTGCGTCCATATCAGCGCTGTACTGAGAACCGTAGAAGGTTTTGATGTCTTCATGCAGCGTCAGCTCAATTGCGTTCTCAACGTTAGTGAAATCCGCCATTTCTTCACGTGGGAATGCTTTCCACAATACGGCCCCGTCGCGTTTCTCTTCTACACATGGAGAAACAAGATCAGCAAGCTCTTCACTGCGTGGCAGTTCGTTATGCTCGTCTTGCCAAGCTTGTTGATAGCGCAGGCTAAAGTCCTGTAGAGCCTGAGTAACGGTTTGGGTCATGAAGGTCTCCTGGTTAGTTTTTATCAGGTCGCGGTGTCTGCCGGATGGCAATTAATCAGCGGATTCAGTAAAATTCTCGCCATTCTAATCGAAAATGACCACAAAGTATGAGCAAATATTCTGACGCTAAAGAGCTTGCTGGCCTAACTCTGGGTAAAAAGACCGAGTACGCAAATCAATACGACGCAAGCTTGCTGCAACCTGTACCTCGCAGCCTAAACCGTGATGACCTTGAACTTGGCGACAGCCTACCGTTTATGGGGCACGACATTTGGACGCTGTACGAGCTATCTTGGCTAAACAGTAAAGGCTTGCCTCAAGTTGCCGTTGGCGAAGTCTACATCCCTGCGACCAGCGCGAACTTAATTGAGTCAAAGTCGTTCAAGTTGTACTTAAACAGCTACAACCAAACGCGTTTTGCTACTTGGGAAGAAGTGACTGAGCGTTTAGCGCAAGATTTATCAGCATGCGCTGGTGAGCAAGTACTTGTGGAAGTAAACCCAGTAACTCACTACACCAACCAGCCTATCGTAACCATGGAAGGCGAGTGCATCGACGGTCAAGATATCGACATCACCAGCTACGATTTTGACGCCGCACTTCTTGAAGGCGCGGCAGGCGAAGAGCAAGTAGAAGAAACCCTTCACAGCCACCTACTGAAATCAAACTGCCTAATCACCAACCAACCTGACTGGGGCAGCGTAGAAATTCGCTACCAAGGCGCTAAGCTTGATCGTGAGAAGCTGCTTCGCTACTTGGTTTCATTCCGCGAGCACAACGAGTTCCACGAACAGTGTGTTGAGCGTATTTTCACTGATTTGATGAAATACTGCCAACCAACGAAACTAACGGTATTCGCACGTTACACTCGCCGTGGAGGTTTGGATATCAACCCTTACCGCTCAACGGAGCAAGACAAGCCAGCACACAATAACCGCATGGCGCGTCAGTAATCTGAGTAGATAATTAAAAGTGCTTGAGTTCCACACTCAAAAACTAATTGCTTAAATACTCAAAAACGCCCAGCTATCTGTTGGATTGCTGGGCGTTTTTCTCTACTATTGCTTATTCAAAAACACGTACATTACGACACAGTTCGAGGGAACGAAAAGGATGTTTTGGGACAGTTCGCGTCTACTTAGGCTGATTGGCTTTCTTTGCTTATGGTTAGCGCAGCCACTTCACGCGACCATTTTATCTTCTACTTTGCTTAATGAAGCTCAGCAATTAGCTGAGATTGAACCATCGCAAGCCAAACAAGCCGCCAAAAACTACCTTTTACAACGTGAGTTGACTGACCGAAAAGAAAACGGTAGCCCTTCTGCCATGTCTCGTGAAGAGACCGATCGTAGTATTCGCACTCCCAGCAGCACGATTGAAGCTCATAAAATCATCGCGCAAGCTGAATATGCTATGGGTAACATTAAGGGAGCCATCGACAATCTAAACGAAGCTGAACGACTTGCCACCGAATATCAACTCCCTTACCTAAATCTAGATGTGCAACTGATGCGCAACCAAATGCTTTGGATGAATGATAAAAACTATGCGGTGGCGGAAGATAAACTCGATCAAGTCGAGCAGCAGATCGAACAAGCTAACCCAGTTTTGCAACGGACAGATAGTGTACGATATCGTTTAGTAATGCAGCGTGCATTGCTCGCCTCTCACAGCGGCAATTTTGTCGAAGCGGATCGTTGGTATGCGGAGGCCAAAAGCATGCTGGCTGATAACCGCTCTGACATCACATTAATTGACTACCACACTGCTGTCGGCGAGTTTTACCTCAACTACAAGAAATACAACTTAGCGTTATCAGAGCTGCTTTTTGGTTACTGGCAATCGATTGAAAGCGATAACGGTGCTCGCCTTGCAAAAGTTAATCGACTACTAGCACGTCTATTCCGTGAGAGACGAGTCTATGACAAAGCCATAGAGTACCTTTCGCAAGCTGCTGACTTTTATGATAGCTACCCGAACTCACCTATTTTAGCGGATGTTCTTGAGCAAATGGGGGATGTTTACTTCTATCAAGGCAAGTTCAATCTTGCCCTCGTTCATTACTTCAATGTTCTGGACCATGACAGCACAGCAAAAAATATTGAACGTATCATCAAGATCCGCCTCAGCCTCGCCGCTACTTACCTTCAACTGTACAACTACGCACTGGCAGAACAGTACCTCGATCGCTCTTTAGACTTACTCGAGTACGTAAAGATACCTTATTTGGAAGCAAAAGCGTCATTGCTTAAGTCCGGTCTAGCGTATCACCAAAATGACAGTAAGAGTGTGATCAACAATGCCCAGAAAGCGCTCGATCTCATTGAGAAAGCGCCGGACGATACTGGCTTCATCAAACAGCAATCATACCGATTATTGGGTCTAGGTTATGAGCAAGCTGGCGAATATCAACTTTCTTTGCAAGCGTATAAAAAATACACAGGCTTAGTTCGCTTAGAGCAAAAGCAACTTAACCAAATCAGTGAGGATGCCTTCCGCCAGCAAAAAGAATTTGCCGAACAAAGTATCCACTATGTAGGCCAAGCAGATCGCTTGGCTCAAGTAGAAATGGAGCATCGTAAGTTTCAGAAAATATCGTTCGCGTTGTTTATCACTGTTTTGGTGATGTTTTTGTTTATTATGCGTCGCGGCGTAATCATGCAACGCCAATCGAATGAGATAGAGAAACTACGTAACGACCTATTTACCCACTCTCGATCACGCTTACGCAACTTGCGTATGCTCAACGTCAAATTATCGCGCTCACTGCAGAAATCCAGTGAAACGTTCGAGCAATGGCAAATGGGAGAGTTAATCCACGAACCTCTCAACGACCGCTTACGCTTTGTGATGATCGATTTACCATTCCTACGCAGTATGTACGTTCAGCACGGCTACAAAGCAGGTTTGGAGCTAGAACGCGCATTCGGAGAGTTCTTAGCGGAGCGCATTAACAAACCAACTCGTTTGTACCACTTCTCAGATGCAAACCTGCTATATATCGAGCCAAATGCTGATCGTGATGCTTCCGCAGAAGCCACTTTTGAGAAATTCCAAAGCTGGGTAGATGAGTTTGCCGAGCAGCACAATGTAAATCGAATTATCCGAATGGGCATTAGTGACTACCCATTCTTACCTCGGGCTTATACCGCAATCAACGATGAGGAATTGCTTGATTTGCTGCTATTGGCTACACACATTGCCCGAGAAGTCAGCTTAAAAGACAAAGCAAGTCACTGGGTATTTTTGAAAGCCATTGACAATGCGCCAGCAGCGAGCTTTGCAACTGGTGACATACGTACCGCATGCCAACACGCCATAAACCAAGGGCTAATAAAGATCCACTCTTCGTACCAGAATGAGGACAACCTCAAAAAAATATTAAAAAGTGGGTAATTAAACAGCGGTTGAGCACGATACCTAATGACGCTATAAAGTTTTTTGTTATTATCAATTAATTGTCAGCAGTACATGGACTTAGCCACAGTTTTTTCATGGGAATCTTGGAATCCGATATTCAGTCGCAGCTTCATCAGCTGAGTTGTCAACTTGACCAACTCAGGCTGGCACATCGTGATACTTCGCTCAAATTTAAGCGAGAGCAGCAAGTTCTGAAGCGAGTTGTGGCATCATTGACCTCTGCATGCCAGGGCTCAAGCACGCAAGTCACAAACTACTTGCTTGAAATTCAGCGAGAATTAGAACATCAACAAGACATAACCTCACTGATCCCCCGCCTTGCAGTATTGGAACGAGTACTCAAACAACAGTCTATGGCGATGGAAAAACAAAACGGTTATCTTGATGAGCAGATAAAACACAGTGGTGAAACGCTCCAGCGAATCACAGGTTTGCCTGCGCAACTGAAACGTGAACTGCGGAATCTAATGAGCTTTTCAGAGGTTCATGCAGGCAAAAAAGTGGACCAAGCAGTAAAGCTTCTCAGCATTTACGAACGTGCGCTTAAAATAATCACCTCCAACTCACGCCTTAACTTAGGTGAACTTGAAAACTCACCTGACAAGTCACAACTAGAGTGTCTTGCCTCTGATCTGCAATACACAATTACAGAACTAGACTTTGAAGGCGAATCTGGAGAGCAACTACTCGATATTCGAGCCAAGCTTCTGCTGGGTGTTAACGCAGAGTCACTAATCGAACTCACGTTGAATACGCTAAAACTGGTTGTTGAAGCAACCAAATTTGAGCGTAAGTCTTCTGAGCAATTCCTCGATCAGTTGAATACTTCTCTCTCTTCCAACTTAAAGACTGCACATCAAAATGTCGATCAGCATCAAACCTATTTTGAGCACCGACAAGACTTAAACTCTGAGCTCTCTTCGTTGGTGGATCGCACCCAAACGACGCTCGATCAAGCAGCGGAACTGGAAGCTCTCAAAGCTGATATGTCACCATTGCTAGCTCAAATCGCTTCATTAACTGAAAGGTTAAAAATGACAGAGAAGCGTGAGCAGGCTCTTCAAGAGCGCCTAGGCTACAGTAAAAATCAGCTTGAAGCCGTATTCGAGACTACTCAAGATTATCGTCGTCGATTGGAAGATCAAGCTCAGCGAATGCTGCTAGACCCACTGACTAAGGTATACAACCGAGCGGCATTCAATGATCGCTTGGAATTAGAATACCGTCGCTGGATTCGCTCTCAACAAAATTTGCGCATCGTGCTGTTTGATGTCGATAATTTCAAAGCGGTTAATGATAGCTATGGTTACACAGCTGGTGACAAGGCATTGAAGATCCTTGCTCGCACGATGAGAAAACGCATCTCCGATACCGATACTGTCGGACGCTTTGGCGGAGAAGAATTTATCTTGTTGATCCCTGACCAAAGCGAAGAATACACGCTTGATTTACTCAAGCAGATCCAACGAGATGTGAGCCAACTGCCATTTAAGTTCCGAGAACAGAACATCATGATTACGCTGACCGCCGTCTCAACCAGCTTTAAAGAGTCAGATAGCCCTGAGTACGTCTTAGATCGATTAGGCAGTATGCTAAAAGAGACGAAACAAAGAGGTACCAACCAAGTAAGTTGGAACTAGCCAATTGTTCAAAAAAACACCAATCAGACTGCAATTGCAGTCTGTTTTACTATATAGCCTACAAAATTCAACGAGTTATCACGTTTCTTCATTACCAGTCTGCTAAGCTGTTTAAACAACAAAGTCTGCCAACCGCTGAGTAGAACGACACGTATAAGCTAAGTAGGTGAGTTGGTTTTTTCCCTCAAAGAAAGCAATAGCAAGGAGGCCTTATGATTACGCATATAAGCCCCGCAGGTAGCATGGATTTGCTATCACAACTCGAAGTTGAGCGTCTTAAGAAAACAGCATCAAGTGATCTTTATCAGCTCTACCGCAACTGTACGCTTGCGGTCCTCAACTCGGGAAGCCACACCGACAACTCAAAAGAGCTGTTAGATAAATACCTATCGTTTGATGTGAATGTAGTGCGTCGTGAACGAGGCATCAAGCTTGAGCTTGCTAACCCACCTGAGCACGCGTTCGTTGACGGTGAGATCATCAAAGGTATTCAAGAGCACTTGTTTTCTGTGTTGCGCGACATCGTATACGTGAACATGCACTTGGCGGACAACCAGCGCCTCAACCTGACCAATGCCACTCACATTACCAACCTCGTATTTGGCATCTTGCGTAATGCTGGCGCTCTGACTCCTGGTATCGAGCCAAACCTTGTTGTGTGTTGGGGTGGCCACTCAATCAACCCAACTGAGTACCAATACACTCGCGAAGTGGGTAACGAACTAGGTCTGCGTGAACTGAATATCTGTACAGGTTGTGGTCCTGGGGCGATGGAAGGTCCAATGAAAGGCGCAGCGATTGGTCACGCCAAACAGCGTTATACCGAGCAGCGTTACCTTGGCTTGACAGAGCCTTCAATCATTGCGGCTGAGCCACCAAACCCAATCGTGAACGAGTTGGTGATCATGCCAGACATCGAGAAACGTCTCGAAGCCTTTGTTCGCATGGCGCACGGCATCGTTATCTTCCCTGGTGGTCCAGGTACCGCCGAAGAGCTGCTGTACATCTTGGGTATCATGATGCACCCAGAAAATGCCGACCACCCAATGCCAATCGTGCTGACGGGCCCGAAAGAGAGCGAAGCCTACTTCCGCTCAATCGATGCCTTTATTGCTGATACGCTGGGCGAAGAAGGTCAGAAACACTACCAAATCGTGATTGATGATCCTGCAGAAGTTGCCCGCATAATGAAACGCTCAATGGACGAAGTGCGTCAACACCGTAAAGAGAAAGGCGATGCATACAGCTTTAACTGGTCACTGAAGATCGAGCCTGAGTTCCAACTACCGTTTGAGCCGACTCACGACGCAATGGCAAGCTTAAACTTGAACATCAATCAGCAACCTCAAGTGTTAGCCGCTAGTCTTCGACAAGCGTTTTCAGGCATTGTGGCAGGTAATGTCAAGGCTGAAGGAATTAGAGAAATCGAACGGAAAGGTCCGTTTACCATCAATGGCGATCCGGTCTTAATGAAGAAACTCGACAAGCTATTAAAGGACTTCGTAGAACAACACCGCATGAAACTACCAGGTGGTACAGCTTACGAGCCATGTTACCGTATTGCCCATCAGGAAAATGGTGGTCGATAGATAACTCAGCTTTGGTTACACTAGGGGCATTACGCCCCTTTTTTATTGCTAAGTCATTATGTCTATTCATCTTGTTATCATTGATGCCCTAAACTTGATCCGCCGTGTGCACTCTGCACAACCCGATCCAACTGACATAGCAAGAACCATCACCACCACAGGCAGAACGCTGACTCGCATCCTGTCTGAAGCACAACCAACCCATATCATCGCGGTATTCGATCACCATGAGCAAGATCGCGGTTGGCGCGCAGAAATTCTCCCGGACTACAAACAAAACCGAAAGCCCATGCCAGAGCCTTTGATGAAAGGCTTAGACGCGATTCAACAAGCATGGTGGGAACAAGGTATTGATTCGTTACTATCTGAAGGTGATGAAGCGGATGACTTGGTTGCAACTCTGGCCACCAAAGTCGCCAGTCACGGAGAGAAGGTCACGATAGTCTCAACCGATAAAGGTTACTGCCAGTTGCTGTCCCCGACTCTGCAAATCCGTGATTACTTCCAGCATCGTTGGCTGGATGAACCGTTTATCGAAAAAGAATTTGGTGTAAAACCAAGTCAACTTGCCGACTACTGGGGCTTAACGGGTATAAGCTCAAGCCAAGTGCCGGGCGTGCCTGGTGTGGGACCAAAGGCTGCAAAAGAAATTCTGACCCAGTTTGAAGATATTGAAGCAGCGTACGCAAGTGAAGAGCTGGTGCCGAAATATCGCAAGAAGCTGGATGAACACATTGAGTCAGCACGTCTATGCAAGCGAGTAGCAGCGCTGAAATGCGATATCGAGCTCGGCTTTAACCTGCAAGACATTCGCTTTACCGGACCAAATAAAGCCGAGTAAGTACATCTCTTTACGCAGTCAGTTTTGGGTTAGACAATACGTTTATAAAATTTGTTGTGTAACCCTTTACATTCACAGCAATGATATTTACCCCATTATTAACCTACAAGGTACTGATTAGTTTATAAGCTAATTCACAGTCTTAGTAAGTAATTTCATTATTTTCAGATCTCCCTATAACGGAGAAAAATAATGAAAAACATCATCTTAGTATCTTTAGTCACACTACTATCTTTTCCTAGTCTTGCTGAAACTTGTGGTCAACACCTTAATAAAGGCATGCCTTCAACCAACAGCGATCAGTTCCTTTGCCGAGATGGCTATGCAGTTGGGTACAACTACGAAACAAAAAACGCAGACTGGGTTGCTTACCACATCACCGCGGAAAGCGTGAACATCACCAACAAACGCAGTAACGCCTTCAAAGAAGACTCTGAAATGCCGGATTACGCGCGCTCTACCCTAGCAGACTACAAAAGCTCAGGGTACGACAGAGGACACCTTGCGCCGTCAGCGACAATGGATTTCACCCGAGAGTCAATGAAGCAAAGCTTTTTGATGAGTAACATGTCGCCTCAACTTCCGGGGTTTAACCGAGTTGGTTGGCGAGTTCTAGAAGAACATGTTCGTGATCTCGCCAATGAATACAAAGAGCTTTATGTGGTGACTGGACCGATTTACCAAGGCAACGAAGGCACAATCGGTAATGGCGTGGTGATCCCGAGCGCGTTTTACAAAGTCATTCTTGACCCAAGCTTTGATGAAGCCATCGCGTTCATTGTTCCGCATCGCGATATTTCAAGTTCAGAGTTAGCCAACTTTATTACCACCATTGACGAAGTTGAACGTCAAACTGGATTAGACTTTTTTGCTCAAACGCCAGATAGCATCGAAGACAACATGGAATCAGTAAAATGGGAAGAGATGTGGCCTACCAGCAACTAAGTGACGGTCACGGTTCTTAAACCGCAATAAAAAAGGTTCATCGCGGCTTTCCGGGGAAAGCCGCTTTTATCTTTAAGAAGAAGTAATCAGTATCTCGATAGCCATATCCCATCCGCTTGATTAACTTTATCTTGTTATTTATCCCTTCAAGCGTACAGGTATTCAGCGGGTAGCTTGCTGAAGCAGTGATCCCATGAAGGTATGGACGGAGCTTTCGAGCGAACTCTTTGAGCGGCTTAATTCCAC
>Ga0209272_10001232_pt1 | contig 16768 bp, 16 predicted proteins | sample tdDd002_FD_187125 | JGI IMG/M metagenome (GOLD analysis project Ga0209272, IMG submission 187125) | Marine sediment microbial communities from the Atlantic coast under amendment with organic carbon and nitrate - tdDd00.2 (SPAdes)... | ecosystem: Environmental > Aquatic > Marine > Coastal >... | reverse complement strand
GTCGACTTGCCACAGCCAGATTCGCCCACCACGCACAGGGCCTCGCCCTTCTGCACTTCCAGGTCCACGCCGTTGATGGCATGGACTGCCTCCTGTTTGCGGCGGAAACGCCCCCCTTCGAAGGTGATCTGCTCCAGCAGGCTGCCGGACAGGTCAAAACGTTTCTCGAGACCGCGGATACTTACCAGAGGGGAGGTCATGATTCGGCCTCCTGCATGCGTTTCTCCTGTTCAATCAGGTTGGCGACTTCGTAACAGGCCACATTCACATTGCCCGAGCGCACATACTCCGGCATGGCCTGCTTGCACTGCTCGGTGGCGAAGTTGCAGCGGGGATGGAACGGACAGCCCGAAGGCACGTTTTTCAACGATGGCATCGAGCCGGGAATCTGGAACAGCCGCTCGCCGGGCTCGCCCATCTGGGGCAGCGCGTTGATCAGCCCCTGGGTGTAGGGGTGCTGGGCATCGTTGATAATTTCCCGGGTTGGCCCCTGCTCGATAATCCGGCCGGAGTACATGACCAGCATTCGCTGGGTCACCTGGGAAACCACGCCCAGATCGTGGGTAATCAGCATCAACGCCACGTTCTCCTGTTCGCACAGGTTCAGCAGCAGATCCATGATTTCCGCCTGAATGGTGACATCCAGAGCCGTCGTGGGCTCATCCGCGATGATGATTTCCGGGTCCAGCAGCAGGGCGATGGCAATGATCACCCGCTGGCGCATACCCCCGGACAGCTCATGGGGGTATTGATCGAGACGCTTCTCCGGAGAAGGAATCTGCACCTTCTGCAGCCGGTCCAGAGCAATGGCACGGGCTTCTTTTTTACTGATTTTCCGATGGGCAAGGATAGCCTCCACCATCTGGGTTCCGATGGTGAGGACCGGGTTCAGGGTCATCATCGGATCCTGGAAGATCATGGCGATACGGTTACCACGGATTCGGCGCAGCTCGCGCTCGCTCATGGCGGCCAGGTCCCTGCCCTCGAACAGGATCTGTCCGCCGGCGATGTAGCCCGGCTTGGCAATCAGGTTGAGAATGGAAAAGGCGGCCACCGACTTGCCGGCACCGGACTCCCCCACCAGGCCCAGGCGCTCGCCCTTGTCCAGGCTGAAGCTGATGCCGCGCAGCGCTGTCAGGTCGCCACCACGCACGGCAAAACGCACATCAAGATCTTTTACTTCCAACAGTGCCATGGTGTTACCCCTTGTACAGCCGTGGGTTCATCACATCCCGCAACCAGTCACCCAACAGATTGATGACCAGCACGAGCACCACCAGCACCAGGCCCGGGATCAGGGTGATCCACCAGGAACCGCTCTGGATGTAGTCAAAGCCGGATTTGATCAGCGAGCCCAGCGACGGCTGGGTCTCCGGCATACCAAGCCCCAGGAACGACAGCGCCGCCTCGGAGATAATGGCGTTGGCGATCTGGACCGTGGCGATAACGAAGATTGGCGACAGGGTATTGGGCAGGATGTGCCGGAACATGATCCGACGGGTCCCGAAACCCATCACCTTGGCGGCGTCGACGTATTCCTTCTTTTTCTCCGCCAGCACCGAAGCGCGAACGGTCCGGGCAATCTGGGGCCACTCGGCGACACCGATGATGAAGATCAGCATGTAAATGGCGATCTCGCCAAACATCAGGTTACCGAAGCTCGCCTTGAACACTGCGCCCACGATGATGGCAACCATCAGGGTGGAAAACGACAGCTGAACATCGGCAATGCGCATCAGCACCGCATCCACCTTGCCACCCAGGTAGCCGGCGAGGAGGCCGAACAGAATGCCTAGAAACGCCTGCAGAACCACCGCCCCGAAACCGATCATCAGGGACACCCGGGTACCGTAAAGAATGGTGGACAGCAGATCCCGGCCCTGAGCGTCGGTGCCCAGGGGGAATGCCGGATCGGCACCGCTCATGCCCACCGGGGGCAGCTCGGAATTCATAATATTGATCTGCGCCAGATCGTAGGGATCGGCGGGCGCCAGCAAGGGCGCAAACACCGCCGCCAGCACCATCAGCAGCAGCACGGCAAAGCTGACAATCGCCACCTTGTCGCGCTTGAAGCTGTACCAGAAGAAGGACTCGCGGAAGCGGTCCCAGCGGGAAACCGTTGCCGTTGTCATGCTTTCTTTCCTGTCAGTTTGACGGTGGGATTCACCAGACCGTAGATCAGATCCACCAGGGTATTGGTAACCACGAAAATCAGGCCTACCACCATCAGGTAAGCCACGATCAGCGGAATGTCACTGCGGGTAATGGCCTCCAGGAACATCAGGCCCACGCCCGGCCACTGGAACACGGTTTCGGTGAGGATCGTGTACGCCACCATTATGCCGATCTGCACGCCGCCCACGGTGATCACCGGAAGCATGGTGTTCTTGAGTGCGTGCAGGAAGTTAATGCGGCCGGCGCTCAGGCCCTTGGCCCGGGCGTAACGCACATAGTCGCTCTGCAGCACTTCCATCATCTCGGCCCGGATCAGTCGGATGAACAAAGGCAGCATGATCGAGGCCAGCGAAACCGACGGCAGGACCAGATGCATCAGCCCGGTACCGGTGAAGAAACCGGACTCCCAGGTGCCGAAAAGGTGAGTCAGCTCATCACCACGGCCGTAGGAAGGCAGCCCGCCTTCGGTGCTGAAGAAATCGTTGAGCCACTGGCCCCAGCCGGTGTCCGACGGGAACCAGTTCACCGTCACACCAATGGAGAACAGCTGAATCAGCACAATGGCCGTCAGGAACACCGGTATGGAGATACCCACGGTACTGACGCCCATAAAGAATTTGGATAACCATGCCTGGGGCCGGATAGCGGCATAGACACCAATCGGCACGGAGAGAAACACAATAATCAGACTGGCACCGATGACCAGCTCCAGCGTCGCCGGCAGGTGTTCGGCGATCACTTCCAGGGTCGGCTTGCTGTAGAAATAGGAGTTGCCCAGGTCGCCCTGGAGCGCATTGCCTGCAAACCGCAGGTACTGCACCACCATCGGGTCGTTCAGGCCAAGCTCCTCTCGAATGGCTTCCCTCTCCTCTTCGGAGACGGACATACCCACCATTTCCTGAAGCGGGTCCCCGAGGCCATCCTGAATGGCAAAGGCAATCACGCTGATCACAAACATGACCAGAAACGCCTGGGAAATCCGCTGAACCAAAAACGCTAACATGGAAAGCTTCCGGATAAGGCTTGCAAACAAAAGGCCGGCGCCGGATCACTCCAGCGCCGGCCGGCCATCAAAGGCAGTTACTCAACAACCAGGTCACCCAGGTACGGGAAGTTCATGACATTGAGCACCGGCTCAATGTTCACGTTCTTCTTGGAGGCCCAGGCCAGGTCCTGCCAGTGCAGCGGAACAAAGGCGGCATCGTCGTACAGACGCTGTTCCACTTCCTGCAGCATGGCGGCACGCTTGTCCAGGTCAGTTTCGACGTTGGCCTTCTGAACCAGGGCATCGATTTCCGGGTTGCAGTAGTTACCGGCGTTGTATTGGCCAGCTCCGCTGTCGGCGTCCGGACAGAAGGTCAGGAACTCGTAGAAGTTGGCGGAGTCCTCGGTATCCGCGTGCCAGCCGATCATCATCATGTCCGCGGCGCGGTTGTCATACTCCGGCCAGTACTGGGCCTTTGGCAGGGTTTTCAGATCCACCTTGATGTTGATGCGCGCCAGCATGGCAGCCACTGCCTGAGCGATCTTGTCGTCGTTCACGTAGCGGTTGTTCGGCGCCATCATGGTGATTGTGAAACCGTCCTCGTAACCGGCTTCCTTCATCAGCTCCTGGGCCTTGGCCACATCGAAGCGCGGTGTCAGGGACTCGTTATAGCCCTGGTAGCCTTCAGGCGACATCTGGGCAGCAGGGGTGGCGAAGCCTTTCATGATCTTGGCGGCAATGCCTTCCTGGTTGATGGCATAGGCAATCGCCTGGCGAACCTTCGGGTTCTTGAAGGCTTCCACTCGCTCCTGGTTCATGTGGAACAGGATGATGCGGGTGCCACTCATGGTGACCAGGTTGGCGTTCTTGTCGTTGCGGATCCGCTCCAGATCATTGGGCGGAACCGGGGCGATAAAGTCGACACCACCGGACAGCAGCGCAGACACCCGGGTGTTGTTCTCTTTGATCGGAGTCAGCACGATCTTGCCGACGTTACCCGGGGACTCGGTATCCCAGTAGTCGTCGAAGCGCTCGAACTCGACGCGGACACCCTGCTTGCGTTCGGTCACGGTGTAAGGGCCGGTGCCCGACAGATTCTCGGATGCGAAGGAGTTGCCGTGCTTGAGGATGGCGCTCTTGTCTTTGCCGTCTTCGGTCTGGCCGCTGTAGAACTCGCTGTCGAACGGGAAGATATAGGTGGCGGTGTTCAGCAGCAGCGGATAGGGCTCGCTGGTGACCAGCTCGAAGGTGTAATCATCGATGATGTTGATGCCGCTGAAGGGCTTGAAGATGGCCTTGAAATCCTGGCTCTGCTTCAGGCGGTCGAAGGTGAACTTCACATCCGCGGTCGTCAGCTCGTTGCCGGAATGGAACTTCACGCCCTCGCGGAGTTTGAAGCGCATGGTGTTTTCATCAACCCGGGTCCAGCTCTCTGCCAGGCGCGGCTCGAAACCAAGATCCTTGGTCCAGCGCAACAGCGGATCAAAGGTCATATGAGACAGCTGGAGAATGCCACCAGACAGCTGCTCATGAATGTCGAGGGTCACGGGGTCGGCGTCGTACGCCATCTTCAGTTCCTTGGTCGCCTCGGCAGACAGGGCTACCGGCGCCGCCGCCAGGGCCATGGAACCGACAAATGCTGCAATCAGTTTTTTCATCGCGTTTTCCGTCGCTGTTTTAGGAATTTTCACGGAACATCGGCGCAGAACGGCGCCGAATGCCTGGCCAACAAGCTAGTCTCGGAAAACACTTAGGGCAATCGAAATTGCGACATGGGGCTATACGCCAGGTGAATGACCTGATTTGGCGCAGACTTACAGCCGGAAAACCAGAGGCAGGATCAGGGCAGTAAACACACCGGTAAGTCCCATTCCCAGAGACGCAAACGCGCCGGCGCTATGGCTGATTTCAAACGCCCTCGCGGTTCCGATGGCATGGCCATTCAGCCCCAGGGCAAAGCCCAGAATCCGTTCGTCCTCAACAGGCAAAAGCCGCGCGAGCAGTTCAACGAAGAGGGTTGCCACCACGCCCGTGATCAGGAGCCCGCCCATCATCAGGGGCACCGAACCGCCCAACTGCTCGGTAATACCGATGGCGATAGGCGCAGTAACCGACTTGGGCGCCAGCGATGCCAGGACCTCCGGCGTCGCGCCCAACGCCCAGCCAATCACCACGGCATAAACCGCCGCCATGGTGGCGGCAATCGGCAGCGTGACCACAATCGGGCGCCACATGGCACGGATATGGTGCATCTGCTGGTACAAGGGAATCCCGAGTGCGACGGTGGCAGGCCCCAGCAACACCGTCAGCCAGCGCGCGCCCTGTTGGTAATCCTGGTAATCCACCGCCAATGCGATGAAGACGGATAAAAGACACGCAGACAAAACAACCGGCGGCAGCCAGATAGGCCGGCCAATGCGGGAAAACAGCCAGTTGCCGGCAAAGAAGGCACCGAGGGTCAAACCGATCGCAAGAATCGGGGTGGCGGCAAGCGACTCCGGCAGGGCCTGGAAGCGCGCGAGGAGCTCACTCACCATCGCTAACGCCTCTTTTCGTCACCGCTTTCATCAACAACAAGGTGGTCAGCACACTGAGAAAAGTGCCCACCAGCAATGCCGCCGCAACCGCCAGCCACTGCCCGGAGAACTGGTTCGCCGTGAAAAACACACCCACCACCCCCGGCATGATCAAGAGCACCAGCACGGATATCAGCCCCTGGCTGGCCCGAGCAAGATCATCACTCACGTTGCCTTTAAGCATCAGCGTGAAAGTAATGACCACCATCCCCAGCACGCCACCACTCACTGGCAGCGCCAGCAGCAGGCGCACAGACTCGCCAAGAATAAAAAACAGCACCAGAACCAGAAAACCACGCAACATCGGCATGCGCTTACACTCACCCGGGAAAGAATTGCATTACACTAGCCCAAACCCCTATCCCGATACCAATGCAGGAAGCCCATGGCGCTCAAAGCAACCATTCTCAAGGCGACCCTCAATATCGCCGATATGGACCGCCACTACTACGCGGATCATCAATTGACCATCGCCCAGCATCCGTCGGAAACGGACCTGCGCGTGATGATCCGGCTGCTTGCCTTTGCCCTAAACGCCAGCGACACCCTCGAATTTACCAAAGGCCTGAGCACCGATGATGAGCCAGAGCTGTGGCAAAAAGACCTGACCGGCGAAATTGAATTATGGATTGAGCTGGGCCTGCCCGAAGAAGACCGCATAAGGAAGGCCTGCAACCGCGCCGGGAAAGTGATCCTTTACACCTATGGCGATCGAGCCTTTCCAGTCTGGTGGGACAAACACCACGGCAAGCTGGAACGTTTCGACAACCTCACCGTTGTTCACCTACCCGGCGACAGCACTGAGGCCCTGGCAGCGCTCACGAACCGATCCATGAGCTTCCAGGTGACCATCCAGGATGGCGAGGTCACCTTCAGCAATGACAACAATCTGGTATCGATTACCCCCGAGCAGCGACTACCCCAAAACTGAGGGCAGGACTTGCCGCCGGGGGCTGGACAGACACCCGCTACGCACGTAAGATTGCGCACTCGAAATCGGCGAGCCATCGTCGAGCTCGAAGCGCCCGTAGCTCAGCTGGATAGAGCGTTGCCCTCCGGAGGCAAAGGTCATAGGTTCGAATCCTATCGGGCGCGCCATTATTTTCAAAGGCTTGCGTGAAAACGCAGGCCTTTTTTATTTGCCTGTGCCCAAATTGTGCCTTGCTGGAGCCCAGTCACTTTAGGCCGCTGCTATATCACTCAGTAAAAAGACCATTGCACGGTTTCCACCTCACCATCTCCAAGGCACAGCCACTCCGCGTTATCTATGAATCCAAAACGCCTTGTTGTCGAAACCTTTGGTCGCAAAGCGGACGTTCAGATCTCAGTTTCAGCTGCCGGCATCATCGGCGAGGTTTAATGAAAAGACGCCCCGTAGGCTAGCAGCGGGCCTATCCAAATTGCGAAAGATACGCAAAGTCCGAATTTACCGGGCTTTAACAGTGTGCTTTTCTTCGGGTTGTTCGGGTTATAGAAAATCTTAACCAAGCCCCCGTGCCGATCCACACTTTTGAACTGATGATCGAGAATACCCCTAGCGTTTCGATTGGTGACGAAGATCCAAGGTGAGACACGTTTGCCCTGATACCTTTTGCCATCGACCTCATATTCATAGAGCGCGCTAACAACATATCGAGTATCAGCGTCATATCGATCGCTCCCACCGAAGGTGCGGGTGCCGCCATCCAGCAATTTACCTCTGACTGAAGGCCACTGCCGCATTCTCAACTGGCCTATGAGTGAAAGACTCATTATCGAAAAGCAGTAAAGGGCGATGAAAAATACGACACCTTGCTTATCACCGGCTCTAGCCAGCTCCCACATCGAAACGAGGTATTCCACGCTGTTCGCTCTGTTGGTCCAGGATCGATTTTCTATTTTCCATATTTTCTGGAAGGATAAAACGAATTGCTTTTCGTTGCGGTGCGCAAATAATTGACCGTTATTTATTCGTAACCGGCGGTCGCAAAGCAAACATTCAGGTTTTAATTCAAACGCATAAGCTTAAGAGCTCCCTGATTAGGGCGCTCAGTGGCGGCTTACGGCCGGAACGGCGCCTGAGCGACTGGTCAGACGGCTTGGTGGCGAAGCTCTGAGAGAGCGCCGCCAGAAACCCGGCCTGCCGAATTAGCGCCCCCTACTGCTTCAATTCGACCCGGAGGAGCCTGAGCCTCTGCGTAGTACTCAGGTTCTCGACGGAATGAGGAGCCTCCGGATCCTTCCACATCGTCAGCGGCAACGTTAGCGGCCCGCTCATCTCCCGGGAGTCGAAGATGACTTCGCCGTCCGCGTTGCGGTCAATGAAGTGACCTGCCTCCGTGATGTGAAGAACGCTGGGCCAACGATGATGGTGCAGGTTCTCCAGTTCACCGGGGGCGAGGGTAACTTCGAACACGCGCACTCGCTCGTTTTCCAGGAGCACTGTGTGATTTTCCGGCGCGGCGATGACTGCGTCCAGCTCGGGAGGCCATTCGGTGGGGTCGCCTGTCTGGTAGAGAAGCCGCTGTGCTTCTTGATCTTGTGCACCGACGGTGGGCACAAGAACGAGCATCGTCAGGGTGATTGGGAGTAATAGGTTGAAGTGAGTCATACCATTGCCTCTCGTGAGGTTGGTTGATAGAGGGTGACGGGAGGCCGTACAACCCCTATTCAGGGCGGGGGCCTTTAAGTATGACTCAAGAAGTGGGTTTCTTCCTCCAAATAGGGCAATCGGTCGCAAAGCGGACTTTCGGGTCAGTCAACGGTGATGCATAAAATGGCGCTGGCACCATAGTCACTTGTTAGCCATCACTCGCAGGTTGCGTTCAATACAAAGTGTGAGTCGCCCTCACGGAAGATTAGATTATTCCTAGCGGCATGCTCACTGATTCCACTCCGATCTGACTGAAAGTATGTATGACCCTGATCATCTTCTCTTTCGCACGACAGTGATGTGCCGGAATCGAGATCAAAAAACGCTAGCGCGCACGAATAGGAGCCCTTTGAAAGTTGAAAGTATCCCCGCTGCATATCGGACTTTGGCGTGAGCTCAAATACAAACTGAGCAGTTCGATTTGCCGCAGCATTGGAATTCACGGCAGCAGTCACATCCTCTATTTCGACTATGCAGGTGGCGGTGTCCGCCGACGCACTCAAGACGGGTACTGCAATCAAGAATATCCAGCAGTATTTTAATCGGGTCATCTTGGACCTCTCTGTAACGCTGAAGCACACCGGCGCCATGCCAATGGCGTCCGGTGCTGTGACTTGTTAGTGATTTTTTAGCCATCGTTCACTCTCTGCGACAATCTCCGATTTGATCTCCTGGATACCTCCATCTCTTTTGGAATATTCCAAATCATCAACGGCGAAGTACAGGCCATACAGGACGTCCACTCCAATGGCATCACCAACGTAATGCTTCACATCTTTGTGGAGATCGAAGCGTTTAATGTCTTTCCATAGAACCGACAGTTCGAGAAGCGGCTCTACCGTGCCAGCTGCAATTAACTCAAGGTGGTAACGGACAAGCTGAATAATGGCATCTTCGAAACTTGGCACCGGATATCCCAAATCCCTGACGGCCAATTCGAAAAGAGGTGCAATGGTATTCCAACTTTTTGGGGTCTCATCCAGAATAGCTACAAGGTAGTCAGAATAGGCACCTTCCATTAGTGTGCTGTCTGCATACTCGACAAGATCCTCGGTGCCTAGTCCCCCAGCAACATACCTAGCGATGACAATTGGATCGGAGCTGGACACATCAAAACTCACTAACAGCAATTAGGCAGCGCGCTTTATCATTGCAAAAATCTGACTGCGTCATTATTACTGACTTTGAACAATCAATCGCGCCGTACATCAATCGATAAAACAATAGCTTAGCCGAGCATTACCATATCTGCCATGTAATCATCCAGCGTCTGCAATTTGCTCCGCCAATCATACTGGATGAAACGGCTGCGATTTGGTCGGAGGCCCTGGAGAAAAGCCCTGGCTCAAATGTTCGCTTTTGTTTAAAAGCGAAAGAAGCGTGCTCAGACCCGGCACCTGGAGAAAGGCTTCAGGATGGCAGCACGTTGACGGACATCTTGCGACCCGATCGCATGATTGCACCTCCTAAAATCCATACTTCTAAAGATACGCAAGGGCAGCAGTCGAGCACCGTGCCGAGGATGAACATACCTCTCCTTTGATCGAAATAGCCCTCTACCCGGGCGGTCGACAACCCTCTATAAAACGACTCTATGGTTTCTGACTGATTGAAGCCGCGTGGAATCTCGCACACCACTTAAAGACTTCATAAAAATACGAACCCACCTACTGCGACAAAATGTCGCACCTCGATACTGGTAACTACCCACAGGACGTGCGTACCTATTTCTGTAGCCTGTGCAACTTTTCACTACACACAAGGACCTCGCGTACATGGATAAACAGCGTGGCCGGTAGATCTCCGGTACCGGGACCCTCAGCGCCGAAGCTCGAAATTGATCGTCAATTTCCGTCCGAATTCACTGACAGTGTTGCCTCCATGCGGTGGGACGCTACAACAGAAAAAGTCCTTGTAAACGAGGCATTCAATGGTCTTTTGGGGCCTTCCCAAAGGGGAACTGAAGTTAACCTTTCGGAATTGATGACCCCACCGGACATCGCCAGGCTTCTCGAAAAGCTGGATCCGAAAAGGTCACCGATGGCTCATGATCATGGTACGTTTTTGTGCCGGCTGATAGGGAGCGATGAACAAATCCTGTGGTTGGAGACAACCGTCTGCGAGAGTTCCGCGAAGGAGGGAATTTCGTGTCGCTATGTAACGTTCAAAGATGTGACTGACAGGCTAACCAAAGAACTGTTTTTCGAAAACTTCGCCGATTCATTACCTGGCATCGTTTTCTCTTACACAGTGTATCCGGACTCAAGTCATTACTTTTCTTATATCAGCATAAAAACCAAAGAGTTTTTCGGAATTGAAAACAGGGAATTCCTGGCCAACCCGGACTTGGCGTTCGATATTATCGAGCCCGAAGATCTGCCTTTTGTTCGCGAGAGTTTGGCCGAATCGAAGCGCACGATGACTCACTGGAAAGCTGAATACCGAACAACGGTCAAAGGCAAAACTCGGTGGTTTGAGGGGACTGCCATTCCAAAACTGCAACCAAACGGAAGCGTGACATGGAATGGCATCACGATTGCTATAGACGATAGAAAAAACCTTGAGCTTGAGCTAAAAGAAGTAGCAAGCAAGGACTACCTGACCGGGGTCTTTAATCGCCGATATCTCAGCGAGTTCCTGCGCGACCAGTCTGAACGCTTCGACCGCTACCAGGAACGTTCGAGCGTGATTCTGATCGACATTGACAACTTTAAGGCGATTAACGACGAGCATGGCCATGATTTCGGTGACCTTGTGCTACGCCAGTTCTCAGACTTGGTGAGCAAGAATGTCAGAAAGGTCGATACCTTCGGTCGAATGGGCGGCGAAGAATTTCTGATTATTCTACCGAACACCGGAGTTCAATCTGCCCTGGAAGTCGGAAAGAAAATACTCAGGAAGACCAGGTCGAAACTCCAGACAATCGATGGCATAGACGTTGCACTAACTTTCAGTGCGGGCATCTCTGAATTTTCCGCTGTTCAAAGCAGCGCAAATAAAGTCCTCAAACACGCAGACCAGCTCCTTTATGAAGCAAAGTCTGAAGGAAGAAACAGCATCAAAACTGACGGGTAACTTGCATGGAATCGATTTCTGACATTGCACTTCAATGCTTTGATTCTTCGAACAGCGGAATTGTCATAAGCAGCTGCGTAGAGGATTTCCCCATCATCTACTGCAATGATGCTTTTTGTTCCCTCACCGGGTACGAGCGGCCGGAAATCATGGGCAAGAACTGTCGCTTTCTTCAGGGAGAAGAAACCAGTCAGACCGTTATCGGTTCCATCAAGTCTGCGATTGCGCAAAGCAAAACCCATCGCATCGTCATCAAAAATTACAGGAAGGACGGCGCGGCTTTCTGGAACGACCTCTACCTGACACCGATTCGCAACGGAAAAGGGTCTGTGACTCATTACCTGGGTATCCAGAATGATATTAAGGATCTGGATCGCAACAACAGGAACGTCCCGTTTCACTTTCCATACGATGACTTGACTCAGTTACCGACTCCCGCCATGGCAGTGGAGCTGATAAAAATGGGAGCGATGAATAAACCTGAAGAGCAGGCGTCAATATCCTTGGGTACGATCAGCGTCAACGGCCTTGCGAACCTGCGCGGGTTTATGGGTAACAGTGCGGCAGACACGGCCATTCTCGAAATTCGGGATCGGTTGCAAATGCAGCTTTGCAACGAGGCGATTCTCGCGCGTGCTGGAGAGGGAGAATTCATCGTCATTGTACCCTCAAAGGAAGACGGTGAAGACGACTTCGACAAGACGCTGGAAGGTCTTTGCGAAAGCACTCTGAGACCGGTAAGGATTGATGGGCAGATGTTTCAACTTACCTTCAACGGCGGCTTCATTAGCAGGCTGCCCTACTCTCTGATTGACGAAAGCACTCGCTTTTGCAGTTTCGCTTTGGCTCAGTCGCAGGACGAGGGTCGAAATCGTGTCGTTGAGTTTACCTACAGCGACTTGCGGCGCGCCCAGGCTGATCAGCTCCTGGCAGGACATATACCGACGGCACTTCAGGGGGAAGAGTTTTACGTTGCCTACCAGCCCCAGCTAAACCTTGAGACCCAGGATGTCGTTGGATTCGAAGCGCTTGCCCGCTGGGACCACCCGGAACACGGCACTGTCTCGCCCGGGCGATTTATCCCTTTATGTGAGAACTCGGGCTACATCAATGCGCTGACGCTCAATCTTTTGGAGCAAATCTGCAATGACCTGCCAGATATCTGGGAGCGGTATGGCGACATCAAGGTTTCTATGAACCTGTCGCCCTTCTCGCTGCTGGACAGGGAGTTCATCCAAGCGTTCATTGATACCGCAACCGCTATCTGTGATGTGAAGGGGAAAGTCAGCCTCGAAGTCGTTGAAAACCTCTCAATCGACGGATACGAGTCGGCAGCGAAGAACCTGGCTGCTCTGCGAGAGGCAGGCTTTGACATTATTCTCGACGACTTTGGTACCGGTTACTCCAGCCTCTCTTACATCAGGCGCCTGGGAGCATCCGTTGTGAAAATTGACAGGGAATTTGTCATGAATCTGAACCAGTCCAATCATGATGATCTTGCCATCATTCGCTCTGTTGTATCCCTCGGAAAGCAATTCGGTTTCGATGTGATCGCTGAAGGCGTTGAATACGCAAACCAGGCAGCAATCCTCCTTGAGGAGGGTGTCACAATCGGCCAGGGCTATCTTTTCTCCAAGCCACTAAAAATCGACCACTTTCTTTAAGCGACGATCGAGTTTATGACCGGCTTTTTGATATCGCTCACAGCTGCAACCCAGAAATGGTCAGTGGATCGGGTTATTCTCCTGACCATACTCGCGGCAGCCTGCCAGTTCTTTTTGATTATTTGGGCGCTCTCCGTTTCAAGCGAAAGCGGCGTAGCTCTGATCAGTTATTTGCTGGCCCCTGTTGTGGTGGCCTCGGCCATTCTGGGGATGGCGTCTGGCGTTGCAACCAGCATCGTTACTTTCGGCATCTTGTACCACCTGAGGACGAGCAGCGAGCATCTGTTCGCAGACATCGTCTACCTGTTCTGGCTGATCGTCATCGCTCTCGTTATTGGGCTCTTTCGTAAAATGGTGCACACCCTCGCACCTCAAGACTCTGATGCTGCCCTGGGGTCGAGCGAACACAGTGTTCAGCTGCAAACATCGTCAAGCGACGATGGGTATGACGTCGACCCGGACCGAAAGAAATACCTCATCAAGTTTGAAAATGCTGAAAGCCTACTTGAAATAACCAGCAAAGAAACTGTGGCCCAGTTGCTTGAGGATTTCTTCCGGCATGTCAGCCAACGCGTCGAGGGCCCAAAAGAACTGGATTCCGTGACTGACGAAGATTTCATTTTTTCAGTCCTATCCAAAAAGTACTCTGCGAAGGAAATTAAAGAGCTCCTGGAGGGTTTCAATCGCTCAGATGTCTCCGACCTGTTGTTGGATGCAGATATCAGGCAGCTTCAGCCCGGTTCAAAATCCGCACGGGAGAAGCAGGCCGGAGCATCAGATTCGAAAAGCTCAACGACTGAAACTCGGCAGTCTTGGAAATCTGACGATGCAGGCGTCACCATCAATGATGTCGGAAAGGCACTGAAAAATCAGGAGCTGTTTCTCGAATACCAGCCACGTTTGGACACCATGTCCGGGCGCTTCACCGGTATGGAAGCCCTGGTTCGCTGGGATCGCGGCGGGAAAACGCTGTACCCCAGATCATTCCTGGCTTTCATTGAAAACACCCGCTTGTCACTCCCGTTCAATATATGGGTGATCGATCAGGTCATTCAGCTTATGGAGGCCCGAATCGACAAGGGCAAAAATGTCGCAGTATCAATCAATCTGAGCACAAGAGAGCTGTTTTCGGAGGAAATGCTGATGCATCTGCGCCAAAGGCTCTCCACCAGTCGAATCAGGGCATCCAGACTCGGAATAGAGATCGACGAATCGGCATTCAAGCGTGCACTGGCAACTTCCCCCGAGACACTTGCAGCCATCCGGAAACTCGGCGTTGAAATTGTCATCGATGGCTATGGCTCTCAGCATTTCAATCTCTTTAACCCCGCGGGTGTGGATTTCTTCGATGCCATCAAGGTTGATGCAGGTTTGCTTTCCTGGAAGGCCCGCGAAGCACACGAGCAGGATCAATTGAGAATAATCAAAGCACGCCTTGGCGAAGTGGACGTGCGCGTTATTCTGAAGAATATTGAAAGAAAGGATCAGCTCAAATTAGTCAAAAAAGTCGGGAGCGATGAAGTGCAGGGCTACCTGATTGCCCGACCGTTCCAGGAGGACGCTGTTCCCTGGGACCGCTTTGTCTGAACCTTGATGTTTTTTACGCTCGCAAACGCTGGGGCACTTCCTGTGCCTACCGATAAGTGACACTCCTGCCCGTCCTCCTATCCGCTTCGTAATCTGAGCTGCTGGGCGCAGTTCTCTGTGAAATGACACGGAGAATGCCCACCGGACCGTGGATGCCACTTGATGACAGTGAATAAACCTTTCGATCAGGTGTCGGAACCTGCCGCCGCTTCGAGGATCATGTCAGCAGCCCTTTCAGCAATGGCAATCGTAGGCGCGTTGGTATTGCCGCTAATCAGCCGTGGCATGATGGACGCGTCCACCACACGGAGGCCCTCGAGCCCGTGCACCCTGAGTTGTGGGTCCACTACCGCCATCCTGTCAGTTCCCATTTTGCAGGTACCCACCGGGTGGTATACCAGGCCCACCTTTTCCTTCACCTTTTCGATGATCTGCTCGTCAGACTGGCGATCTGCGCCCGGGTGGAGTTCCTCACCCCGATAATCGTCAAAGGCCTTCGCCGCGAGAATCCGGCGGGCCTGGCGGATACCATCCACCATGACTTTGCAGTCATCGGGATCGGCAAAGAAGTTGTAGTCGATTTCCGGCGCCGCAAACGGATCGGCCGACTTTATGGTCACGGTGCCTGAGCTCTTCGGCCGCAGCACACAGACATGCACTGAATAACCGGGATTGGACATGAGTTTCAGGTCCCGACCGCTATCGTCAAACAGCAGCGGCAGCATGTGGAGCTGAACATCCGGGCGATTAACGCTGTCACTGGATTTGATAAAACCGCCAGCCTCGGTGATGGATTTAGCGAGCTTGCCCCGTTTACTGAGGAAGTATCGGATGGTATCCGGGACCATTTTCAGCAGGCCCCCGAGCGAGGCCGTGAAGCCGTTGTTTTTCCGGCTTGAGACCAGCACACAGGCATCCACGTGCTCCTGGAGGTTCTTGCCCACTCCCGGTAATTCGTGCCGGCACCGGATACCGAAGCTTTCCAGCGCATCGTGATCCCCGATGCCGGAAAGCTGAAGCAACTGTGGTGAATTGATAGCTCCACCACTCAGGATGATCTCCCGGTTCGCATTCAAGACAAGGTCGCTGTCTTTGTGGCGAAGCTCCACTGCAACGGCCCGATTCCCCTCGAGCACCAGTTTTTTGACTCGCGCTTCGGTAAGCACGGTGAGGTTCTGGCGGCTCATCGCGGGCTTCAGGTAGGCATCGGCGACACCAAACCGGCGGCCGTTTTTGATGTTCAGACGGAAATACCCCACACCTTCCTGTTCGGCGCCGTTAAAATCACTGCTGTAGGGAAAACCGGTCTGCCGGGCCGCCTCAACGAAGGCTCCAGACATCGGATATTCGGCCGTTTCCGGGGCACTGATAAAAAGGTTGCCGCCCTTGCCATGATAAGGGGTTCCGGCCAGTGTCTCGTGGTGTTCCGATTTCAGGAAGTAAGGCAACATCTCGGCATAGCCCCAGCCTTCATTACCCAGAGCCTCCCACTCGTCGTAATCCTCTTTCTGGCCCCGCACATACAACATACCGTTGATTAACGAACTCCCCCCAAGCCCCTTGCCACGAGGGGTAAACAGAGGCTGGCCACCACGCAGTTGCTGGTCGGGTCGGGCGTTGAACGCCCAGTTGTATGTCTTGATGAACATATGGGCAGCAAAAGCGCCCGGCGTCCGGATTGTGAACGAACCCTTGCCGGGCCCGGCCTCCAGCACGCAGACAGAATATCGGCCGTCGGCTGACAGGCGGTCTGCGAGTACACAGCCGGCAGAGCCGGCACCGACGACGATGTAATCAAAGCTGTTGTAGATCATTGCACCGCCACCGGTTCAATGATGGCGAAGTTTGATGGCGGCTGTTCAAGCATTTGCAGCAGGCCAAAGAAGGCGTCCACTGATCCTTCAACCTGGATATCGCCTGCCTGCACCGCCTCGGGGAAACTTGTTTTTTGCAGGAGGATATTGTCCAGAACCGCTCGGGACATACTCACGCTGGCGTGGGCATGCTCGTCCAGCTCCCCCGACCGATAGGTCAGCGTGGCGTTCTGGAGGTTCAGCCGATAATCTTCGCTCTT
>Ga0209272_10001230_pt1 | contig 16775 bp, 15 predicted proteins | sample tdDd002_FD_187125 | JGI IMG/M metagenome (GOLD analysis project Ga0209272, IMG submission 187125) | Marine sediment microbial communities from the Atlantic coast under amendment with organic carbon and nitrate - tdDd00.2 (SPAdes)... | ecosystem: Environmental > Aquatic > Marine > Coastal >... | reverse complement strand
AAGGGGTTAAAATGAAGAAGAATAATATTTATAGAGAAGCACGGGAAAAATATAATAGAGAACATGAAAATCCTCTCAATCGAGAAGAAGCTGCAGACTTACTTCATATCAGTGTGGCATCATTAGGTCGTTATGAAACAGATGAAAGTGAACCAACTTCTGATGTAGTTTATTCAATGAGTAAAATATATGAGAATCCAGATTTAAGAAGGATGTATTGTTCAGAATGTTGTCAAATCGGACAAGTAGATCATCACTATAGTGTCCCAAAAACACTGTTTGAATCGGGGTATGGTTTGATTAATGCCAATAAAATTTTAGATGTTTTTAAAACAGAATTATTTGATATATTATCTGATGGTATGGTGGATAGCGATGAAATCGTTAAGCTTCGAAATATGATACCGCAAATCAAAACAGTACAGAAACTATTAAATGATATAGAGATTGAAATAGAAAAACATTCCTTAAAACATGAAATTAAAGAATAACATAGATGCTACATTCTTACTTTAAAACTATCAATTGTGATTTTTTTAGATTAGGAATGTAGCATTTTTGAAATTCAATATTTTTATAAATATCGATATACTATAAGTATAAGAGATATTTATTTTATGATTGAGGGGAGGTCATCATGAAACAAACATTATTAGGCGGTTTGGTTGCCGCTATCATTACAGCTATCGTTTCTTGGTTTATGTTACCTGTATTAAATATTGGATTTGTACATGTTATCATCTTAGGTTTTATCTTTGTTGCGATTATGACAGCAGTTGGTTATGGATTACAGAAAAGAGAAACCATGAATCATTTGCCGGGTAAAATTGGTGGCGTATTATCAGTTTTGCTTATTGGTATTTTACTTGTTGGTATATTGTTATCAACAGCAATATTTAGATCAGACATCAAACAAAAAATGTTAGACGTAGAAGAAATAACATTTGATGAATCTATGCCAAATGTAGATATGGAGAATTTGGTCATTTGGGATGAATCAGATGCGATCAGATTTGGAGAGAAACTGATTACTGAAAAGGATCCATCACTTGGATCGATGTATGAGATTTCATCTGAATACGGTACCTTATCTGTTGTTGATGGTAAACCACACTGGTTATTTCCTTTAGAACACTCGGGATTGTTTAAGTACTTAAAAAATCAAACAGTTCCAGGATACATAAAGGTTAATGCAACAACAGGGGAGGCAGAGTTTGTTGATTCGGAGTTCTCTGTTTGTCCCTCCGCGAGCTTTAGCAATGATCTTAAGCGAGTTATTTACTCAGAGTATAAGACTGTAGGATTAACGGATTATTCATTTGAGGAAAATGAAGCCGGTGAGCCAAGGTGGGTTATTACGGCCTATACACATAAAACCGGTTTTTCCACTTCAGAAATAGAAGGTGTTATTGTAGTTGATCCTGTGACTAAAGATGTTGAATTCTTTGATAAAGATGAGCAGCCTGATTGGATTGATCGTGTTTCATCAATAGAAATATTCAAAGAACATTTGGATGATTGGGGAACATACATCAACGGATGGTGGAATCCATCTGATAAAGGGAAACTCAAGAATACCGATGGTATCGGTTATGTCTTCAAAGACGGAAATATTTATTTTTACACAGGCATCACATCATATGGTGGAGATGAAGCAACAACGGGATTCTTGATATACAATCCGAGAACCTGTCAAGCAGAATACAATAGAATTTCAGGATCCACTGAAAATAAGGCAATGGGACTTATGGAAGAATTAGTGCAAAATGCTGGTTACACAGCTAAGTATCCATATTTGATTAATATCAATGGTTCAGCAACATACCTTTCAACTTTAAAAGGTAATAGTGGTAACGTCGTAGGATATGCTTTGGCATCTGTTGATAATTATAGAGCAGTTGCTTGGGGCAAAACGTTAAGAGAAGCTCAAACAGAATACAATCGTATCTTAATCTCGGAAGGCTCTGCAACAAATTCTTTAAGTGATCAATACAATAGCTTAGAAGAAATCAAAGGGACTGTTTCTCGAGTAGGTTATTTGAAGGAAGGCTACTTCATCGTAAAATTTGTTAGTAGTGACACTTTATTTGTTGTTTCAGTAGATCAATATCCATTAGTTGCATTAACAGAAAAAGGTGATACAGTTGTGATCAGTTATCTAGAAACAGAAGAACAAATTAAGATAGATGCACTTGATTTTAAAAATAAATCCATTGAATAAGAAGAATCCAAGCTTGCTTGGATTTTTCTTAGCGTAAAAGGAATCTTTTGGGGTATCTTCTGCATATGGGAGATAATTTATGAGTGGATTAATTGGACTGATAGAATTAAACAGTAAAGATTTAATCGGTATCTTAGTATGGTGTAATTTTGCATTAAGTCTATTGGTATTTGGTTATAGGTTTACACGAAATGAACCAAAAGAAAAGAATATAATTACTTTGTATGCTCATTCTAGATTGTTTCAGGGATCTGCTTGGCTTTTGCTGTTCTTAAGAGGAGATATTCCAATTATCATATCCAGAGACATTGGTAATGTGATTTTATTTGCTAGTTTTTATCTGGAAGCACTTGTTATGTTATTAATGGTGAAATATTTAAACAAATTAAGTTTTTTAGTAGAAAGTCTGATATTAATTATTGCTTCTCTTGGATTCGTACTGATAACAGAAGCAGCACCAGACAGGATTTATATCATTGCAGCGTCATTCATCATTTTTTTGTTATTCATTTTACCGACAGTCCTTTATATGTTCAGCAAGTCCAGTTCGAGATTTAAAAGATATATCGGTTTACTATATGTTTTCTTTTGTTGTGTGATGGTGTTGAGAGGCATTAATGCTCACTTTGAAAATATGTCTCTATTTACAGTGAATTATATTCAAAATTTTAGTTATATTACGGTTACATTATTAGCTGTGATAAGTGGTCCTGGTTTTCTATTGCTGATGAAAGAAGAGTCTGATAAGACATTGGTAGAACTTGCAACACATGATATGTTAACCAGAATGCCAAACCGAAGATATTTTATGGATCGAGCGGTAGGATTTCTTGAAAACCACAGGAGACATAAACATGTTTTATCGATGTTGTTCATAGACATAGATTATTTTAAAAAAATTAATGATTCTTATGGTCATAGCTTTGGGGATAAAGTCCTTATTCATTTAGGAAAAGCATTAACATCAACGATGCGAATCAACGATCTGTATTGTCGTTACGGTGGAGAAGAGTTTATAGTTGTTTTATCTGAAACCGAAGTGGCAGGTGCAGAAGCATATATAAAACGGTTAACAGAAGAAATTAGTAAGACATCCTTGTTAAAAGAGGGATTCGAGTATACTATAAGTATAGGTTTGGTATCGCTGATACCAGAAAAACATTCATTAGAAGAAGTCATAAGAAAAAGTGATGAAGCTATGTATCAAGCAAAAATGAATGGTCGAAATCAATATGTCATTTACAAGGAGTAAGTATGTTTAATAAAATTGTATCTGTAGATTATACAGGCATGGTACCAGGAGTTAAAGAAGCACTTTCAAAACTAGCAAAAGAAGTGGTGTATTACGATGATTTTCCATCTGATAATGAAATGATCTTATCAAGAGTAAAAGATGCAGATGTGATCTTAGTCTCTTGGAATACAAGAATTGAAAGAGAAGTGATTGAAAACTGTCCGAATCTTAAATATGTTGGAATGTGTTGCAGTTTAATTGATGAAAATAGTGCTAATGTTGATATTGAAGCCTGTAGAGAAAGAAGTATTCCCGTTTTAGGTGTGAGAGACTATGGCGATGAAGGAGTTGTTGAATTTATCTTAGCTGAACTCATCAAATTACTTCATGGATTTGGTAAACATCAGTGGAAAGACGGTGTACTTGAACTGTCTAAACAAAAGCTTGGTATTATCGGCATGGGTGCTTTAGGTCAGATGTTAGCAAGTCGTGCAAATGCATTTGGTATGGAAGTCTATTACTACAGTCGTACTAGAAAAGAATCGATTGAAACCGATCATATAAAATACCTGCCACTTGAAGAACTTCTTGAAACGGTGGACATGGTATCAACTCATTTACCACGTCATACGAAAGTCTTGGAAAAAGAACATTTCAAATTGTTTGGTTCGGGTAAAATATTAATCAATACCTCTTTAGGACCTACATATGATGTGGAAGGATTCTTGGAGTGGATGGAAGATGAGAAGAACTATTCTATTATGGATAGTGAAGCTATGGGCATCTATAAAAAAAGATTTTTAGAATTGGATCATCTGATAAGCAGTAATAAAGTCTCTGGATGGACAGAACAAGCCAAAGAAAGATTGTCTTGGAAGGTACTTGAAAATATAAACAGCATAACACTCGATTAAAGTGTTTTTTCTTTAAAATGATGATATAATCAATCTATCTTCAAACTCGAACGAGTAAAACATAATGATTGTCATGATGTTTGAAGGTAATGGAGGATTTATGAATAATACAGAACGATTAATGAGATTAAGTCAGGCACTTGGCTTTGAAGCACTAGATATAGTAGAAATATTTGAGTTGGGTCATATTGAAATGCGTGAAGAGGAAGTTGAAAAACTTCTATTGGGTCAAAATACTTCTCCTTTTGAATATGAGACATTAGAAGCTTTTCTAAATGGTTTGATTGTATTTAATAGAGGTGAGTCACCTTTGAAACCTGGTCAAACAGAAAGAAAACCAATGACGGTGGAAGATCCAAGAAGCATCAACAATGTGATGTTAAAAAAAATGAAAATAGCATTTTCTCTAAGCAGTGAAGATATGTTGGATTTATTTAAAGAAGTTGAAATCAGCATCTCAAAAGATAAGTTATCATCACTCTTTAGAAAAGAAGGACATAAGAGTTATAAGTATTGTAGAGATGTTTATGTAGTAGGATTTTTAAAAGCTTTGGGTCAAAGGAGTATGATGTAGGTTTTGTTTACCTACATCTTTTTAATTACACTAAAAAAGTATAAAAACATTGTTGCTTTTTTAACAATCTTAATGTATCATATAAATATACCATCTTTAGGAGAGTAATCTTCTAGACGTGGTTTAAACATAGCAAACCTAATGAAGAAAGTTGATTCTTTTTCAAAAGGAACGCCATAATATATAAGTACGGTTGTACTTGTCTTATTTTTGTGTGCTTCTTTCTCATTATGTTGGGGAAGTTTTTTTATTTGGAAGAAAGTGCAAATGCACATTTCTTGTTGGAGGAAAGTATGAAAAAAATTGGTGTTATTTCTGCAGTATTAGATGATCCACTTAGAACAAATCAAAAATTCAATGATATCGTATCTGATTTTCAGGGAATTATTCGTGGTAGAATGGGGATTCCTTTTTCTGAAGAACATATATCAGTTGTTTCATTAACCGTTTACGGTGATCTGGATGAAATTAATGAACTAACAGGAAAACTTGGAAATGTAGATGGTGTTACTGTTAAGACCGCTATCTCTAAGAAGACATTGTAGGAGGTGCCTATTGAAAGTCCTTGATTTAATTGAGAAATTACATCGAGAAAATGATCTGACAAAAGCAGAACTTATTTATATTCTAGATCATATTACCGAAACAGAAAAAGAAGTATTATTTAAATATTCATTGGAAACAAAACAGGAGTATTATGGTGATACTGTTTATATGAGAGGGCTCATAGAGTTTACCAACTACTGTGTTAGAAACTGTAACTACTGCGGTATTAGAAGAGACCAAGAAGAAGCGGAGCGTTATAGATTATCCAAAGAACAGATCATGCATTGCTGTGATCAAGGATACTGGTTGGGTTATAGAACATTTGTATTACAGGGTGGAGAAGATCCGTTCTTTACAGATGACGTACTGGTAGATATCATTTCATCTATTAAAACAAGATGGTCAGATGTTGCTATCACTGTTTCAATTGGTGAACGATCAAAAGAGAGTTATAAAAAATTAAAGGAAGCAGGAGCTGATAGATACTTACTTAGACATGAGACGGCTAATGAAGCGTTATACGAGTCGATTCATGAAAACATGAAGTTAAGTTCTAGAAAATCTTGTTTATACGATATAAGAGATATTGGATTCCAAGTGGGCGCTGGCTTTATGGTTGGCATACCTGGACAAACCAATGAAATCTTAGCAGAAGACCTGATCTTCTTAAAAGACTTAAATCCTCATATGGTTGGTATTGGACCATTTATTCCACATGAGAAAACACCACTTGCTGGTACAACTGGTGGTACCGTTGAAGAAACACTTGTGATGCTCGCGTTAACGAGACTTCTTATTCCGTCAGTGTTATTACCTTCAACAACTGCACTAGGGACATTAGATGGCAAGGGACGTGAAAAAGCATTAAAAGTAGGTGCTAACGTGGTGATGCCAAACCTGTCACCAACGAACGTAAGAGAAAAGTACGAGCTGTATCAAGATAAAATCTGTACAGGAGATGAAGCAGCTCACTGTAGACAATGTATTGAAGGTAGAATCAATTCAGTTGGCTTTGAAGTTGATATGGGTCGTGGTGATCATGATGGATGGAGGAAATAAAATGAGTCAATTTATTAAACATGATTATATAGAAGATGTACTAGAACAAGGTAAAAATACTTCTTTAGATGAAATCAAAGAGATTCTAAAAAAAGCTAGAACACTCAAAGGATTAACACATTTAGAAATCTCTAAATTAATCCAGAATGATACGCCGGAAGCCAATGCTGAGCTGTTCAGAATTGCAGGTGAAATCAAACAAGAAATATACGGCAATAGAGTTGTAATATTTGCTCCGCTTTATGTTTCTAATTACTGTGTAAATGCGTGTACTTACTGTGGTTACGGTAGAGACAATGAATTCCATAGAAAAAAATTAAATGACAAGGAAATACAAGATGAAGTAAAACTTCTTGAGAGTATGGGACATAAACGTCTAGCACTTGAAGTAGGAGAAGATCCTGTTAACTGTGATATCGATTATGTATGTCATGCCATTGATACCATTTACAATACTGAAAATAAAAATGGTAACATTAGAAGAATTAACGTCAATATTGCTGCAACAACAGTTGAAAATTACAAAAAGTTAAAAGCAAGAGATATTGGAACATATATCTTATTCCAAGAAACATACCATAAACCGTCATATTTAGAAGCACATCCGAAATCTCTAAAAGGAGACTATGATTATCACTTAACTGCTTTTGATAGAGCAATGGAAGCAGATATTGATGATGTTGGTGGTGGTGTCTTATTCGGTCTTGCAGATTACAAGTTTGAATTGATGGCTCTAATGCTTCATAACGACCACTTAGAAGAAAAATGGGGTGTTGGCTTCCATACAATTTCTGTGCCTAGACTACAAAAGGCAGTGGGTATGGAGTTAGATCAGTATCCTGATATTGTAACAGATGAAGAATTCAAGAGAATTGTTGCGATCATTAGATTAGCAGTACCGTTTACAGGTATTATCTTATCAACACGTGAATCAGCTGAGATGAGAAAAGAAGTATTAAATTATGGTGTATCTCAAGTAAGTGCTGGATCTTGTACAGGTGTTGGTGGTTACAAAGAAGAAGCTGAATTCGGTAAGAAAGTGGATCAATTTGAAGTAGCTGACCACAGAACACCGCTTGAAATTATAAAAGAACTACTTAGAGACGGATTTATTCCAAGTTACTGTACAGCATGTTATAGAAGTGGTCGTACAGGTGATCGTTTTATGAGACTTGCTAAGTCAGGGCAAATTCATAATGTATGTCAACCAAATGCATTGATGACTTTACAAGAGTTTGCAATTGATTATGGTGATGATGAACTAAAATCTTTAGTTGAAAATGTAATCAATAAAGAAGTTGTGACGATAGGAAAAGAAAACATTAGAAATCTAACTGAAACTAATTTAGAAAAAATTAAAAATGGTGAAAGAGATTTATACGTTTAGGAGGGCTTATGCAAGGTACACCAAGAGCAAACAGACCACATATTGCTATCTATGGTAATAGAAATGCAGGAAAGTCATCTCTTCTAAATGCTATTATTGGACAAGAAATCTCATTGGTTTCTAGTGTAAAAGGTACAACAACAGATCCTGTAACAAAAACGATGGAACTGTTACCATTTGGACCAGTTGTATTTATAGATACCGCTGGATTAGATGATAGTGGTGAACTGGGTGAATTAAGAGTGGAGCGTAGTAAGAAAATCCTACAACGGACAGATTTTGCAGTTTACACTCATGATATCAACGATGTAGATGAAATTGCATTCAAACACTTTTTAAAGGAATTCAAACGATTCAGTATTCCTTATATGATTGTTTTCAACAAGATTGATGAAGCATCTAAGGAGACACTAGAACATTTTAAAGCTGAGTATCCTGAGGCTAATTATGTTTCAGCAGTCGATGAAACCAATATACTAGAACTGAAGAATGAACTCATTAAAAGACTTGAAGATGGTAAAGAAGAAGAAACTTTAATTGGTGATTTAGTTCCTTATGGTGGTAAAGTCATTTTAGTTGTTCCAATAGATTCTGAAGCACCAAAAGGAAGAATCATCTTACCACAAGTGCAAATCATAAGAGATGCATTAGATCATGGTATTAAATGTTTTGTTGTAAGAGATACAGAACTAGTTTCTGCTTTAGAAGATATTAAAGATGTGGATCTTGTAATTACGGATTCTCAAGCGTTTAAAGAAGTCAATCAAATGGTGCCGGATCATATTCCATTAACATCATTTTCCATAGTATTTGCTAGACACAAAGGGGATTTATGGTCATTTGAAAGAGGTGTTAAGGCAATTGAAACATTAAAACCAGGGTCAAAGGTTTTAATCTCTGAGAGCTGTACACATAATCATTCTCATGAAGATATCGGTAGAGTTAAAATACCAAAACTTTTAAATAAAAAGTTAGGTTTTGATTTAGACTATCACTTTAAAATGGGACATGATTTTCCAAATGATATCAAACACTTTGATTTAGTCATACACTGTGGTTCATGTATGATCAATAAAAAAACAATGCTCAATAGAATTACAATGTGTGATGAAATTGGCGTGCCGATTACCAACTATGGTATTGTGCTCGCTTATATAAATGATATTTTAGAATCATCTCTTGAGATGTTTCGTTAAAAAATAGCTTCTTCGGAAGCTATTTTTTTTACATTTAAGCAACACCTCTCTTTCACATCAGTTTCACAAGAAAATTATAAACTGTATTTGAAAGAGGAGGTCGTATGAGAATATTAAAACATAGTTTCTTAAGTTTATTAAGAAAACCAACCAAAGCAGTTATGATATTAGTTATTTTATTTGTTGTTTTTTCCATGGTATTTACAGGGGTGATTATTCAAAACAGTATTGCTAAATCAAAAGAATTCGTCAGATTGGAATTGGGTGCTGTTGTAGAATACAAAGCCGATTATATGAAAGCTTATAAAGATAATTTATCTGAAGATGAGTTTGCACAAATGGACTTGTCAAAAGCTACAGCTGATAACATCAGTAATGATAATCGTGTAGAGAAAGTTTATATCAATTACTCAGATTATGTTGAAAGTAGTGAATATGAAGCAGTTACCAAGGAAAGCAGTGGTGGCATGGTTCAGATGAGTGTGGGTTTTGGAGGTACGGCTTATTTTGATCTAAAAGCTACTGATGGCATTGAACCAATTGAATTTGATACAAAGAGAGTTGAAATCATAGACGGTAGAAATATCGAATCTGCAGATGATACATCTGATGAAAATACCATTGTTATTTCGGAAGAATTCGCCAATAAGAACAATCTGGCAATTGATGATGACATGACATTTAAATCATATGCATTCAATAAAGAACTTGATTTTAGAGTGGTTGGCATATACAAGGTAAATGATTCTAAAATCACTGGTAATGAGATGTATATTTCATCAAAAGTATTTAAAACAGATGGCGCTGAAATGATCAGCAGCATTTATTTCAAGCTTAATGATCCTTTGGAAGTGGACGGTTTTATTAATGATCAAAGTGTTAATCTACCTTCAAAATACACTGTATTGGATGCTGGTAATTCAGAATACAATAAGTTAACAAAACCCTTGGACTTAATGTCTATGATTGCTTCGATATTGATTTGGGTGATCTTCATTGCAGGAGCAGCGATTATTATCTCATTGATAACAATCTTTGTTCGTGACAGAAAATTTGAAGTGGGTTTACTACTTGCAAGTGGTGAAGCAAGATATAAAATAATTGCGCAATTTGTACTTGAGATTATTATAGTAGCAATTTTGGCTTTTGGCTGTTCGGTTCTATTGAGTCATCAAAGCTCTCAATTGGTCAGTGAATGGATTGTAGAAAATCAGTTGGTTGAAAAAGAAGATGGCAGTGATGAGTTGTTCATTTATGATGGCATGACCAATGTCAATGGTGATGTGAAAATGGAAAATGTCGCAAAAGACTTTAGTGTAGCCATCACTTTTGATGTGATGAAAAACTTATTTATCATCAGTATAGGAATTGTTATTATCGCATCTTTGATACCTTTAGCGATCATACTCAGTTACAACCCAAGACAAGCATTGCAGGACTAGGAGGCAACTATGAAAGATATAATATTTGAATTGGATAACATCTCATATGGTTATATAGATGGTGGGAAAAAAAGAAATATATTAAATGAATTGAGTTATGAATTTGAACGAGGAAAGTTTTATACCATATTAGGTCCATCTGGCTCAGGTAAGACAACGTTATTAGCCATAGCAAGTGCTTTGGATGCACCTGAAAAAGGGTATGTTTTATTTGAAGGCAAGGATATTAAAAAAATCGGTCATACAAAATTTAGAAGAAACAATATGGCGATTATTTTCCAAAAGTACAATCTGACTGATTATTTAACAGGTGTCGAAAATGTAGAATCCAATATGATGATAGTCGATAAAAAAATACCCGGCAATAACAAAGATATTGCATATAAGATATTAAACTCAATGGGTATCGTTCAATCAAAAGCAGATAGGCGAGTAACTAAATTATCTGGTGGAGAACAACAGAGAGTTGCTGTTGCAAGAGCGTTATCTAAAGATGTACCACTGATACTTGGTGATGAGCCAACTGGTGCTTTAGACACAGCTACATCAAAGGAAGTGATAGCCTTGTTTAAGAAACTAGTTAAGGAATACAATAAAACGATTATTCTTGTGACGCATTCTGATGATGTTGCTGCAAACAGTGACATATCATTAAGACTTAAAAACGGGAAATTAGAAGAGGTTAAGTGGGATTAAAATGGTAGAGGAAAAAAGTTTTTTTGAAGAATTTAACAATGATAAACCTGAGAGTTTTGAAGAAGAAGTATTTGTGAGAAGTAAGAGTAAAAAACCTATTTATTTAGGTTTGATACTCCTCTTTGCTTTGATACTATTCTTTGGAATCAATTTGATTAATCGAGTAGAAATTCCTGATATGACAACTTGGAATATACCTGAAGTTAATGCCTGGGCTAAAAAGAATAAAATAACCTTAATTGGTAAACAGAGTTATGATGTGAGCATAGATGTTGATCATGTGCTTGCTCAAGGGACTGAACCTGGGACTGAGGTTAAAAAAAATAGCTCTGTTGAAGTGACGTTTTCTAAAGGCGCTGATCCTGATGAAGCAATTCCTTTTCCGGAAATCAAATCAATGAGACTGGATGAGATTCAAACATGGATTAAAACCAATAAACTGTCGGGTGTAAACATAAAATATGAAAATAGCAACAGTATTGAAAAAAATACGGTTATTAGTGTGACATTCGTAGATGGAGATATCAGTAATTTCATAAGAAAAAATAGAGTTAAGATTATCATATCAAAAGGAACCGCTGAATTAACAGAAACTCTATCGATGCCGGAATTATATGGTAAAACGAAACAAGAGGTTTTGAAATGGGCAGTAGATAATAAAATAAAAGTGAATTTGGAAGAAGCATATAGCGATTATATAGAAGCTAATTATGTTATTTCACAAGATATACCCAAAGATAATAAATTTAATAGAACTGATACAGTGACGATTCAGATTTCAAAGGGACAAGCTATATCGGTTCCCAATTTTATGAATTTGACCAGTAGTGAAGCTAACAATTTAGCTGGATTATATGACTTAAGACTATTTATTAAGTCTGTTCCAAGTGCACAAGAACCTGGTAGAATTGTGTATCAAAGTGCTGAAAAGAATGCTTTGGCCAAAAAAAATGATATCATTACACTTCATGTATCAACAAAATCAACATCTAGAACAATGCCTGATTTTCTTGGTCTAAACAAGACAGAAGTGTCTGAGATGGCAGCTGCCTATAACTTCAAAGTTGTCTATAAAACGGTTGATAGTACAGAAAAGAAAACAACAGTTCTAAGTCAAAGTATCTCAGCAGGTGCAGAGGTTAGTGACAATGATGTGGTAATGCTAACAATTTCTGATGGTAGCATTGAAGTGCCTGATTTTAAAGGAATGAGCAAAATAAAAGCAGAATCATTAGCTGAAGATTTAGGATTGAAAGTTTTGTTTAATCCCGTTGTGAATGTACATGCAACAAACAATCAAATTGTTAAGCAAGATATTTCAGTGGATGAAATTGTTGAAAATGGTCGTCGCATCACGTTAGATGTAGCCGTTAATAAAGGCATTAAAGTCATTGATTTAACTTCTATGACAAAATCTGAAGCTGAGTTTTGGGCAGAAACAAAAGGATTCAGTTTAAGAGTGGTAGATATTTATAGCAGCTCTATTAAAAAAAATCAATTGTTTGATCAAAACTATAAGAATATATTTTTACCTGAGACTGAACCTATTATTGTGTATCATTCATTAGGCAAAGTATCGGTTGGAAATCTAGTTGGTCAAACAAAAGAAGAGGCTGAAGCGTGGGTGAGTTCAGTTAATGAAAAAGGTGCGAATATAACTGTTGAATATCGAACCACAAGAAGTAGTACTTATTCAAAAGGGCAGATTACAAATCAAACGCCTAAGAATCAAACAATAGACCTTGACGGGACGGTTATATTTTACATCTGTTCAACAGAAGTAACAAAAACACCAGATACATCTGAGTTCGATAGTATGACTGAAGCTGAGTTTGTTAAGTGGTGTAACAGCAATCAAATAACCTATAAGATCAATGAGGTATATAGCAGTACTGTAAAAGTAGGCTATGTCTTCGGTGAGAATTTAAATAAAAGGATAACAAAAGGAGAGATTCTTAATGTAAAAAAATCTCTTGGTAATGTGCCAGTGGCCAGTTTTGTTGGTAAAACAAAAACAGAATTTGAACAATGGTTATCAGATGTTAACAGTAAAGATGGTAACATCCAGGTGAATTACATCACACAAGCAGGTGGCATCAAAGATAATATTACATCACAATCGGTTACCTCTGATTTATTGGATGTCGGTAGTACAATCACAGTAACACTTTCTACAGGATTATAATTAAAAAGGGACTTCGGTCTCTTTTGTTGTTAAAGGTGAGTTAGAATGTCATTCAAGAACAGGACATCGTCATGCGTTAATTCAATAAAACTTGCACCGAATTTATAGTTTGCATTTCTATCACTTGAGAGTAATATTTTAGACCATTTTATTTGAGCTTTAAACTCACGAATGATTCCTTTATATTCAAAGTTAAATACTAAAATATAGTCTATCTCTAATTTTGCATTGGAATCAAGACCTATTCCACCATATGAAATATCATGAAGGCTTAATAGAAAAGGAGCTCTTGTTACTAATTCACCCTCTGAAGTTAAGTACTTAAAACAAAAAATATTTTTTAAATATTCAAGTCGATTACGATGACGCGATTCATTAGTTTGCTCAATAGAATTATTAATGAGATTACCCCCTTTCATTGACTTGTAATGTTAAGTTGAAGTATCTTTATGTCGGTTAACATCGGACGATTATATAATAATCGTGATTATTATAAATTGACATCATTATATCATATTTTATAATAGATCACACTCTTATTATTCCATAATTATTCCATTCATAAACATTATAATTGATAATGTTTTTTTTGTTCAATTTCTTTTAGAGTTGAAAAAAAGAGTGAAAGTGTTACCACAACAGCAAAAATAAAAGACCTTAGATATTTGTATTCATATGACATGAATCATATAGATGTTGTAAAAAAAAATCTAGATTCATAAAATCATGAATCTAGATTGCAATGAAATTTATATTGATCAGTTCATAAAAACGGGATTATTGTGCTTTTAGAGGTATTTCAATCTTAAAGGAAATGCCTGTATCTGTTAGGACACTAGAAGAACTGAAATGATGACCATCCATAATTGATTTGACAATAGACAATCCTAGTCCATTGCCTTCTACTTCTCTATTATGAGACTCATCGGCTTTGTAGAATCTATGCCATATCTGCTCATTTTGCTCCTCTGACAGTGGTTCGCAATCATTTCTGAATTCCAATATAAAGTGATCTGATAGAATGCCTTCTATTTCTATAGTTGATCCAGGTATTGCATACTTGATGGCATTACTAATTAGATTGTTAAAGGCTCGATATATTTTTTCATAATCTGCTTGTATTGTTTCAAATTGACCAAAAATCTCGATTTTCAGATTGTTTTGTTCCAATAAGTATTCATGGTGTTTCACCAATTTTTTGATGGTGTTTTCTACATCTGTGGATTTTAAATCGTAAACAGCATGCCCACTATCTAACTTAGATAATTCTAAGAGTTCATTTAATAATATATCCATTCGATCAATTTCATCAATAATCACATCAATGTAATAGTCCTGTTTTTCTTTCTTTACAACATCTTTTATACCTTCTGCATAACTTTTAATAATACCGAGAGGTGTTTTAATTTCATGAGAAACATTGGCAACAAAGTTTTTTCTAATCAGTTCTTGCTTGACTTCATTTTCATAGTCTTCTGTGAGTTTGATATTGGCTTCTGATAATTCCTGTAATGACTTATTGAGAGAACTGGAGAGTGTATTAATGCTCTTAGAAAGTATCCCCAATTCATCTTCACGTTCGTCGGGAAGTGATTTATCAAAATTCAATTGTGACATATTGTTTGCGACATGTGTAATTTCCACAATCGGTTTTGATACCTGTTTTGAGTAAATCAATGATACTATTAAAGCTATCAATAAAGTTGTGATAATTAGAAGTGGTAAAAACTTCTGATATATAGCCATAGACTCTGTGACTGATTGTAATGATAGAGTCACTAGAAATATATGTTTCTCACCATCAAGATCTTTTGAGTAATGAAAGGCTACTTGTTTGATTGATGTATTGGACATACTAGCAATCGTATAGTCGATATCACCGATTTTGCCTTCTTCATAAAATGAATCTGTAGGATTAGCATAAAAATATGAATAATCATTTTGAATAGCAACCGATTGAGTATCTGGATTATAAATTTCAACCAAAGATAATGTGCCTGAATAAACATCAGTGCTCTCAGGTAAAATTGTAGGAGTGATTTTAGTTGCGTTTATTACTGTCGGATAGATGGTTTGAGAGTTGTCTACGACGCCAGAAACAACAATACTCATGTTATCGGTTAAGGTTGCTTCGTTAAAAATCTCGTCAAATTCCTCTTCTTCAAGTAAAAAATCATAGTATACATTGTCTGAATCTATAGCAGAAACAATAACTTTATTCTCAAATAGGGGTGTGGCTACAGTGAGAGTTTCAGTAGCTATCACTTCATTAGAAGGAAATTTCATCACATCCAAAGAAGCACTGTTCTTGATATTAAAGTTCTTAGCTTGAATCAGTTGTTCTTCAAGTGTCCAGTTATTATCGGTATAATCCGTTACATAGTTTTCTAGATTTCTGGCGGTTTCTTTGATCTTACTATTTTCATAAAAGTTTTGATAATAAATGTACTGGAATGTTGCGATAAAAGAAAAAAGAGCAATAATGGATACGAATATCAAAACAAACATTTTTATGGTTAATGAGCGTTTCATTTTTTCACCTCAAATCTATATCCTACATTAATGACCGTCTGTATATAATGCGCATAAGGAGTTATTTTCTTTCTTAGAGTTTTAATATTAGTGTCAATGATACGACCATCTCCAAAGTAGTCATAACCCCAGATCGAATTAATAAGAACATCTCGGGAAAATACTTTGCCTTCGTTTTCTATCAGTTTTAAAAGAAGCTCGAATTCTTTAGTGGTTAGATTTATCTCTTTCCCATCAACCGTCACTTTATAACTGTCGGAATTGATTGATATGTTATCTTTTTTTATAATGTGAGTGTCAGTTGTATTGACCATACGTTTGAAAATGGCATTTACTCTAGCGACCAATACTTTTGGACTGAATGGCTTGGTTACATATTCATCTGCACCTAATTCAAATCCCATAAGTTTATCATCTTCTTCAGACCTGGCACTCAATATAAGGATAAAGGTTTCAGACTGTTGCCTGATTCTTCTACAGACAGACCAACCATCTAATTTTGGCATCATAATATCTAAAATAACCAAATCGATTGTTTCTTTATCAAATATAGCCAATCCTTCATGACCATCGAAAGCAGAAAAAACAGTATAGCCTTCTGTGTCGAAGTAGTCAGAGACAATCTCGTTTAAACGTTTATCGTCTTCAATAATTAAAATAGTTTTATTCATGAGTCACCTATTGTTATCCTTTCGTTATAATTATATCCCACTGTTGTGTAAAACATGTGAAAAATATTAAGATTTCAGTATAAATCTTAAAAATGTTGGTGCAATCTTTTAATTATAT
>Ga0209272_10001228_pt1 | contig 16789 bp, 13 predicted proteins | sample tdDd002_FD_187125 | JGI IMG/M metagenome (GOLD analysis project Ga0209272, IMG submission 187125) | Marine sediment microbial communities from the Atlantic coast under amendment with organic carbon and nitrate - tdDd00.2 (SPAdes)... | ecosystem: Environmental > Aquatic > Marine > Coastal >... | reverse complement strand
TCTTGTTGTTTCCCTTCGCGTTGCGTTTGGGTCTAACACTGCACACGCGCACAAAGTATTGGACAACGATTTATCTCGCCGAATGGGGATTGACCGTTGCACTGGCTCTGCTGCTTGAACAGCCACAGTGGTTGATGGTGTTGGTCGCAAGTGTGTTAAGTATTCCCGTGGTTTACCTTGCTAAGCGTTATTACAAAGGCGATCAGAACCAGCATTTAGCGGTGATGGCGGTCGTGTTGCTCGTGACGTCTTGCATCAACGTACTTGCGGTTGGTTATCACGTCCAATCTGTCTACATGGCATGGTTAGCGAGCATTGCTGGCGGCTTGTTGGTGCTGCCGATGTGTTACTTGCTCTGGAATTATCTCTTCCAAAGCCCTTGGTCACCGCTGACCTCGAACTTGTTAGCCAACGAAGTTCAATTCAAAGTTCGTCATATTCTGCTTTATAGCGTGCTGTTGGTTGCCAGCATTTTGGTTCAAACCAGCTTGCCTGATGAACTGGCTCGATTTGCACCTTTCTGTATGGCGATCCCAATCATTGTGCTCGCGCTACGCTACGGCTGGCAAGGTGCACTGCTTGCAACGATGTTAAACAGTATTGCATTGATTGCTGCGCGAAGTGGTGTTTCTAATCTAGAAATCACTGACCTTCTGTTGTCCCTTTCGGCGCAAACCTTAACGGGAATCATGCTCGGTTTAGCGGTGCAGAAACAAAAAGACCTTAACCAAAAGCTTCGTGGCGAATTGTCGAGAAACCAAACCTTGTCCCGACAGCTCATTCAAGCAGAAGAGTCGGTACGCCGTGACGTGGCAAGAGAACTGCACGATGAGATTGGTCAGAACATCACAGCGATTCGTACCCAAGCCAGCATCATTAAGCGCGTTGATAACGCAGAAATGAACACGCGCTGTGCCGACATGATAGAGAACCTCTCACTCAATGTTTATGACACCACCAAACATCTGCTGAGCAAACTTCGTCCGAAAATGCTCGACGATCTAGATTTGAAAGATTCCGTTCACCAATTAACCCGTGAAATGGAGTTCGACAATCATGGCACTCGCGTTGTACTTGATTGGCAAGGTGACTATGAGTCTTTGGGCGACACGCTAAAAGTCACCCTATTCCGTTTATGCCAAGAAGCGTTAAACAACGCAGCTAAATACGCGAATGCGACGTCTATCGTAGTCGAGCTGTCTATTGACGAGAACATTTTGTTGAACATCGCTGACAACGGCATTGGTTTCAAAACCGAAGACTGCATGAAAGGCATGGGCGTTCGCGGTATGCAAGAACGTGTGCAAGCGCTTGGTGGAAAAATGTATATCTACTCTTTGAACGATCATGTGGATGGTACGCAAATCGCCATCACATTACCTAAGGTGTAACGAGCATGTTTGGATTATTTCAGTCTCCGAGCTACAACCAAGCTCCTCTTAGCAAAGACCAGGTGGATGAACGCTATCGTTATTGGCGTCTGCACATCATGCTGGGGATGTATCTCGGTTATGCAGGCTTTTACTTCACCCGTAAAACCTTCAACTACGCTGCACCCGCAATGATTGCTGATTTAGGTTTAGATAAAGCCGATATCGGTATGATTGGTACGCTTTTCTACATCACCTATGGTTTATCGAAGTTTATCTCGGGCACCATTTCTGACCGTTCTAACCCTCGCTTTTTCATGGGTGTCGGTTTAATCGTGACGGGCCTTATCAATATCGCATTTGGCTTCTCTAGCTCTTTGGTTGCACTCGCTGCACTTTGGGTGATGAACGCTTGGTTCCAAGGTTGGGGTTGGCCTTCGTGCTCTAAGTTACTTACCACTTGGTATTCGCGCTCAGAACGTGGCTTCTTGTGGGCAATTTGGAACACCGCTCATAACGTAGGCGGCGCTTTAATTCCCCTACTCGTTGGGTTTCTCACATTCCATTACAGCTGGCGAGAAGGCTTTATCGTACCGGGCGTTATCGGCGTGATTCTTGGTGTGGTTGTTTGTTGGCGCTTGCGCGATAAACCGACCACTCAAGGACTGCCAACGGTTGGTCAATGGCGTGATGACAAGTTAGAACTGGCGCAAGAAAATCACGGGCAAGGGCTGAGCTACAAAGAGATCCTCAAACAATACGTGTTCAACAACAAGTACATTTGGTTGCTCGCGTTCAGTTATGTACTGGTTTACATCGTGCGCACCGCAATCAATGACTGGGGTAACTTGTATCTCACAGAACAGCATCACTACAGCCTAATCAACGCTAACGCTGCGCTGTCGATGTTTGAGGTTGGTGGCTTTGTTGGTTCTCTAGTAGCCGGTTGGGGCTCGGATAAACTGTTCGGTGGTAACCGAGGTCCAATGAACCTGTTATTTGCAGCAGGCATATTTCTATCTGTTGCTGCGCTTTGGTTGATGCCGTTAACCAACTTTGCCTTTCAAGCTGCGGGGTTATTCTCGATTGGTTTCTTCGTGTTTGGCCCACAAATGTTGATTGGCATGGCTGCAGCAGAATGTTCACACAAAGATTCCGCTGGTGCAGCAACGGGCTTTGTTGGTTTGTTTGCTTACATGGGTGCCGCACTTTCTGGCTACCCATTGGCATTGATTCTTGAAGAATACAGCTGGACTGGATTCTTTATCACCATCTCGGTATGCGCAGCCGTTATTGGCTTGCTGTTGTTACCGTTCTTGCAGGCTCAACCTTCAAGAAAGCCGCTCGCTCCCAAGCTTAGGTTGTAGACACCTGATTGTAGAAGCGACTTCTACACCTCTTAGGGTGAGTTAACCACTCACCCGCCCAATCTCCACTATTTTTTGCTTCCGATTCAGTTCGGAGGGTTTTCTACGGGTAAAATTCATGAATTCGAACACTATTTCATCAAAATGCTTCTTCAAAATGGACAATAAGATCCAAAACTACGACTGGGGAAGCCGCACTGCAATCCACGATTTGTTTGGCTTTGCTAACGAAGCTCAACAACCTCAAGCCGAAGTTTGGATGGGCACGCATCCAAATGGTTGCTCTATCGTTAAACAAGGAAGTGCTGCTTCGAGTACAACTGTTTCGTTATCGGAATTGATCAAGCAGGATCCGTCAGCATTTCTATCCCAAAGCACGGCTGAAGCCTTTGGTGACTTACCTTTCCTCTTCAAGATTCTTGCCGCAGATAGAGCGTTGTCGATTCAAGTGCATCCAAACAAGCAAGATGCAGAGCTTGGTTATACAAAAGAACAACAGCTAGGTGTACCGCTGAATGCATTTAATCGTAATTACAAAGATGCCAACCACAAGCCAGAACTGGTTTACGCCCTAACGGAATATCAAGCGATGAACGGCTTTCGTCCGTTTGATGGAATCATCGCTGAGTTCCGCCTGTGTGACATTCCTGAGATTAACGGCTACCTAGAACAGTTTGAGCGTAACCCTAACCAAGACGGATTGTGCCACTTCTTCGTTGAAATTCTGTCCATGGAACAAGTTCGCAAAGTAAACGCGGTGGATCATCTATTAAGCTATGCAGCAATGAACCAAGCACGCCCTGTGTGCGACTTGATTTTAGACCTTGCTGAGCAATACCCGAATGATGTGGGTTTGTTTGCGCCCTTGCTACTAAACGTTATTACGCTTAAACCCGGTGAAGCTATGTTCTTAAGCGCAAGAACGCCTCATGCTTACATCAAAGGTACGGGGCTGGAAATCATGGCGAACTCAGATAACGTTCTTCGCGCAGGTTTAACACCAAAACACATGGATGTTGAAGAACTGGTTAAGTGTACCGACTTCATCCCAAAACCAATGAATACGCTGCTAACACAAGCAGTAGTCAGCGGCTGCGAGCATCACTTCCCTGTCCCTGTGCAAGACTTCAAATTTTCTGTGTTCCAAGAGCCGAAAGATCAACATGTTGAGATGAGCAGTGCGGAAATCTTGATGCCGATCGATGCGGACGTAACGCTGCTTGCAGAAAGCGGCGAAACATTAGTACTTGGCAAAGGGCAATCGGCTTTCATCCCTGCTTATGTAGGGAACTACACGATCAGTTGTGAAGGTCGCGTTGCTCGTGCATTTAATGGCTAAGTTCATTTCATCTTAAAACAAAAATGGCGGAGACTTTTCAGCTCCGCCATTTAAACCATTCATTTGTTTGTTAACTCTGTGCTTGGGCCAAACGAATACTCACCAAACTTGCCACCATGATGGCCAAGTAAAAGCTCCCGACTATCGCTTCAAAGAAAACGAAGAATTGAGCCACCGGAACCGTCGGTGAAATGTCACCATAACCCACCGTGGTTAACGTGATAAAGCTAAAGTACAGCGCATTAAATAAGTTCGACAGCCAAGGCTTTGCTTCTAATCCAGTGAAAGAGCTCGGGAAGAACTCCAACACCAACAAGTAAATCACCGCCCACGCGAGTCCTAATAGCAGATAGATACAAATCGAACCGATGATGTGGTTTGTCGTTACTGACTTGGTCAACACCACCTGCTTTAGCGCCGAGTATATGTGAGAAAACAAGAAAACCAGTAACGCACCTAGCGTTAAAATGGACAGATCTAAATGCTCTAAAAACGACATACCATAGGAGATGACGGCAACAATCAGTAACACGCCATACCATGTTCGGTTGGTTTTGTTCTTCTTGTTGATACCTGCAATCGAAGCGCCTAATGTCACCACCAAAAGAGCAAGAACAAATTCTTGCCCGTCTGGATAGAACTGATGCATTACAGCACAGCCAAAAAACAACGCGATCAGTGCAAAAAACAAAAAGTAAAAGTTATCTTCCCTAGTCATAGACTTCATGAGTCCACCTCTACTTTATCTTCCTCCTTCGCTTTTTGGTCAATGCTTAGTGCTTTGTTTGCTTCAGTGTCATCTTCTTCTAACCAGTTCACCATCAATTGATAAGTCAGACTCAGTACCACGGCACCGACAAAAAGACCAACGATGCCAGACATTGCCATACCACCCAGTGCACCTAGCAGTGTCACAAGCATCGGTGTGTCTGAACCACGGCTTAGAAGAACAGGTTTAAGTACCGCGTCGCTTGCACTAACCAAGATACACCAAACGAAGAATATGCCAGCAACCAGTGTAGATTCGACGCTAAAGACGTAAATAATCGCAGGAATCAGTGCCAGAATCGGTGGCAGTTGAACAATCGCAATCAGAATTACGGCAACCATCCAAAATGCAGCAGCAGGAACGCCAACCGCGACCATACCGACACCTGCCATGACAGATTGAATCAAAGCAACGCCAATCACACCTTGAACCACACTACGAACGGTCGATTTTGAAAGATCAATCAACGCTTCACCTTTCTTGTTGGTGAGGCGGTCAGCCAACTTGGTAAAACCTTTCTGGCAAGCTTCTGCATTACTCATGAACGCCCCAGCAATCATGGTAGAAATAATGAATTGAACAAAACCACCACTTACCGAGCCAACAATTGAGGCAGCTTGAGAAATAAAGCCTTTCACTTGTTCGCCATACTTAACTAAGAAGCCTTCCATGTTGGTCGATGCGTAGTTAATCGCAACGAACAGCTTGTCGCCCACTACAGGGATCTCTTTTATGCTTTCTTGGGGCTTAGGTACGACTAAAGTGCCATCTTGTAACCCTGTGACGACCTCGGTTCCACTGGTATAAAGACCGGATGAAAGTGCAATAAGGGGGACTAAAAGTAACAGCACACCGATGGTACTGAGGAGCGCACTCGCCTTGCCTTTTGAAATGCCTAGGCGATTATGAAGGGATATCATGACTGGGTAGAGAGCAATGGCAATAATGCCACCCCACACAACCAACATAATGAATGGACTGAGGATAGAGAAACACCACCAGATCAGTAACGCTACGGCTCCGATCTTGATAGCGGCGTCTATCGCCTGTTTAGAGAAATCATTTGAAGCTTTCATAGCGTTACCTTTTCACTGTCTGTTAAGTGTTATGTTTGCAAAAACTTCCATTGTCTGGTTTCCAAAAAGAGTGATGCGAGGATCATGTATGTCCCGACCAACACCAGTTGGAAGATTCGAATAAATGTGTTGCTGTCGATATCGCCGGAGCTCATTAGCGTGCTGCCGATTAAGACAAGCAAGGTGCTGAACGCCGTGGCGAATATCGGTGCCTTCTCTGGCGCGGTGTAAATCTTCTTCCCGATCAATACCGCCAACAACGCGATAAAGGCGGTGTAAAAGAAAATGTTTGGCACGATGGCGAGTATCGAGAACGCCGAGATGGCAAGTATCCCGCCGATACCGTTACTGATGATTAAGAACGCGCTTAATTTGACTGACTTCTCTGCGGTTATCATCAAAGAAAGCAGCGCGACAAACATCATGGTGAGCAGTGCTTCTGAAATCTGAAAGACAAAGAAGAAGCACACCACAGGAAACGAAATCAGCATGGCTCGAAATGACGCATGCCAACGTTGTTCCTTACCAATAGGTGGCTGAGCATAACCAGCGAACTCACTGTCTGGCTCTGGTAGATAAATATGAACCAGAGCAAAAATCGCCACCGATACCGCACCAGAAATTGCCAAACCGCTCGCGAGCACCAAGGAAATCGCTGGGTTATTTATTGCCATAAACGGCAACATCAACACCGCAATCAACAAAATGGTCGCGAACAGATTCCATTTGGGGTCAGTAAACAAGTAGTAACCCCATGCCATCATCAAACCGACGGCAATCAGTAGAACAATCGGGTACTGAGTAATGCCTCCTGAAAGAAGCAACCCCAACCCCATGGTGGCAATCAATGCCAACAGCAACTCGTAAATCGTTTCTCTATGAAGGTTTGGTTTATCGACCAAGAACTTCGCAGTAAACACTGGCGCAACAAACGCCAGTTGCCAATTAATCCAAGCAGCGAGAAACACCGCCAGACCTACACCAATGGTGAAGCGCAGAATCCGGCGTTGAGTTGCGTTATCAATGCTCAGATTATCGGACATAAGACAGCACGCTCAGTAGACGAATCCAAAGTTTGCCAAGGGTGTTGAACACGAAGTTGTCACCGCTGTAGACAATCACGTCTGCTTGACCGCCAACACGTAGCATTCCCGTTACCTCTTCACGATCAAACTCAATCGCGATTGGTAACATTTGCGTTTGGCGTAACCAACCTGTTTGTTGGTTGGCTTGCGCGAGCTTACCCGCTTGTTGGTTTTGTCCCCAATCGACACCCCAGTCGATGCTGCTCACTTTGCCTTTGATGACTTTGCCAGGAACAAAATCTAGGGCGATTTCTACTTCGTCACCAATGCTGACGTTGCCTAAACTGTTTTCACGAAAGTATGCTTCTATCCAGATGTCCTCTGTCGACACAAACGTCATGATTGGCTGACCTGCTGAAGCATAGAAGCCTTCGGTTAAGCTAAAGTTTGAAACACCACCTTGAGTTGGTGCACGAATCACAGTACGTTCTAAGTTCAGTTGAGCTTGTTCAAGTGCGAGTAATGCTGCCTTAACTTGGCTGTTTTCTTCACCTTCCGCACCGAGTTGTTGTTTCGCTTTTTCAAGATCCGCTTCAGCATTTACTACGTTCGCTCTAGCGGTAGCCAATGATGCTCGTGCTTTGTCTGCATCTGATTTAGAAACCACACCTTTCTCAGCCATGGCAAGAACGCGGTTCGCTTGCGCTTCTGTGTTTTGGCGTTCAACAATCGCTGAAGTGAGTCTTGCTTGAGCCGAAGCGATGGACGCGGTTTGCGCCCCCACATTTTGCCCAGCGATTTCTAGATTCTCTTCGGCTTGCTTCACCGCGATCTCGTAATCAGACTTATCGAGAACGGCAAGCTCATCACCTTCTTCAACAAGTTGGTTAGGACGAACGTTAATGTTGAGGACATTGCCAGAAACCTGCGGTTTTATAGGTACAATGTAGCCTTTGACCCGTGCATTGTCAGTCACTGGAATGATGCGGTCTGACACAATGCTGAACCCGAGCATGACGACAATAAATAAAAGCAAATAGTTGGTGACCGTCTTTACTTTGTCTTTTTTATTCGTCTCTTTACTTTCCGCCACTTCCGCTGGCTGTTTTTCTTTTTCGTTCTCAGACATGTTATCCCCTTGCCATTGAATAGATTGAATATTTTAAGGATATACCGTCCTGTCCAACCTGCCATTAATTGAACAATAATTATCGAGCTATATCTAAAAGCAAGCGTTATGCGCTAAGATAGTTTGAGGTTAATTGGCTATACATGGAGTATCCGCTTAATGCCAAATCCCGCGTTTCATTTCCCCGTTGTTCAAAGCAACTACGCACGAATTATGGTAGAAGTCTTTGCCAACTATGGTTTGGACAAGCACAAACTACTCAGTGACGCCGGACTACCAGCGGATCTATTCCAGTCTGACAGCGACTACATTCCATCTGAATCGATAAAACGTTTAATCCACTTAACCTCTTCTCAACTTGGTGTCCGCAAGTTTACTGACTTATTAGTACTCATCTTTCGTCGTCGTGTCATACCTAATGTCTTGCATCAGTTTGTGCCATTTCAGACCATTGGTGATTCGATGCAACACATCGACGAGATATTCAGTTTAGACTCACCCGGAAGTAACGTTTGTTTCGAAACCCATCATGGTCACGCTTGGTTCTGTCGTTTCTCTGAACAAAAAGACACACAAATTGCGGACTGGTCAGAAGCATTTGCTGTCATTTACATCGCGGAACTCATCAGCATTTTGACCAAAACCACTTGGTATCCAAGCAAGGTTCGCCTACAAGGAAGCAACAGTGACATTGTAAAAAGTGTTGTACCTAGCCAGTGCCAGATATTCGTAGGTCAAGAGAAGACTGGTGTTTACATTCCCGATGACATTCTTAACGTACCCATTCAAATATCAGACTCACAGTTAGGCACTGAACCAAGTCAGATTCAGTGGCATACGAGTTTTACCGATAGCGTGTTTGAACTCCTGCGCCCTTATGTGCGAGAGCGTAATTTGTCGATAGAAGAAGCGGCTCAGTTGCTGAGCTATTCTGTTCGAACCTTTCAAAGAAAGTTAAAGAATGAAGGCACTTCTTTTCGACACATTAAAGAGTCATTGATGTTCTCTGTTTCTTGCGAATTGATGGAAGAAGGACACTCTCTCACTTATATATCCAATCAACTTGGCTACACCAGTATTTCGCACTTTTCACGCGCATTTAAAAGAGTGTCCGGGTTATCTCCTAAAGTGTATAAACAGTCGATAGCGCTGAATGCATCCAGCACCTCGTAACGTTATACTGCTCAGTCCATTTGAGGCTTGGTATTTGGTAATTGCTTGAGTTTGGCTTGCATCAGCGTTGCGAGGTCGATTTCATCGCAAAGCACTTCTACGTCCTGAACTCGAAAGTAAACAATCATACGTTACCCTCAATTGAAAACGTGGGGCTATTATGCCGCAGCGCTACTCGAGTTATTTACCATTTCACGCCACGCTAGCATATTTCGATTTCATCATTTTGATGTTCAAAATTAGAGTAATTCACCCACTTTGCGCAATTTTAACAATGATAAGAATTCAGCGTTCTTTTCGCATCTTGTTCATCTATCTCACGCGCCATTGCGATTTTTAATTAATTATTTTCAATAGGTTAAGTCTCAATAAAACCTCATATCTCGTCTTTCATACAGCCGTTAGCACGCGATCTTCGGCTTAATCCGAATATTCATCTGTTTGAAGCTGAGCAACCTTTTGTTGCAAAACGTATACGCGGGATTGTAATCACGTTTTGTATCACTACAATTCCAAACCAAATGAATAAAGAAACGTTTGTATGCCGAAATTAAATTTAGACAGCGCAAGGAATAGCTCTGCACTCTCCGAGAATGAAACCTGCGAAAAAGTACAGTCGGCATTAGAACCGAAATACCACAAGCCAGAAAAGAAACTCTGCCTTAGTGCAGGTCTGACGGAAAAGCACATTGCACGTCGTTGGAAAGTTCTAGAATCCATGACGGACAAAGATCTTCTTCTGGATCCTTTCACTCAATCGCATTACGACCAATACGCCAACAACATTGAGCACTTTATCGGCACAGTGAACCTCCCTGTAGGCATTGCTGGCCCACTTCGCATTAACGGCTTGTTTGCTAATGACGACTACTTAGTTCCACTTGCTACAACAGAAGCAGCCCTAGTCGCCTCTTATAGTCGCGGTGCGAACTTAATTACGGCCTCTGGTGGCGCAAGCACGCTTTTGATCAGCGAAGGCGTCAGCCGTACACCCGTATTTGGATTCCAATCTCTCGCAGAAGCAGCACAGTTTGTTAGTTGGGTGGTTACCCAATATGACATCTTCCGTAAAGAAGCGGAGTCAACTACGACGCACGGAAAGCTAAAAGACATCAACGTCAACATTGAAGGTAATCATGTTTACTTGGTGTTTGAATACGTAACGGGGGACGCTTCTGGTCAGAATATGGTGACCATCGCAACACATAAAGTGTTCCACTACATTCTTGAACACAGTCCTATCCAACCAATTGATGCTTTCTTAGATGGCAATCTGTCCGGTGATAAGAAGGCAAATGCGCATACTTTACGTTCTGTGCGCGGAAAAAAAGTATCAGCGGAAGTGACCATTCCAAAAGCACTTGTTGAGAAATACCTCCATACCACCCCAGAAGCCATGGTTAAATTTGGCAAAATGACCATGGTTGGTGGTTTACTCAGTGGGTCGATTGGTATCAATGCACACTATGCAAATGCTCTTACCGCACTTTACATTGCGTGTGGGCAAGACGCGGCATGTGTTGCCGAATCAGCCGTTGGTATTACAAGAATGGACGTTGACACAGACGGTAACCTGTACGCTTCTGTGACTCTTCCAAACATCATGGTCGGTACGGTTGGTGGAGGTACTGGCTTGCCAACACAGAAAGCGTGTTTGGATATTCTTGGCTTGCATGGGAATGGCAAAGCGAAAGCCTTGGCAGAAGTTGCTGCCGGTCTATGCTTGGCCGGTGAGCTTTCAATTGTTGGCGCATTCTGTGCCGATCATTTTTCTAGAGCACATCATAAGCTCGCCAGAAAAAGTAACTGATTACTTTGTTGTATAGGTAGCACGCGAAGTGCTGCCTACCTTATCCCTCAGCCTGAAAAATGAGCTATCAGATAAAGTAATTCATGCTTTTGCATGATGGTTTTTGCCCCCAACACGCCGTTAAATAGCCCGCCAATACTTATTGTTTACATAAAATTAATTGATGCTTAGATCACGTTTTTATACGGCTATTTCAATCTTTTACCTCGTTTTTTTGAACTAACGAAAGCCTTGAATTTAGTATTTGTCTCACGCACCCGCTAAATCTCCGCTTTAGTTTGTCTATACTCGCTTTGAAACAGTATGTTAGCTTTTTCTTAATTAGCTCAAACGATTTTGCTCTTTCATTGTCACTCACTCCCATACGGCTATACGTAGGTAAGAGAGTTTATATGAAACGTCAGAAACTATATCACTTAACCCTATTTTTCTTCTTCGTGCTTTCAGTTGGTTCCATGCAACCCGTTATGGCTGAATTAACACAGCAACAGATTACACGCACACTATATCAAGCGACTTTTGGGCCTACTCCTCAGAGTAGAGCGCAGCTTGAGTCGCAAGGCTTAAACCTTTGGCTAGAGAATCAACTCAATTATCCACCCACTCTCCACATAAACTTGTATCAAACCCCATTTACTCGAGGAGCCCAAGCAAATAGAGAAAATTCTTGGTATCAAATTTCAGTAACGTCTCAAGATCAATTAAGACAACGAACTGCGTTTGCACTAAGTCAAATACTCGTAGTGTCTAGGTATGGAAACAGCCTTTCAGGCAAAGCACTAGGACTCGTGACCTACTACGATCTTTTAGTTGAAAACGCATTCAGTAATTATCGGGATCTACTTTATAAAACGGCTACACATCCAGTTATGGGCAGCTACCTCTCGATGATGGGAAGTAAAAAAGCAGATAATACGACTGGCTCCCTACCCGATGAAAACTATGCCAGGGAGCTTATGCAGTTATTTACTATTGGCTTATATGAGTTGAATCTGGATGGTACAAAGAAACGAGACTCAGCTGGAAACGCCATTCCTACCTATAGCCAGTCAGATGTGCAAGAGTTAGCTCGTTCACTAACGGGATGGTTGAAATCAGATAGCACTTTTACAAAACCGATGCGTGTTGTTGACTGGCGCCATGACGATGGCTCAAAAGCTTTTCTTGGGAGCACGATTCCTTCCGGTTTGAACGCCGATGATGAACTAAATCTAGTCATGGATATTTTAATGGCCCATGACAATATTGCACCTTTCGTGTCAAAACAACTAATACAACGCTTAGTAACATCGAATCCAACACCTGACTATGTCGAGCGAGTTGCGTCGGTATTTAATGACAACGGTAGCGGGACAAAAGGCGATTTAGGCGCGGTTGTTAGTGCGATATTGACTGATCCCGAAGCCTTAGGCTTAAGCACGGTACAACCTATTAAATTAAAAGAGCCCATTATAGTTTTTATGAACTTTCACCGTGCTCTAGGGTTTGAGCCAATCGACAATCGCTATTACGGTGCTGTCGGCCTAATGAACTCAGCTAACCAAGGCGCATTGCGCTCGCGAAGCGTTTTCAATTTCTATTCTCCGGATTATGTGCCTTCTACATCATTTAGCAATGCGGGTTTAGTGGCCCCTGAGTTTGAACTGCTTGATTGGTCTGTTTACACCGATGTGGTGAACACAATGTACAACGAAATACGCCAAAATGGCGGAAGGACTCATGCTCTGGCACTTAATGAGTACTACCAACTGCTTGATGATCATCCTGCACTCGTTACATTAATCGACCAACGACTGCTTGGTGGTGACGCATCAACTGAACTCAAAGAGACTCTACTCAACGTTCTAGATGCCTACAAATCCAATTACGTTGCCAAAACCAAATTGTCGTTGGCCTTTTTTACCGTGTTATCTAGCCAAGAATTCTTTGTTCAAGATTAGGAGCTCAACATGGATATCTCTCGAAGAAACCTATTGAAAAGCACTGCCTCCCTTAGCGTCCTAGCATCCATGGGCTTGCCGAGTCTGACGCTTGCCTCACCAAGTAATGATTACAGAGCGCTGATTTGTGTATATTTGTCCGGCGGAAACGATGCAATTAACACCGTACTACCTCTGTCTGATTCCCATTATCAAGCGTATAATGCGGTGAGAAGTAATTTGGCTGTAGAGCGAGATACGATTCTCTCAACTCACTTAACTGCCACCGATAATTATGGAAATGAAGTCCCTCTGGGCTTACATCCAAGCCTTTCAGCACTTCAGCCCCTGTTCGAACGCGGTGATGCTAACGTCGTTTTAAACAGTGGTATTCTTGAACGCCCTCTGAGCAAGTCTGAAATAGAACAAGACAAGGATTTACTCCCTACTCACTTATTTTCTCATAACTCTCAAAGGAATAGCTGGTTATCCGGTGGAATGCCCGTTGATTCAAATTTAGGCTGGGCCGGAAGAATGTTGGATGTATTGAGTTCACAGGCTGATGTAACACCGTTATATAGTATCCATGGAGATTCTCTATGGCTCAGATCTGTCGACCATACACAGACGGTTTTAAAACAAGACAGGGTACTGCAACTAACAGCAATTAATAAAAGTGATTTCAACGAGGCATACGCAAAAATACAGGCCATTAAACCTGCAAGTCTTTTCGGTAACCATTTCAATACGATGACAGAGCAATCTATGTTGATGAGCCAACTTTTAGCGAGTGAGCTTAAATCCGTCGAGCCAGTTGCAGGGTTTAGTAAATCAAGCTTAGGGAAACAGCTTAATATGGTATTTAAGCTAATCTCACGCCAGAGCTCTCTGTCACAACAACGACAAATCTTCTTTGTTAAACATACTGGCTATGACGTGCATGATGCTCAGTTAACAAAACATCCTTCGCTTCTAAAAGATCTTTCGGAGAACCTCAGTGCTCTATATCAAGCCCTTGATGAACAAGGACTTAGTGACAGTGTAACTACCTTTACCATGTCTGATTTTGGTAGAAGAATGACCAGCAATGGTAACGGTACTGACCATGGTTGGGGTGGGCATCAACTCGTCATTGGAGGGGCAGTAAAAAGCACTCAACCAATTGGTACTTGGCCTGAACTAGTATTAGGTGGTGAAGACGATTATTCCAAAGGTCGGTTAATTCCTAAGATTGCCGCAGACCAAGTCGGTGCTACTTTGGCTCAGTGGATGGGGATCAGTGATGGCGCGGCACTAGATTACGTATTCCCTAACATTCGAAATTTCTCGACATCGAACTTAGGCTTTATGGCTTAATTTACCAAAAGACAAAAAAGGGAGCAAAATGCTCCCTTTTGTTTATCGCATGTATTGCTTCGTTTACGCGTCTTCACCGCGAGGGCGTTCGTTACACAACTTGATTGCGCGCTCTAAAAGCTCTAACGCCGTCTTATCGCTTTCTGGTAGCACCGCGTCGCTTTCAGCAACAGGCGTTACACGGTCACCCCACTTCAATACTGCAGCACCCCATGTTAGACCAGCACCGAACGCTGCTAATAGCATGTTGTCGCCTGGCTTAACACGTCCTTGCTCTAACGCTTCACACAGCGCAATTGGCACTGTTGCTGCTGAGGTGTTACCGTAATTTTGGATGTTCACAAAAGCTTTTTCTTGTGGAATACCTGAAAGGTCACACAGCGTTTGGATGATACGGATATTCGCTTGGTGCGGGATTACCACGTCGATTTGATCTGTGGTTAGCTCTGAAGCTTTCAAAACCGTTTTCGCCGCTAGACCCATGCCTTTTACGGCACGTTTGAAGATCTCTTGACCTACAAAATTGAAATTCCAGTAACCGTTGTCTTCCGCAAAACGATCCATGCATGTGCCAAACTTAGGCACAGAAAGGATGTCACGCCCTTTTGCATCACAACCAATTTGCGATTGCAGTAGGCCTGTTTCTTGTTCTGTACGAGTCAGAACTACGGCACCTGCACCATCGCCGAACAATACCGCAGTATCACGCATTGCCCAGTCAATGTAGAAAGAAAGACGCTCAGCACCAATAATGATTGCATTACGGTAGTTGCCTGATTGAATCAAACGTGTACCAGTTTCCAAACCGTAGACAAAGCCAGTACATGCCGCGTTTAAGTCGAAAGCCGCTGCAGAGCGAACGCCAAGGTTTTGTTGAACTTTAGACGCAATGTTTGGAATAAGAGAGTCAGGAGAGCATGTAGCAACAATGATAAGGTCGATATCACTCGCTTCTACACCTGCACGTGCCATTGCATGTTGCGAGGCTACCGTTGCCATGTCCGACGTGTTTACGTGGCTAATGCGACGGTTTTCGATACCAGTACGGGTGCGAATCCATTCATCTGAAGTTTCAAGGAAAGTGCTAAGGTCGTCGTTAGAGAGCGTGGCTGGTGGAAGACATTTTCCCCAACCGGTAATTTCAGCGTAGTAATTTGTCATCGCAGACCTATTTATTGTTGTATTTTAATGAAATTTCTTAGAACCTGTTCGGGTCCAAATACAGACTTGCCGTCTTATATATCGGCAGGCTAAAAAAGAAGTATACAAATTATGAGGCTGACTGGTAAGTCATGTTTTCATGAAGTTGTCATAAAGGAAGAAGTCATGTCATCGTTTAAAACTCGTTGTCCGTCTTGTGGCGGTTTAAATCGCGTCCCTAATGAGCGAGTTGCGGAAGCTGCAAGCTGCGGTAAATGCAAGAATGCTCTATTTGATGGTGCCCCAATAGAAGGCACTGTCGATAATTTCTCAGCGCTGCTAGAAAGCAACACGCCAGTCGTGGTCGATTTCTGGGCACCATGGTGCAATCCATGTGTGGGGTTTGCTCCTGTTTTTTCGGATGTCGCGCAAGAACAGGCTGGAAACGCTCGTTTTGTCAAGATTGATACCGAAGCGCAACAACAATTAGCGGCACAGTTCGGTATTCGCAGTATTCCAACGATTATGGTTTTTAAGAATGGTCAGCGTGTTGACATGATCAACGGCGCCCTACCAAAAACTCAATTTGATCAGTGGCTAAATCAAGCACTTAGCAAATAAACCCCTTCACCAGCCTAACTCTTAGGCTGGTGTTTTTATGCAGCATTCCCTCATAGAATATCGATAAATATCTTTTGTCGAAACGACTTAAATATATCGTTTTACTTGCCTATTAATTAGCCTCATATTCGCGCCAAATAACCCCTCATTTTTACTTAACTTATAGGCGCAAAACATTGGAAAACACAGCCATTCCTGCAGCATCACCACGAGTCACAGTTCCTGTCGTAGCACTGTCTCTTTATGCAGTGGCATCAGGCTATTTGATGAGCTTGATCCCTCTTATGCTTGGTGAATACAACATCTCTGCTGATTACGCGAGTTGGTTGGCGAGTGTGTTCTATGGCGGTCTATTAGTTGGTGCTATTTTCTTTGAACGTATTGTTCGTAGCGTGGGCCACCGTAAAGCGTTTGTTGGCTGTTTGGCGACCTTCTCACTGACGATCGTTGCCCTTCCACTTATTCCAAATGGTATCGTATGGCTTGTTGCGCGCTTCATTGCGGGTATGGCAGTTGCAGGCGTGTTTGTGATTGTGGAATCATGGCTAATGTCCGGTGATGAGTCTTCTAGAGCAAAACGCTTGAGCCTTTACATGCTGTCTTTATACGGTGGCTCTGCTCTTGGTCAATTTGGTATTGGTATCCTAGGAGTAAGCGGCGGTGTTCCTTTTGTTGCGATCACTACACTGATCTTA
>Ga0209272_10001225_pt1 | contig 16806 bp, 12 predicted proteins | sample tdDd002_FD_187125 | JGI IMG/M metagenome (GOLD analysis project Ga0209272, IMG submission 187125) | Marine sediment microbial communities from the Atlantic coast under amendment with organic carbon and nitrate - tdDd00.2 (SPAdes)... | ecosystem: Environmental > Aquatic > Marine > Coastal >... | reverse complement strand
AACTCATAAATCTCACCTAAACGGCTATAAGCAAAAGCAGTACCTGAATATCTAATGGATTTTTTATAAGCCTCTGCAGCTAAATCGTACTCTTTTAACTCATAATAAAGTTCACCTAAAAGAATATATGATGAAACATCATGTAAATTACTTTGTTTTAAAAGCGTCAATGCCTCTCTGGTATTCCCCTCACGATATAAGTTATAAGCTTCATTAAAGTAACCCGAACTTTTAGCAACACTTTTTTGTGATGAACTCTCTATCTTATCATCTTTATTGGTTTTCTTTCTATTTTTAAACAGTCCCTTTGAAGCTGATATTATAAGTAAAGTTATAATTATAGATATAATTTTTGAAAATGGCATATACTCCTCCTATTTAAATACGTACTATTTTTTATATTATATCATTTAATGACCAATATAAGCTCGTATTAATCATAATAATAGTCAAATAAACAAAGCACCACTCAATCGAGTGATGCTTAAATTAGTTAATCTAAATTAACCAACGATCTATTAAATCTTCCAGGCTGTTTAAAGTAACCTAGTGGAAATGGATCCGTTATACTCAAATCTTTTTTACTCCAGTTAATCGCTAATTCTTTTAACTCTTCAGCGGTAACAAGTGAGATTATGGTGTCATTTTCAAGCATATACTGCATCGCAACATTAGTTGAATTTTCAGTAAAACTAGGTCCGATTACCAAGAAAATAGGAATTCTTTTTTCTGACTTCTTTATATATCTATCAAACTGCTTGATGTGATCAGATAAATTAACTTCCGTTTCCTTAGATTTGTTATCCCACATAATAATTTTATCTTGATAAGATAACATACCATCCGGATGTTCCGTTCCTTTAAGAACAAGCGGTTTATGAAATAACAACTCCTCAAAAATATAATCGGTCGCTCTTTCAAAAAGTCTCTCACATTCTAAATCTTTGGATATTATGTTTTGAGATCTTAAAGTATCTAAATTCCGACTTGCTAATGATTCATAAAATTCAAAGTAAACCACTCTTTCATCTTCTTGTTCATCAATATCTTTCCGTAAGTTATCATAAAACTCAATAACCCTCAGTACTAATTCGCCCTTTTGACCCGATACTGGTAGATGAAGATCCGCACACCATTTAGACAATACACTTGATTCTAATCCATCTCTAGGCGTTACACCACTCAGTAATAATATCGGATCAACATATGTTAAGCACAACTCTCTAAGTTCGTCTAATTTCAGATTATTACTTACATTAATATCACTTTTTGCTAACATGTTTCTAATATAGCTCTTATTTTTAACATATTTACTCGCAAGTAATTCTTTATATCCATGATGCCTCATTTCTATCCCAAATATTTGTTTAAGTGGTACAGCAATTTCATCTGGTATGACATCATAAGTTTCTTTCTCTATATCTCTTATAGAAAACAGCAAACCTATACTTTGAAGTTTCCTTTTAACGTTATCAATCTCTTCTCTTGTATGTAATTTATTTTCATCTAAAGGAAACTTTCCAATTGATGCTTCTAATACATTTCTTTCGTCATCACTTATATTGAGTTTCACTCTAATTTTATTCAAAAGATTCTTCTCATCTACTGAAATTGAATCATCCTTTTCCCAAGCAGCTTCAAGTACAAACTTGAAAAACTCAAAGTTCTGTTCCTTCCCAGCTTTATGATTAATCAGAAAATCGTTTGATTGGTTAACTATATTTTGCTCATAAGTAATGACTGAATCAGATAAAGCTTTTGTAGTTGCCTTATTATCATCTGTATGTAATAAAAGATTCTTCAAAATAATTGGTGTTAATATTCTTTCCTCTCTGTTACTCGACAAAAGCATATCGCTAACAGCATTTTTCACATTGTCGACAAAGTAATATTGTGGAGCTGTTTTTAATAGCGCCTCCTTTATTTCATCATTCTTTAAGTTTCGATAGTCTATAACATACGCACTAGAAACTCTTTTCAAATCTGTTACAGTAGAAATAGAATCAACTGCAGTAGTAAAATTCATATGGCCTCCCTTCAGCACATGTACTTTTTTCTCCTATACCCACATCATCATATATAACACAATATTTGTAATGAGATACAGAGGCATACAGTTATATGACAATCAGTATAAAACATTTATAAGAATTCTATATATGGTTTCCATCGGTTTCTGCTGGTATACTTTAATTAATCAATTGATTACAGTTTTGGATAACAATCCTTTACTCACTTATGTTCTGCAGAATATAAGAATACATTTGAAAGGAGATGATTTAATGAAAAACACAGAGGTGTTTACAGTATAGTGTAAAAGCGGCGGTATTTATATCGCTGCTTTTTCTTATCCATAAACATAAAAAAGAGAAAACAATGGGGATACTTTAGTATAGATATATGAAAATGTGAATTATTAAATTAAAAACATCATCTCCTCAGATGATGTTTTTCTATACATATTAATATTGATGATTATTAAACACTGATTACAAAAACTAATCGATTAATTAACTCACTTCATCTCTTGGTTACTCAGCTCCATCGAGTCATAATTTATTTAAAGTAAATTCTCTAATAACTTCAATTGAGCATTTAAAACATCTTGATCATTTTCTGTACGTTTGTTTATCAGTTGATCTAAAACCATTTTATAATTATTTAAAACTGTCACAATACGTTCTTCTGTCTGAGTATCTGTTTCGTCTGCCATGGTTGTATATATTTTGAGCATTTCAACCGTTTCATTAGACTTAACAATAAATCTATAAATGTCATTAGAATCTTTATCTTCGAAAATCTCAATTTCAAAACCAGTAATAATTAAAGACAAGGAATCTTTTATATTAATACTAACCACCGAATCACGAATACTCACCAATGCATCACGAATCTTAAAGAATTCGGATTTCATCACATCATCAATATTCATTTCTGAAAGATTTTGTTTTGAATCTATCTGATACGATAGTGCTGACAATAACGAACCATCAGGATAAAACACTTCTTCTTTTACTGGTTCAACTTCAAACCATTTGGCTTTTCTAACACCTTCAAGTGGCTTATTGTTAAAGATGTTTATAGCAGAATTTCTTTCATATGCAGCTATATTTAGATAATCCATAATCTCTTTCTTTTCATGTCTTGCTTTTCCAGTCAACATGACATTATGGCTTACCGTTAAACAGCCCCCCGCTTTAATGCTTACTTCATTATGATAAGATTTTCCTAAACTGTAATACCCTTTATCAAAGTGATTGCCATTAATCACAATCTCATCACAACCTCTAACACTCAATCTACTATCGGATAACTCATTATGAGACAAACTACACATTTGTGCACTTCTTAACTCAATTTTTTGGTTGGAATTGTCTAAATAGTTACCTTTCACTTTGATACTACTCGTCGATTTGCCACCAAGTATAACTATTGCTTCTTTATTTTCAGCAAAATAATTTTCTGTTACATAACAGGCTTTTAAGTTTCTATCATCAATGTAAATACTTTTCTCATTACGGAGAAATACATTTTTAGAAATATTCACTTCGGTTTTCAAATACTTCTTTTGCATTGTTGATGCTATATTAATTGCTCTATTTCTACAAGATAGAAATTCATTCTTAAGAATAGAAATCTCAAGATTATCTCCTGCATTAAGTAAAGTTATACCATGGTCTGCACTACTGATTTTATTTTGTTCAAACACCAATTTATCAACAGCACTCAGTTTAATGGCTTCACTATCATTGCTTCCATTAATGACATGATTTTTCTTGAAATCGACATGATGAATCTTATCTATCATGACATGTTTTAAAAACCGATTATCTGTAGCCATTATTTGTTTCAACTCATGTAATGACATCGACAATAGAACATTCTTTTTTAGTACCAGTTCAGAACATTTACTCAATAACAAATGACCTGTCTGAAGTTGATTGCCTTCTAATACCAATAAACCCTGTAAATGATCTAGTGTTAATCTAGATCGTATATCTTTGTTACAATGAATTTCATTATTTGTGATTAATATCTTTCTATTGATAGACAAACTGTTTGATACAACGATATATATTTCTCTTTCTGCTAAAATGGTATTATTAGAAATACTAAATTGATCACCATGTTCCAAACCATCAACCAATATAAATTTCGGTTTATTGAGTCCTTGTTCTTGGGACGCATTGACGGTATTATTATCAAACGTAAATTGCGTTGTTTTTGTTGACCTAATAAGATTCATACAAGATAAAATTCTGTTATCAATTACAGCGACATGTTTCATACCATGTGTTTCAATAGAAATCTTACCATTTTTAAAATCCAACTCATTGTGTTTAAGTTCTAATATTTCACCATTTATGATTTTAACAAAATCAGTATGGGTATTAACTTTAGAGTCATCTAGTATAAAGCTTCCCGATTCAACCCATAGACATGAAAAAAGATCACGTTTTTGTATTGCAGATTTAAATTTACACTGTTTACATATGAGTTTACTACCATAAACTTTTATTGCAGCATCATAATGATGAGATAATATATCAAAGGTCACCTGTTCAAAACAGACTTCTATAGTCCCTTTTATTTTTATCTGATTGGTATGCAATCTAATAATAGAATCTATTTGTCCAACAAACGTTAACGGTTTACTGATAACCAATCCTTCAGTATAAATTTCCGAATCCAAAATAATGGTGGTATGGTCTTTCGCTTTATCGACAGCTTCTTGTAAACTTGAATAATCACTAGAAGTCATAGTCAGTTTTTTTTCATTCATAATTAGCTCCTCTGTTTGTAATTCAATCATATCAAGTTTTATTTACAAACTCAAATTTAAGACACCATTTCAAGACGAGCCAAACGAGCCTAAAGAAAACTGCTACAAGCGTTGCATTTACAGTCACATAAAGGTATGATCTTTTAGGTTTTTCTCTATTATTGGAATTATTTAATCTAATTCTAAGAAAGCCTTAATATATTTATTCTATAATGTTAATATAAACTTCTACTATCTATAAGGAGACGGATATGAATAATCAACCCCCAATTATAACAATGCAAGAAAATGACTACTTAAATCGTCAATTAGAGAGACTCGATACAGAATCTATGGATAAAGTAAATCAGATTGTTAAGGATATAAATGAAAATGATCCGCAAAATGTCATCCAATTTGGTATTCAAGCTCAAACTAAGATTTCTGAATTTGCCGATACAGTTATTTCTGAATATAAAAATAAAGACACTGGCTATGTCGGTGAAATCGTTAAGCAGTTAATGGTGCAAGTTCGAAATGTCAATATGGACGAACTCTCTGAACCAAGAAGAAAAGGTTTATTCACTCGAGGTAAAAACAAAGTACAAAGCTTTGTTGCAAACTTTGAAGGTGTCTCTTCTCAAATTGATAAAATCATAAGAGATATGGAAGATGCTAGATTAAAGTTATTAAAAGACATTGCTATGTTAGATGTTTTATATGATAAGAATAAATCTTATATAAAAGAATTAGACATGTACATCATTGCTGGTAATCTTAAACTTCAAGATTTAGATCAAAAGGTCATCCCTACTTTAAAACAAGAAGTTATGTTGACAGAGGATTTATTTGAGGCTCAATCACTTCAAGAAACCATAGAATTTAGAAATCAATTTGATAAGAAAATTCATGATTTAAAACTAACACGACAAATCAGTATCCAAGCATTACCGCAAGTGCGTTTAATCTCTATAACCAATCAAGAACTGGTTAACAGTATACAATCATCTGTTATCAACACCATTCCATTATGGAAAAATGCTGTTGTAAACGCTGTGACTTTAACAAGACAGAAAAAAGCACTAGAGATGCAAAAAAACGTTAACGATATGACAAACGAATTGTTACTTCAAAATTCTAAGATCCTAAAGGAAAATACCATAAGTGCCGCTCAAGAAGTTCAAAGGGGTATTGTTGATATAGAAACCATCAAACAAGTTAATGCAGACTTAATTTCAACTATTGAAAGTGTACAAAAAATTTGTTTCGAAGGTCAAGAAAAAAGACGTGTTGCAGAAGTTGAATTAATTGAAATGGAAAAACAACTAAAAGAAACTATATTAGCTCATTAAAAGTAAAGTGTGAATTCATATTCACACTTTTTTTTAGCAAATCTTTTAAAGAACCGGATTATACAGGACTCCTTTTTATTACATTCGCTCATTTCATTTCCTGACAGTTGTTTGCCTGTATCAATTACGTGGTATATATTAAATATGTTAGGTAGGTGTAAATATGAGCAAGAAAGCAGAAGTATATCTTAGAGTAGATGGTAAAAAGCAAATGGTAAACATGACATCTGATGACAAACCAGAAGTTACATCCATTCTGCTAGAAAAATGGCAAGTTCTCATCAATATATTGGCAACTATGATGGATGTTAATGCTTGTCTTATCAATCAATTACTCGAAAAAAAAATAACCGTCCTTTTAAGAAGTGATAACTTAGATGATCCTTATACTGTTGGATTAAGTGATTCTTTAGGTCAAGGTGTTTATTGTGAGATGGTAGTTGGTAAGAAAGAAGCATTTGAAATCAATAATGCTAAAAAGGATATGATCTGGAAAGACAGTCAATACACTCAAATCGGGATGATTTCCTATTTCGGATTACCACTCTTATGGCCTGATGGAGAAGTATTTGGAACTCTCTCTGTAATTGATCATAAGGAAAATCATTTTTCTAGAATGTTCAAAGATATCTTTACTGAGTTTAAGTCATCTATTGAAAAAGATCTTGAGATCTTTATGACTCATACAGAACTTAAAACCATAACTGAACAAGATGGTCTAACACAGGTATACAATAGAAGAAAAATAGAGTCTTCTTTTGAAAGTGAATTCGATAGAAGCAAACGTACCAATCATGAGTTTTCTATTATCTTATTGGACTTGGATAATTTCAAGAGCATTAATGAAACTTATGGTCATCGTATTGGTGATCAAATTTTGATCTTGTTTTCAAAACTCGTCAAACAGCAAATTAGAAAAACGGATATCATCGGGCGCTGGGGTAGTGATGAATTCCTCATAATATGTCCGAGTACAAGTTACAAAGGTGCTCATAGCCTAATAACAAAGATGCGTTCAAATGTGATGTATAGCCTAATTAAACTTGTTAGAGAAGCCAACTACTCTTTTGGAACGGCTGTTTATAAAGGTAGTGACAAACATTCTGAAGACATCATAAAAAGAGCCTATGCTGAACTAATTGATAATAAAGAAAAAAACCGAGTTGAATAACTCGGTTTTATTTTTCGGTCATATGAAATTCATTTTTAATAGCGTTTAACAATTCTTTATCATCAATAATGTCCAAGCCAGATTGTACTAGAGCACCAATGACATCTTTCATCTTCTCTAAAGCATACGGCGTTAAAGTCGCCTCACCAAATTCTCTTGTATGTCCCGGAATATTGACTTCAGTGATAGAAAACATTGGATGAATTGTAGGACACACTTGACTGACATTTCCTGCATCCAAAGATCCTAAGTTTGAAGTTCGTTCTTCAATCGGTCCAAAACCATATGATATGAAATTCTTTTTGATAACATTATTAAATATCTTATTCTTAACGAAATTATCATAAGTTTTCTCATAGTTGCTGATATTCAGTTCGGTTCCAGTTGCCAAAGCAGCTCCCCTTGCACAATTCTTAACTTTCTCAATAACTTCTTTTAAGTAAGTTTTAGTAGTTGCCCGTACATAAAAATGAGCTACTGCCCTTTCAGGAACAATATTGGCTGCAACGCCTCCTTCTTTAATGATGCCATGAATTCTTGATGTAGAAGTAATATGTTCTCTTAAAGCATTGATATTATTAAAGGTGGAGATAACAGCATCTAATGCATTAATCCCCTTTTCTGGTGCAGCTGCAGCGTGGGCTGCCTTTCCAAGAAACTCAAATTCTATGGCTTCCATGGCCAATGATTCTATCGAAACAAAAGTTTTACTTGAAGGATGTGCCATCATTGCAATATCAACATGATCAAAAACACCTTGATCCGCCATATCTACTTTTGCACCGTCAGTTTCTTCTGCTGGCGTTCCTAAAACAATGATTTTTCCACCAACCGTTTCCATACAGGATTTTAATACAATACCGACACCCGTACCGACTGTACCAATCATATTGTGACCACAACCATGTCCTATACCTGGTAAGGCATCATACTCCCCCATAACAGCTATTGTTGGTCCCGCTATTTTAGAATCATATGTAGCTTTAAAAGCAGTTTGTATACCTATGAAATGTTCTTCTACATCAAAGCCATATTTTCTTAACATTTTTACATGTGCTTTACAGGCTTTTTCCTCTTTATGCCCAAGTTCGGGATGCTTATAAATATACTCATTGAGTTCTACCAATTCAGAAAAAACATCTTTTATTGTTTGTTTGATTTCATTCATCTCAATCACTCCTTATCATATTCTTATTCAAGAATATCACATAGTATAGATTAATGCATATACAGGATTCCCGGTATAAAAGTTATTACTCTTATTTTGATCAAAAAGGTCCCTAAAATCGATACTGGAATTGTATATTATTAGAACACAATTAAAAACTGAAAGGAGTCCTTATGTATAATAAAACTGCAGATGGGAAAAACTCTGATTTTTCTGTTAAAGCCTCGAAATCTCTAAACATGAAAATAAAAATTATAGAAAATTTTTCATTGTGGCAATCGGTTAAAGATGCAGATGAAGTTCATATTATTATCGAAGGACATCCTATTATCAATATAGATGATAAAATTTTAGAACTTAACGAAGGTGATGTTTTACAATTTCATAAAGATGAACGGTATAGATATTTTTCAAGTGGTAATTCTATCATCTATTGCTTTAATGCGAAGAATAATTAAGGTATTCAAAAAGACTACTCAACTACATTATATATAGTCCCATGAGAAAAACTCTTCAAAGTCACCACCTTTCAACGAAAGGAGTATCTGTTTTATACAGATACTCCTTTTACGTTACCGATTAAACCTCTCTATTGATATTGATTAATATGATAACATCAATAGAATTGTACTATTGATGTTTCATGGTGATTTCGTTTCTTTTCATTTTAAGAACAAATCAAAAAATCAAATTTGTTAACTCAATGATATTTTTCTATTAATAATTCTAAAAAACTTTATAGAGTAACATAAGTTACCGATTAAAGCATACTAATCAAGTATACTTACGTCAGAAAGATAATTACTTAATAAAACGGAGGAAGAAAATATGAGTTTAAAAGCACTAATTAATAAAACGTTTGGTAAGAAAGAAACATTTGAAATGGCAGCATCACCTGCTGGTATGTATTGTTTCCAATGTCAAGAAGCTGCTGGTGGTGTCGCATGTTCAAAAGCTGCTGGTGTTTGTGGAAAAACTGCAGAAGTTGCAAATTTACAAGATTTATTATTATTCGTTGCTAAAGGTGTTGCATTTTATAATCAGAAAGCTAGAGAATATAATATCAACAATGAAAATACAGACAAGTTAATCTTTGATGCATTATTCGCTACAATTACAAATGCTAATTTTGATGAAGATGTATTTATGAACAAAATTGAAACTGCATTAGAAATTAGAGAAATCATAAAAAAAGAGTTAGTAGCTAAAGGTGTTAAATTTAACAACCTTCACGACTCAGCAAAATGGACTGGTGATAGATCTACATTTGCTAAGAAAGCAACTGAAGTTGGTATCTTAGCAACAGAAAATGAAGATATCAGATCATTAAGAGAGTTAATTACTTACGGATTAAAAGGTATGGCTGCATACGGTATGCATGCACTTCACTTAAATAAGATTTCAGTAGATGTTAACATCTTCATTGAAGAAGCATTGGTTGCTTTAACAGATGATTCGTTAAGTGTAGATGATTTAGTAGCATTAACATTAAAAACTGGAGACTTCGGTGTTCAAGTTATGGCTTTATTAGATGATGCCAATACATCAAGATTCGGTAGTCCAGAACTTACAGAAGTTAATATCGGTACTAGAAACAACCCTGCTATTCTTATTTCTGGTCATGATTTAAATGATTTAGAAATGTTATTGGAACAAACTAAAGGATCTGGTGTTGATGTTTATACGCACTCTGAGATGTTACCAGCTCATTACTACCCTCAGTTTAAAAAATATGACAACTTAGTAGGTAACTATGGTAATGCATGGTGGAAACAAAAAGAAGAATTCGCATCATTTAACGGTCCAGTATTATTTACAACAAACTGTATTGTACCACCAAAAGGAAAAGTACAAGAAAGAATCTTTACTACTGGTTCTTCAGGATTCCCAGGTTGTGTACACATTGATGCAATAGATGGTAAAAAAGACTTCACACAAATTATCGAATTAGCTAAAACTTTACCAGCTCCAACTTCAATTGAAGAAGGTAAAATCGTAGGTGGATTTGCACATGCTCAAGTATTCGCATTAGCAGATAAGGTTGTAGATGCTGTTAAAACTGGCGCTATCAAGCAGTTCTTTGTAATGGCTGGTTGTGACGGTAGACAAAAAGGTCGTGATTATTACACTGACTTTGCCAATGCAATTCCAGAAGATACAGTTATCTTAACTGCAGGTTGTGCTAAATACAGATACAACAAATTAAACTTAGGTGATATCGGTGGTATTCCAAGAGTACTAGATGCTGGTCAATGTAACGATTCATACTCATTAGCAGTTATCGCTCTCAAATTAAAAGAAATCTTTGAACTTGAAGATATCAATGAATTACCAATCTCTTATAACATTGCCTGGTATGAACAAAAAGCTGTTATTGTTTTACTTGCACTTTTAGCTTTAGGTGTTAAAAACATCCACTTAGGACCTACACTTCCAGCATTTTTATCTCCAAATGTTGCTAACGTATTGGTTAACAACTTCGGTATTGCTGGTATTGGTGAAGTAGAAGACGATATCAAATTATTCTTAGGCAACTAATTAGAACTCCTATAAATAAATTAAAGTGACTATCTCATTTGATAGTCACTTTTTATTGATTATTTATGATTTTAATTAGTTGGCTCATTACCACACACTTTATTTCTACCTTCATGTTTTGATCTATATAGTTGATGATCTGCATCAGCAACTATTTCATTATATGAAGCATACTTCTCATTGTAAGTCACAAAGCCAAAAGAAATGGTAAGATTGATTATATGTCCGTTATAGTTAAATTCCTTTTCTTCAATTAAAGAACGGATATGTTCAATTTTTTTATATGTAGATTCTTTATTTGATCGATTTAGAGTAATAAGAAATTCCTCCCCACCCCATCTTGAAACTGAATCTTCTTGACGACAGTTTGCACGGATTATATCAGAAACTTCTGTGAGAACGAAATCTCCAGCTTCATGTCCATAATTATCATTAATCTTTTTAAAGTAATCTAAATCGCCAATCACGACTGAGAACAGCTCCTCATGTCTTTGTGCTTTACTAAAAGCTGCTTGTAAGTCTGATATCATAGCTCGTCTATTTAATAGTTTTGTTAATGGATCAACATATGCTATTTGCTCGATTAATTCTTTTTCTTGTTGTAATTCAAGATTTTGTCTAGAAACAGTTTTCTGAAAATTAGAGATGATATTACTGATTTGGTTTTCAAATAATATTATCAATGTTATTGCAAAAAACAAACTGGCAAATGAGAAAAATAGTGATCTTCTTAAATAATCCTTACTGGACTGTTTCATTTTTGCAGTTTCATCTTCAATTAATAAATCTATATCATCAAGATACACACCAGTGGCAATAACCCATTCATACGGGCCATACAATTTCGCATAACTCAGTTTGTGTCCTATAATATCAGAGTTCATTTTTTTGAAATAGTATTCATAATAAAGCTCGCCATCTTTCTTAATTCCTTCTAACTCTTCTTTATAAGGATAATTACCTTTGATGTCCTGTGTATTCGTTGAAAGAAAACTACCTTCGGTTTCTGGTATATTAGGATGAACAAGACGAATAGCGTAATTGTCACCACCGCTATAATCTAAAATATGATTTATCCATATGTACCCGTCATCTACCAACCTCTCTGATCGAATCCTGTTAGTCACAATTTCTTTTACCTGATCTTCAATATAATCATTAGAGATGTATTGAAGGATAATATAATCATCATAAGTCAATTCACTTATTAATGAGAATTCAGAAAAGTATGAAATAAAATCCGTTTCGGATATTTTCCCAGAAACAATACCATCAGAATGAACGCTATGAGTAATGACTTCCTGATTTCTGTCATATATTGTTAGACCAATTTCAGGAGACAGTATTTTATCAGAAATCAAATGATCGCTAACTTCATCTATTGTTTGAACGTCACTTTTAATAGCTACTATGATATCTTCATTTTTTTTCATTTTAAGCGATACAGATTCGATTATTCTAGCTCGTTCTATATCAATACCTTGAATGGTTCTATCAATAATATCCTTTGCATATATTTTCTTCATATCATATATACCTGAAGCCAGTTGGTCTATACTCTGACTTGACAATGAATTAAATGTACGAAAAGAAGTATAACTTAAAAGAAGTACTAATGAGAGTACTATTGTAATTGTACAACTATAATATAAAAATCTAATTTTATTCCTTTTAAGTTCCATACAACCATCCTTATAATTATTATAAAAGTTATACCCATTTCTCATAAAGTAAATCGGACTGCAAAGTTTCTTTTCCAGCCAATATAGAGAGTGTACAATAACTAAAGAAGAACTGAGAATTTCACAATTCTCAGTCCTTATAAAAACTTCCATCACTTCATTCTTTCTAATAATATTAAATAATCACTTTTATTGCAATCATTAATTATCATTTTTTTTAATAAATGTGATTAAGTTAAAGGAATCAATATATCTGGTTTATTGTAATTAATCTCTTTTAAAAACACACCATACTGATTGTGTTTTATTAGATGTTGTTTCAGATTCTCACGTTCTAATAATATGAGATCTTCATAATTACCATAGTGATTCAATATTTCATCTGCAAGTCCTTTAATTTCTTTTTTTGATTCAGGCATTACACAAAACTCTTCAATAGACTTAGAAAAGTATGAACCATCTTTTGTCTGTTCGTAACTCTTAAATGTATAATTGCCGTCATCATCTTTTACTAGAGTAATCGCTACAGGTACTATAGCACCACTCTCTTGAGTAATGACTTTGCCATATAAATTATATTGACTGCTATAGGTTGTTGCAAATATTTTTAAGTGATTCCCTTCCTCGTAACTTCCAAATATATGAGATGCGAGAATGGTAAATCCCCTACCCATAGATCCTGTTTCAGACATCTCAATTTCATATACGAGTGTTTCAGTAAAATCAGAACCCCCATATTCAAAATCAGGTAGATTGATTCTTTGTGTTAATTCAAGGGCTTCATACCACTCATTTGGAGATGAAATAGTTGTTGTTACATTATCTCTTGCACCCAACAGATCTTTACAAAGTGCCATAATGATATGTCCTCGAAGTCCACCTGATTGATTTAGTTCAAATTGTGATAGTAAGTAATAAAGGACTTTATCATCTTCATTTGATTTGATTATAGCTTCATATTCATCACGATGTTCATTGATGTAATCCATTGGATTAGATGACGTCATAGGTGACGACATGATGAGTTCAATGTTTTCTTCAATGAAAATCGAAATATCTTCTGACTCTACGTCATCTGACATTAAATTATCTAGATTTACTTGATAAGCAACTATCAAATTACCTGATTTGATATCAGATAACTCTTCTGTTAAAGACAATATAACTGCTTCAGCAATATCTTGTTCATATAAAATAATCAATTCTGTATCATTTGTATATGAACTTACTTTCTGCTTTATCCTCTCAATATCAGAGGTCGCCTCTTCTAAATTATAAACTTCACTTATATATTTCTGTCTATTGGTTCCTATCAATAATGTATAATAAACGTTATTGTCTTGAGTGACATCTGAATCTGTCCAAACGTACAACTCCAACCCTTTCATAGAAGACTCTTTATCAAATATTATTTTTCCATCTTTCAATACAGACTCCAGTAAAGATATATCATCTCCATAAAGTTTTAAATCCCCATAGACATCTTCAAACTGTTGTCTTTTAAAGTGATAATTTATATTATATTCACCTTGTTCTAAGGGTCCATCAGATTTTGTTTGACGAAGTGAAAAATTAACTTCATCTACATTATCAATCATAGTAAACATAATCAGTGCATTTTTCTGAGCAGCTACTGCTATAGCAATATCATTTAATGGCCATTCTCCTAAATACTCATCTTGTATTGGTTCATAGTAAACAGTTAGAGCATAGGGTTTTTCACTGGTTTGCATCGATATAAAACGTTGATTAAACTCATCATCAAGACTTGGTAAGTTCCCGGCAAGATGACTGACTTTACTGCTGTCTCCTACATATAATGTTTTGAATTTTATTATTTCAGTTAAGTTATATGGATCACTACTTTCTATAATTTCTGTGTCATTTTCTTTTATAGCACTTCCTAAATAAACTGCTACAACTATAACCACGACTAATAAAATGATTGAACTCACAATCGCAATTTTCGACTTCTTTTTATTATTTTTGATGGCAATCAAACGACTCTTAAGACTTTTCTTTTCCTCAAATAATGTGGCTTGTATAACACCCAAAGGGGCTACTTGGGATTCTGCAATATCTAATAACATGTCACCATAAGCGCGTTTATCATTTAATGAAAAGTTCTTGATTGAAACTTCATCACAAGCCAGTTCGCATGCTCGACTCATTTCTTTTCGAACAGCGTACACCAAAGGATTAAACCAATGTATTGATATCGCTATCATAGACAACCACTTAATGGCTATATCAAAATGTCTCATATGAGTAATTTCATGAACAAACATATGTCTCAGTTGATTCTCATTGAAATCATGATTTGGTATGATTAACATCGGTCTTATGATACCAATCAGCATGGGTGTACTAACATTATCGTTACGGTATAAACGAATCACTTCATTTTGTTTTAGAAGTGTATTTAATACTTTCATTTCAACGTCTTTTGAGAATATGTTGTTTTTCTTTAAGTTATGTATATATCTAAAATAACCTATGACATGAAAACAAAATATTAAACACATGCCAGTAAACCACATATAGATTGCATTCTTCTGAAAGAACTTAATAAACACTTGAATACTCGACTCATCCTGTTTGGTAATGACTATTTTTTTAGATGTGTTATCTCGTACTTGAACCGAACTGTTGTGTTCAATCGACTCATTATTTGCAGGTAGATCAATTGACTTTACATCACTAATTTCGACCGATTCATCATAAAACAATTGATTCATGACACTGCTTTCGAAAGAAAATGGTACAATCAACCGCAGTATAACAACTAACCAAAGATAATATTGAATTTTCTTAGGCAGTTTATCTTTTAGGATTGGTTTCAACAAAAACAAAATAACAGATAAAATACTAGCTGATAATGACAGTGATAATATCAAATTTAGAGTATCATTCATCTTTATCACCTTCTTTTAGTATTTCCCGCAACTCTTCTATGTCTCTTTTTTCTAATTTATTATTCCCAAGTAACGATGCTACAAGATTTTTAGCACTACCGAGAAAAACTCTATCAATCAAACTTTGAGTTGAGTATTCAAGGTACTCTTCTTCACTGATGAGTGCTTTATAATAAAAAACTTCTTTTTTGGTTGCTAAAACCACTTCCTTTTTACATAATCTTCTCAACAAAGTTTTTATAGTAGAAACCTCCCAATCTGTCTGTTCTACCAATATGGTTCTAATCTCTGCAAAGGTTAGTTCATTTTCACTTGCCCATAACACTCTAAGTATCTCTAATTCTGAATCTGTTATTCTCGATATTATCTCTTTCATTGTTTTCCTCCAAGTTACACTTGTAACTTATACAATCAGTTTACAATTGTAACCCGTCATTTGTCAATATATTATACAAAAGAAAAAAGATTATCTTGATATTTTCTTCAGATTAATTTAGACTAATATTGTATGAATTCAAGTATGAAAGAGAAGGTTTTATTATGGCTAAAAATTGGTACCCAGTTATTAAAGAAGAAGACTGTATAGAGTGTGGTGCATGTACAGACAGATGTAAAAAAGGTGTATATGATGCGTCTATGCCACCTAAAGTTATAGCACCAGACAATTGTTCATTCAGATGTGAGTGTTGCGGAGATTTATGTCCAGTAGATGCTATCAGTTATTATTCTGAACCTACACTATTCAATATCACAAAAGGATCTTGTGGAGGTCATTAGATCTATATTAGATATAATTCTTATATGAGTTATTATATGATTTTATTGAAAAACCCAGTATTCAAAATTTGAATACTGGGTTTCCTATTTAAATATGCATTAGTTTTAAAAGTTCAAAGTTATACTTAATCAGTTCACACTCTACACACTCGACATGTCTGGCCACATTAGTTACGATTCATATACGCCTCAATATCCTCAACCGTTTTTATAATACCCTCTGACAGATTCAAATATCCACCTTCTATTACCAATATATCATCCTCTATACGGATACCTATGCCCTCATCATCAAGGTACAATCCTGGCTCTACTGTTATAATCATTCCAGGTCGTAATGGTTCAGAATAGCTTAGAGGATCGTGTGTATCAAGCCCTAATGAATGGCTAATACCATGAGGGTACACCTCATAAACACCATCATAGTTTTTGATGACGCCA
>Ga0209272_10001224_pt1 | contig 16807 bp, 15 predicted proteins | sample tdDd002_FD_187125 | JGI IMG/M metagenome (GOLD analysis project Ga0209272, IMG submission 187125) | Marine sediment microbial communities from the Atlantic coast under amendment with organic carbon and nitrate - tdDd00.2 (SPAdes)... | ecosystem: Environmental > Aquatic > Marine > Coastal >... | reverse complement strand
TCTATTCCACCTTTTCACAGAGCCATTAGAAGTTAGTGTCCCTCTATGATATTCAAAATAAAGTTCACCATCCCAAGTTGGAGTACTTGGTTTGTCTTTTAATTTGTTATAAGCCATATCCAAATATGCACTATTAAATGAAGTTTCTATTCTTGGAATGCCAGGTAAACCAAACTTCAAACGCTTCTCATTTTCAAGCATCTCTCTAGTTGGACCACCACCGCCATCTCCATAACCATAAAGCATTAACGTATCTTCAATGATATCTTTGTTCTGGAAACGTTCATATGTACCAAGCGTCATATTAGGACCTAATATACCAGTGTAAGTGGTTGTGTTTCTCGTATCTGTAAAACTGATGTTTTTACCTAAATTTTTATCATAATCTGTAGTCGTCGGCATAAAGGTTAATACTTCAGAACCATCCAATCCTCTCCATTTAAATACATCGTTAGGCAGTTGATTGTATTGATTCCAAGCCAGCTTTGTTGTAACAAAATAAGGCATATCAAATTGTTTTAGAATTTGAGGTAGTGCTGCACTGTAACCAAATACATCCGGTAACCACAAGGTTTTACTTCTAACACCAAATTCTTCTTCAAAGAATTGTTCCCCTTTAAGAAATTGTCTTACAAGTGATTCGCCTGACGGGATGTTGCAGTCTGCTTCCAACCACATACCTCCATCAACTTCCCATTGACCAGAATGTACTTTTTCTTTTATACGTTCATAAAGATCAGGTTTTTGCTCTTTCACAAATTGATAGAGTATCGCTTGGCTACCTATGAATTTATAATCAGGATATCGATCCATCAATTCTATAACGGTTGCATAACTACGAAGTACTTTCTCTCTTGTCTGCTCTACCGTCCATAACCATGCAATATCAATATGAGTATTACCTATGGCATAAACCACCGGTTGATCACTTATATCAGAGTAGAATGCTTTTTTTAGCATCTCTCTACACTCTGCAATCATCTCGTAATAACCATCAGTATACTTACTTCTTAGATCTAGTCTGTCTGCTACTGGATCCAAAGCATTTATTAACTTAATGCGATTATAGGCGTCTTTATCATAGATTAGTTCTGCCGTTTCAGTCGGCATTTTAAGGTCATAATATAAGGCTTCAGTCTCTGTATCCAACACCATCAAATGGCACTGAATCAATAAGTCCTTGCCTTCTGTTCCACCATATGCAAGAAAAGCAATGTCAAAAGATTCATTCTTTTTAGCCGAATCTGATAAGATAACTTCTCTATGATTCACATCACACCCTTGTACAAGCTTTTCATTCACATGGAATAAAAATTGAGGATTACACGCATCCCATTGGCCTTCACGCCCTGTTGTTATTCGAAATACAACGGTTTTGTTTGTATAATCTTCTGGTAATACAATAGTTGTTCTAAACCATCTATGGGCATCTTCAGCCTTCCAGTTCTCACCTACTGTAAAATCGCGCCACGAAGATGACTCCAATAGGTAGCCATCCTGACGTTTATCATCAAGTATCTTAAAATGGTCTATAGGCATTTCAAACCTATAAATCAACTTCTCTAGATCCTCAAGTAATCGTTTGAGTCTTAAAATATCAAGTTTCATTCTTTAAATCATCCTCTTGGTGGAAAGCTTTTATTTCATCTATCATCATCATGAATATCATATCGTTGTAGTGTTTTGCTCTAAAGTGATCGCGGTTTATGATTGCATCAAACAATTTTTCATGTAAAGGTACGGTTTCAATAAACGGATCTTCTATACCCAGTGGGAAATCCCATAACTCATCTGTTAAATACCCAAGTGATATAATCAATTCCCTTAACACTTCATTTCTACAGCATGCGTACAAGGCATAATGAAATTGTTTATCAATATCATTTTGCTGCTCTTTATTATTGTAGCGATTCATTAACGTGGTCACGATATCCTTAATAGGTTCTAGTTCGTCATCAGCTGCATGATGAATGATGTTTCTGATTATTTCAGTTTCAATTGCCCACCTTGATTCCAGTACATCAATCATGCTTTCTTTCTTCTTTTTAAGCTCAATGCCAGAAAGAAGATGATTTTCTTTGGGATCCTGAACAAACATACCTCGGCCATTTACTACTTTAATAATCTTTTTGCCTTCCAACTCTTTCACTGTTTCCCGTATTGTGGTTCTACTTATTTTCAAAGTATTCACAATATCTGCTTGTGTTGGTAACTTGTCTCCTGCCAACAGATTATTAGACTTTATATAGTCCAATATATACTTCACAACTTCTTCTTTTTTTGTATTTTTAATCATTAGATTTCACCATTCTCTTTTATTCTTTTTTTAATTATAGCATAAGAATGAATCCACCATTATATTTCTATGATCTTTCTTGTAATTTCATTTGCCTTCTAATCATCATAATAGCGATGCTATCAATGACAATGGTTAAGATGGATACAATAAATCCAGGACTACCTAGCGTTTGAAATGGTAAAGCTATTACAATAATGATTAAAAAAATAATCATCATTCTCATAATTACTTCGAGCATGGCGTCTCCTTTGCTAGATGACATGAAACAAAGTGGTTCGGCGAAACTTCTCTTCTCATCGGTTTCACACTACTACAAATTTCTAAAGCATCTACACATCTTGGATGGAATGTACACCCTGAAGGTTTTTTTGTTATATTAGGTGCTTCTGAGTCTTTTATTCTTGGAGCGGCCATTGCTTTTGCTGCTCTTGGATCAGCTTCAGGCACAGCCTCAATTAATGCTCTTAGATAGGGATGAAACGGATTTTTAAATGCTTCTGCCGTTGAACATTCTTCTACTATTTCACCTAAATACATTACAATAACTCGACCAGACTCACCCAAATATTTTACGGTTGGTAAATCATGAGTTATATAGATAAATGAAATGTTCTTTTCTTTATTCAATTGTATAAAAATATCTAACATCGCCAGTCTCATAGAAACATCAATCATGGATACCGGTTCATCTGCTACAATCAAACTTGGGTTTGATATCAGTGTTCTAGCAATACATAATCTCTGACGTTGACCACCACTTAAATTATGGGGATATTTACTTATATAATACTCTGCTGGTTTAATATCCAAACGGTTTAATAACTCTAAAACGCTTTGTTTCATATCATTTCTTTTGACACCATAATGCTTTAATGGAATGGCTAGTGTTTGATAAACTGTCTTCATTGGATTTAGGGCTTCATAGGCATTTTGTTGGACCATCTGAATTTTAGGTCGCATCTCATTGTACTCAGATTTATTCAAATGATAAAAATCATGACCATTGAATCTAACCGATCCTTCTTTGGGTTTAACCAAACCAGAAGCACATTTAGCTAAAGTTGATTTTCCACAGCCTGATTCTCCAACAATTGCTAGGATCTCGCCTTCATTAAGACTAAAATTTATATTTGGTATTATCTCAGTGGTTGTCTGTTTGAACATACCTTTTGTATAGGATATATTAACATTTTCAAATTCTAGTATTTTTTTCACGAAAGCCCTCCACTAATCTCATCAACTCTTATACAGGCACATGTATGCTGACCCTCGAGAACTTGAGTTTTAGGTATAATTTGTTTGCACCGTTCTACCATATACTCACATCTCGGATGGAACTTGCATCCTTCAGGCATACTTAATAAGTTCGGTGGTTCCCCTTGAATAGATTTTCTTTTACTCAAGTCTTCTCTAAGTGAAGGTGTTGAAGCGATAAGTCCTCTGGTATAAGGATGTTTTGACTCATAGAAGATTTCTTCAACAGTACCACTCTCAACAATGGTTCCCGCATACATAACTATGACGTTGTCCGCTAATTTGGCAATATTACCAATATCATGACTGATCAATAACATGGTTAAGCCCAGAGATTTATGAACATTTCTCAGAGCTTCAACAACAAACGCTTGTGTGATAATATCAAGTGCTGTAGTTGGTTCATCTAATAGCAGCAGACTCGGATCTAATATTAAACTGTTGGCAATGGCGACTCTTTGACGCATACCACCTGATAATTCGTGTGGGTATGAGTCCACAACTCTCTCCCAGTCCAAACCACACATTTCAATTTTTTCCTGAATGATATTAAGTTTCTCTTCACTTGACATATCAATGCCGTGATCGTAAAAAGCATCTAAGAATTGATCCAATACTTTTGCAACTGGATTCATAGCACTTTGTGCATATTGAAATGCACATGATATTTCAGTCCATTTCATTTGTCTTCTTTCTTCTTTGTTAAGAGTCAGAAGGTTCTTATTATTAAACAGGATCTCTCCTTGTCCAACAAAACCGTTTTGCGGCAAGGTATCCAATATGGCATTCATGACCGTTGACTTACCACAACCAGACTCACCTATTATACCGACAATCTTTCCCGGTTCTATCTTCATATTTACATCTTCAACAGCTACAAACGACTGTTTTCCTACCCTATAACTGATAGAAAGATCTTTGATTTCAAGTCCCTTTTTATTCATTCGCTCTCCTATCGATCTCTAAGCCTTGGATTAAATAACTCTTCAAGTCCATGAGCTAGACATAACATACCATATTGAAACAGAACAATTGTTACCATTGGCGATAACACATACCATATTGCTTCTGGGATGTAAATAGCACCTGTTTTCTGGAAAGCTAAATCTAACATCATACCCCAATTTGTTTGAGTATAAGGCATCAATCCTAAAAATATTAAACCAATACTTGCAGTAATTGCAGCTCTAAAGTTTCTTATAAAGTTGATTGATAAATAACTGTACATATTAGGTACAAGTTCTTTAAATACAATCACATGATTGGGTAAATTCAGCATTCTAGAAGCCAAGACAAATTCACGGTTTTTAAGTGATAAAATTTGCGCTCTTACGGTTCTTGCTAAAAACGCCCACGACCACAACGCCAATATACCACCAATCAATATCGGATTATTAACATTAAATAACGCCGCCATAATCATCATGATTGGAAATTGTGGAATTGTTAATACAACATCTGTTATACGCATCAACACAGCATCAACTTTACCACCAATGAATCCTGCAAATGAACCAACTGCTACTCCAATAAAAACTGAGAAAACACCGGCAAAGAAACCGATTGATAAAACATCTCTCGAGCCATGTACAATCATGGCAAATGTATCTCTACCTGCAAAGTCTGTTCCCATTAAATGTGAAAAGGATGGTGGTAAGTAACGATTACTATAATCACTCACCAATTGTTCCGGCGTTATATGAATTAGAACGGTTGCCATCAATGCATAAAATGCACAAATGATTACACCATTTCGAAATTGTCTGCTTGAAAAAAATAAGTTTTTAAAATGTCTCATTTACTCCCTCACTCTCGGATCAAGTTTCATATAAATCACATCTGAAACCAATGTAGCAATGACCATTGTAACTGTTGTCATTAAGAACAACCCTTGAATCATTGTATAATCTCTATCTGCAACAGATCGTGTGATAAAGAAACCAATACCTGGATAGGCAAATACATTTTCAATTAAAGCAGCACCACCTATCATTGCACCAAATCGTAATGCCAACATTGAAACGGGAGTTAAAATTGCATTTGGTGCAACATATCTCTTTAATATGGTTCTTTCTTTCAATCCTTTTGCTCTAGCCACGGTGATATATTCATCACCCAAAACAGCCGTTGTCGTTGATCTCATTAACAGTGCCCAACCACCAAGGTTTTCGATAACAAAGCTCAATATAGGTAATATGGCATGATAGCCAACACTTTTAATGAACTCAAATGAAAAACCTGGATCGATTGCGCTATCATATGCACCTCTAATAGGCAACCACTTCAAGCCTATAGCAAAAATCATAACCAATATGATTGCAGTTATAAAATCAGGGGTTGCATCTGTTATGGAGGCGTATATGGAAATAAATCCGTTCACTTTACGGTTCTTTCTATGATGTGCTCCATACAATCCTAATTTTGTACCGATGATAAAACTTATGGTTATGGCAATTGAACTGACAAATATCGTCCAAGGTACAGCTTTTACGATAACGTCTTTTACCGGCATTCTATAAACAATAGATTCACCAAGATCTCCACGAGCAATTGATGAAATATACTTCAAATAACCCAATATAACATTTTCTTCTGCGGTTCTACCATACAACTGTTCAGCACGAATATAAGCTTGATCATACGGAATTTGTTCCGCTGTCGATATTTCAAATGCTCTAGCAGAAACAACATCACCCGGAATTAATCGAATTAAAAAAAATGTAAACATGGATGCCAATAATACCGTCAGAATGGATAATGCGATTTTCTTCTTAAACATGTTTTAACCTTTCTCTATCAAGAAAAGTGTTATAACACTTTTCAATTAGATTCTTTTATAAAGAAGTTATATCAATCGTTTATCGATTAATAAAGATATAAATCCAACAAATGGACAATTAAGATGTGAGTATAAATACTTTATACTCACATCATTGATGCCATTGTTTTATTTTGCTTTCAACTGACCATCCAACATCCATAACACTCTGTATGATCCAAGGTCTGAAGTTAAACCTTTCATTAGATCGTCTCCTGCTGGCCAAGAAGATACACCTTTATCATTCATAAAGTATAATCCTGTTTTTTCTGAAATATCAATTGATGGTAAGGTTTGGTTTGTGATATACGCAAGATCATTGATAATTTCTTTTTTTCTATCCTCTGATGTTGATTTATTAGCAAACTCATCTAAAACATCAGCAAATATAACTGTTTGTCCTTTTTCATTGATACCTTCTGAAGCACCTGATGCAATTTTTCTAACATAACCGCTCTCACTATAGAAACGGTCGTATACTTGCCATGGAGAAACTCTAGAGAAGTAAGCACCAAATTCAAGTACCAAGTCAAAATCTCCAGCAGTTACTGTTGAAGAGAATGTTTCTCCAGGGATTACAATAGGTGCAGATTTGATACCAAAATCACTTAATTGTCTTGATATTTCTTCACTTGCTATATTGAAATCTGTATAACCAGAACGAGATGAAATATTGATTTCTAAAACTTCATTATTTTTATTCCAGAAACCATCTACTTTCTCATAACCTGAAGCTTTTAATAACTCTTCTGCTTGTGCTAGATTATTTTCATAAGCTTCTAAAGCTGAAATATCAATCCACTTCTCGCCCATTGCAGGAATCATACCATTCATGTTGTTCATCGTATCACCGAAGAAGAAAGCAAGTTCTCTAATCTTGTCTCTGTTTAAGACATACGCTATAGCTTTTCTAACATTCAGATCAGCAGTCGGAACTAGTGTTTCGCCTAATCCTGTACCTTGATTAAATACAACTGTAATAGTCGCAAAGTATGGTGCTGTTTTAACATTCATGCCTGGATTTTGGCCTTTAATAGCATCCACTAAATCTGGTGATAAAGCCGTTTCAGTAAAGTCAATTTGTCCACCTTGAAGTAAAGCCGTTTGTGCTTCATTACCAGTTCTTCTTTTAATATTAACTGTTTCGAACTGAACATTCTCAATTCCAGGGTAATTTTCTACCCGTTTTAAAATCATTTCATCAGCAGTTACTCTAGTTAATTTATATGGTCCATACCCTATAGGCATTTCTGGTTTAAACTCTTTGATTGATTCTGATAATTCTAAGTACGCTTCGTCTTCTGAGAAACTAGCAGTCCAATCTTCTTTTCTTTTAGAAAGAATATCATTTGAAGCATCATACCATTCTTGATAAATATGTGCAGCGACATCTAATTTTGCTTGAAGAATGTAATATACTGTTAAACTACTTGATTGATCATTCAAGATAAACTCCATATTTTGATCATCAATGATATTAATACTATCAAGACCCTTCCAAATGTTTGGATTACCAACAACACCACCTTCTAAAACAAAGTCAGCTTCAACGTCTTTAGTTGTAAATGGCGTTCCATCATCCCAAACAATACCATCTTTGATTTTAACTTCAATCTTCTCATTTGAAATTTTAATTTCTTCTGCTATGTAACTTTTATATGATTGTGTCAATGGCTCCCATACACCTAAAACACCATAAATCCAGTGTTTGGCTTCTCCAACGCCACCTACTGCAAATTTGTTACCATTGTAAGCTGGTGGTATATCCCAATAACCCGTATCATGAAAAGTACCATCGGTTACTTTTTCATCCAAATCACTTCCACCGGCATCTGTATCAGAGCCACAACCGATAGCACTGATCGCCATAATACAACACATTAAAATAATCAAAATTCTTTTCATAAGTTCCCCCTTATTCATATAACGATAATTTTAAAAAAGCTGACAATAGATGATGACAAGATTCAACATCGTCTAGTGAGATGATACTATTTGGGCTATGCCCATAACGCGTTGGAATAGAAATCCCTAGCGATTTAACACCATGACCTGAAACATTAATGGCACCTGCATCAGTACCACCCCCAGTCATAACATCTAACTGATATGGTATCTCACTGTTTTTAGCACATTCGATCATCTTGTTGACCAAAGGTCTATCACAGATTACTGAAGCATCTGATATTTTTACAGCCGCACCTTTTCCCATGACAGCATTACCTTCCATATCACCAGGAACATCAAAAGATCCTGTAATATCAATGGCTATTCCAATATCAGGTCTGATATACTCTGATACTACTTTTGCACCTTTCAGTCCGACTTCTTCTTGAACCGTAAATACAAAATAACTATCATGATATGGTTTTTCTTTTGATAATGTTTCAATGGCTTTAATTTGAATATAACAGCCTGCACGGTTATCAAATGCTTTTCCCATGACTCTGTTATTATCTAATTCAACATAATCACCAACAAATGTTGCAACATCACCTATCTCAACAATTTTATTTAGTTCTTCTTTCGAGTTTACTCCGAAATCGATATAACATTGTGAAAAGTCTCTGTTGTCAATGTCACTTGCTTTTTTATAATTTGAAACCACGCCAATGGCACCATTTTCAAACAATACTCTCTGCATGTAGCTGATTACAGGTGAAACACCACCTAAAGTTCTCACCTTCGCAAATCCTTCGGAAGTCAGTTTTATAATTTGTAAACCAATTTCATCCATATGAGCAGCAGACATGATTCTTTTTTTGTTTTCTCCATGTCCTTTTATACAAGCAATCAAGTTTCCAAGTGAATCAAATTCTACTGAATCAACATAATCTGATACATGATTTTTAATAAATTCACCTATTGTATTTTCGTATCCACTCACACTTGAAACTGTACATAATTTCTTTAACATTTTCTCACCTCCTTTTAATTACACATTATAGCTATAATACACCTACGGCGAAATAATGTCAATATACGATTAAAATATACCGATTAACAGCTAGCTATACTACAGCTGTCGTTTTTAATGAAATGTAATATGTTATATCACTTCTAATAGATAACCAACTGAAACATGATAATCTGTTGAAAATAAAAAAACAACTTCAGAGTTTGAAGTTGTTTCATTAGTAATATTTTGATGTGAAATTCTAATATAAGTATCCGTTGAATTTTTTCTCTAACTCAAGGAGTGGATTCATATAATCATCCTCTATGTTCAGGTGTCTCATTCTAAAATACATGCTTCTCAATAGATGCTTTACATTAACCTTAACGGTAAACCTATGTATCTTATCTTCAATTTCCAAAGCCTCATTAAATTTTTCCAACCAATTTTTGTAATCAGAAAGTGTAATCATTTTCTCATTAATATAATCATACACAATAGTAGTCGCTAAACGTTCGTCTTCTTCTCTAGCAAGAGGGATTTCAATACTCATCAATTTCTTTTGAATGGTATCAAGAACTTTCAAAGACATCTCTCTTGGTTCTTCCATACCAAAAGTATAGTAGTAACTGGTATCACTCCAGTGCGCAAGAGAATGAGCCCAACCATAAGTTTCATCATATCCTCTGAAATCGTGTTCCTTATTAATATAATCAATCATTCTAATTCTAAAGTTCTGTAATTGCTCTTCAGTTAAAAAAGGATCCACTTCATGTGCTTCTAAGATGGGATTTAGTGTTAAAGTCGAAAAACTTCTTTTATAAACAGAAGTATCATCTTTTTTATCGATGTTAAAAAATATATAATCCTCTGTTAACAACTCATCAAACAATTGACTCATTGTATTCTTATCCATCATACTTTTGATTTCAATCCAATTAATCATTGTTGGAAGTATAAGATGATCTCTTAATTCTGGATCAACATCACCAATATGATTCATCATGTGTTCCAAGTAATCCCCAATGGTTTCACCTTGTTGAAGTTCAAAATCGTTCTTTTTAATCGAGTGTAACTTTTCTTTTAACAATAATTTTTCCATTTTTCCTCCTAAGTAGTTTAATAAAATGTATTTTTAGGATTTAAAATAAGGCATAGTTACCTCCTTTTTCAGCTCGACTGGTTATTATAGTTTCAAGATAACACCAACAGATATCCTTTAATAGGTAAAGAATGATTTTATTAAGTTACAACTTATCACAAAGAAATAAATAACAATATATGATGATATTTTTATAAGTTTTTCCACCTTTTTCAAACTCGATATGATAAAATGGTACAACAGTAGCATCTGAGATTGACATACTAAACATTAGACTAATCAACATCAGAACATAGAGGGCTATTTTTTTTAAGACTAAAGTTAAAGCGCTTTAACTTTATTAGAAAGGAGATTTACTATGAGAACTATTGATTTATTTTCTGTTCAAAACAAACTTGAAAAATTAGAATTGATTCAAGCCATTAAGAACTCAAAAGGACGTACAATACTGGCTGAATTGTTCATTAGCAAACCTGCACTTTTAGGAGATGTAAGTAATATGGAAGCTGCAAGAGCTTTTGGTGCAGACCTACTACTCTTAAACGATATGGACCTGTCTAATCTTAAGTTTCCAGGATTCAAAAGCACTTTCAAGTCCATTGATGATCTTAAAACATATGTGGGATGTCCCATTGGCATTGACCTCTATATCATACATCCCGACAATACCGGCTGGCCAGGACCTCAACTTGAAGCCACAATCATCAACTTAGAAAAGGCAATTGAATTGGGATTTGACTTTGTCAACCTTGTTGCTGATCCTGATGAGGGGGCTACCAATGAACAGTTGATTAACCACATTAATGAAATACCTGACCCTATTAAAGAGCAGCTCGTTATTATCTCAGGTCGGATGAATTTTGCTGGCTTGACTGGACATGCAGCGGAAATTTTTACAACTGAATTTGTAGAGAAGTTAGCTAAAGCAGGTATAGATATCTTGCTTCTGCCGACACCGGGAACAGCACAAGGCATGGACATGACTTTGGCAAGGAAACTGGTCCAAGCGGCCAATTCAAGTGGCATAATGACCATGTCAGGGATAGGTAGTTCTCAGGAAGGTTCTGATGACTTCACCATACGCAATTTAGCTATGAATGCACGCATGATTGGTGTAGATATTCATCATTTAGGAGATGCTGGATATGTAAGTGGCATGCCTACTCCAGAAAATATCATGACTTATTCAGTGGCAATTAAAGGCAAGCGACACACCTACAGAAAAATGGCAAGACGATAAACACCTCAGCAAGTTATAGGCAAAAGCTACATCTATTACTTGCTGAGGTGTAACTCTTTTAAAAGTGTGTGTATTCTATTATTCTTATGTCATCGCCAACTTTTCTAATAATAGCTTCTTTCATTATTTCAAAATGCGGACAAGGCACTCCTATTGGCGTGCCTTTAGAAATACATGAGGCAAAAACAATGGTATCAACACCTCTTTTAATCATCTCAACAGCTCGAGGTACGGCTTTCTTTCCAGGACATCCTCCGCAGTTATTTACTCCTAAAACTTTAACTTCTTCCTCAAATTTATCAAATTCAAACATTTTATGGTCAAATACAGTAAAACATGTGGAGCCTGGACACATGTCTTCCGTTTGTTTACATCTTATTAATCCAACTTTCATAATATATTCTCTCTTTCTTATTACTCTCTGATTACAAAGGATATTTATTTTCCTGTTACCTTGTCACAACATCTCATTATAGATTACTATATGGGAATATAACTGACACAAATTCTAATACTATATTTTTATTACTTATGGCATCTGTCATACGTTTATGTCATACGTTTATGTCATACCTTTATGTCATACCTTTATAAAGAATCAAATCATCTCTTTTCTTTAGATGAAGCACCATCTGTCACTGTTGACTGAGAAACTGCGTTGTGCTACGCTTTTTAAGGATTGACTTGTTAACATTACTATGAAAACAATATAAGAGAGGTCATTAACTTTGTACACTATTGAGCAGGTAAATTATAAGGAAATTGGACTGATGAAAACAAATTATTATAAAAATCTGACTGCCCCAATGGATGATATGTGGGAAGAAGGATATTTTCCAGCTTGTGATTATTATATAATTAAATCGGACATCAACTGTGGCTACTTTGCACTTGATAATGAAGGTGTTTTGTTAGTATTCCATGTGGAAGATAAGAAAACAGCAGACGTTATTTTTGATTACATTATGACTCACAAAAATATACAAAAGGCTTATGTATCAACATATGATCCTATATTTTACTCACAGTGTCTAAGATACAAAAGCAGTATATCCGTGAATACTTTATTGTATAAACAAAGTAAAAAGATCAGTATGCCAGCACCTTTTGACAATATTGTAGTGATACATGCAGATAAAACAGAATTAGACAACACCGCACGTTTTTTCAGAGAAAAAGTTGATATAAACGGCGATTGGATTGAACCCTATTTAGCAAAACTTATTCACAACGACGGTTTGATATTATTCAAATATAACGATCATATCATCGGAACAGGAGGCATAAGACCAAGCATCAGTAGCAAGGGTTATGCAAACATAGGTATGACAGTATCAAAAGATTATCGCAAAAGAGGTTTAGCAAGTTATATTATTTGTACCATAACAGAAATCTGTAATAAAAATAATTATCAGACAATATGCTCTACAACCAATGACAATATCGGATCACAAAAAACTCTAACAAAATGTGGTTACGAAAGTTATCATCATATTTATACGGTTTATTTCAATAAACCATAAAATGACTATAATGAGCCATGTCCCTTCTATAAAAGTATTCAAATATTAATAAAACAGTAGTTTGTCTCCAAATATAAAGACTGTCTCACAATAAATGTGAGACAGCCCAAGTCTTTTACTATTTCATATTTTCCTTCAACTATGCATCAAAAAATTTAGAGGAATACTCTACAATACCTTTAGTTTCATTTAATGCATTTTCTTTTAGTTCTAAAACCATGAAATTCTCATCGGGTACTTCAAACGGTGCTTTTATATCATAATCACTTGCTATGACATAGCCAAATCTAGGATAATATTTTTTATGGCCTAAAACCACTATTATTTCATAACCGAGACTTTTAGCGATTTCATGTCCTTTTCTTATAAGTTCAGAACCTATGCCACTGGATTGATACCTAGGAGCAACTGAAACAGGAGCAAGTGCTAATGCTTTTTTCTCACCTATTCTAATCTCTGTAAATAGAATGTGACCAACTATAACCCCTTCTAGTTCCGCAACCAAAGAAAGTTCTGGTACAAACTCTTTTGCTGTTCTAAGCCTATCTACAAGGTTATGTTCATCATTGTCTGAATGTACAATGTTTTCAAAAGCTTTTTTCACTAAATTATAAACCTGTACACGGTCATACCCTTGTTCTTGTCTAATTATAAGATTATCAATATTCATTTTCCCTCCTGATGATTTTAAATCTTCTACTCGATACCAGCTCGAAGTACAATGTTTTTTATAACAATACCCGGTTATCTTAATGAATCACAAGGACTACAGTATCCATATTTTATCTTATCATTTGATACCGATTCTTACTCTATAACCTAGTACACCATCTAAAACTTTATCTTCTAACCTCTCTCTAACAATTTTCTTGAATTGTAATATTTTTCTATTCATTTCAGCATTGTTTTCTTTTATTATCTTCTGAAAGGCACCTTGACTCTCAGCAAGTCCAATAAAGTCATCTGCACCCATCTTCAATTCACTGTGAACTACAAATTCCCTTATGAATCTAAAGTTGTTACTTTTCCTCATAACATTCAAATATTCCTCAATCGTCCAAAGCTTGTCCTTCTTTTTATTGTCATTATCTAAAATTGTATATATATCATTGAATAGGTCTTTATATGCTTTTTCCGCAACCCAATCTATAGAAGGTGGTTGGTCGTGATTATAAATCACAAATATACCATCTGGAACTAAAATTCTTGAAATCTCATTTATCGTACTTGTCGGTTCCATCCATTGGAAGGAAGATGAACAAGTTACGATATCAACTTTCTCAGATTCAATTTTCGTATCATTTCCATAACCAAAAACAAATGAAATATTATCATTGTTACTCTTTTCTATCGCTTTATTAAGCATACTTTTATTGGGTTCAACTCCGATGACATATTTTGAGTAGTCGCTCCAAATAAATGTCGACAATCCAGTACCACATCCTAAATCAGCAACTAGTGATGGTTCTCTGCCAATATAATTAACAACACTATCAGTTATGATTTTAGGTGGTATTGGTCTATATTTATCATAAGTTTCTACAAAACCTGTAAATCTCTCTATATTACTTATGTTGTTCATTTTATTCTCCCTCATTATGAATTTGACTTATCTTTTGATAACTTACCAACATATAGAAGCTGATCAACTTCTATAGTGTCATATACGCCATCTAGTATAGCTTTAACATTATTAAGAGTATCGTTAAGTGGCACCCATTCTCCAACTTTTCCGGTTACATCTTCCACAACATATTGGGGCTGGGAAAGAAACGCTTCAATTCTCTCTCCTCTTCTATAGATCACTTTATCAACCTCTGTAAGCATGTCAGCCCCCTGGAAATTAAGAAGGATACTTAACTCTCTGTAACGACGCAACAGTTTTCTCGCCCTTTGCTGTATTCTTAAATGATCGTTCTTTACCACATCTCCTTCAAGGAGAGTTGATATTGAATAAACAGGATCAATAGAAGGATATAATCCTCGCTTTGAGAGTATTATATCAAAATTCAGTAGTGTATCTAATGGACCATATGGTGCCTCTTCATCAATAGCCTCACCTAAAACATCCAATAAGACAGTGGTCATGTCTGTAGAATGTTCAGCATCTATTAGTTTGTTAAGTTTATATAAATCTCCAGAGACAACAACGGTTTTATCTGCTACTAGCAAAAACTCATCATTAAGATCACTTGAAGACATATAATCATGTACTTCAGTAAATGTATTACATATTAGATCAACCTTATCCATTATACAATCTAATCGAGTATCCTTAATTTCCGGTTTCCAAAAGATAACTTTGTATTTCTTCAGTCTTAATCTATGACACAACTCAGCTACCAATGAAATCTGTCCCGTTCCAGATCGACCTACCAGTCCGATAGTCCCACCATGTACTAAAGGTGCAAATAAATCTATGACTTTTATTCCCGTTTCAACCAACTTAATTTCCTCTTGTTGAATGATTAACTCGTCTAAACTACACTCTGCTAACTTTGCAAGTGTTACAATTGTTTTTACTTCTGCTTTTCCAACAGAAGTTTTTCCTGTACAAAGATTGGACACCGTTGCTGGTCTTAATCCTACCAACTTAGCTGCTGTGGTAAGATTAGGCACTCTGCGACGAAGTAATTGTACATTTAACCTCAAATTGTCTTTCATAACACCCTCCTATACTTTACATAGTAAATCATTTTACCTTAAGGCGCAAGTTTTTCGAATCCATGATTCTATTTCATTTTAGAATATAGTATAGCGTTATAGATATATTTTGACTTTAGTACTGTAAAACCCCCTACATCTGTTGATTGTTTTTATCATAATGAGTCTCTAAATTCACTCATGTCATTTTTCTCAGAAAAGTCTTATCTATTGGCTCATATTACATTCAGTTCAAATAGAGTCATGTCTTTCTATACGAATGAATAATACAGAATATTTTGTAAATTATTGTATTTACAATAAAAAGCTAGAACATTCTTTCAAGAAGTGAGATGATTCACATTAAAATAAATCTTTTTTGCACAGGGACCAAATCGTCCCATTGGTATCACTGTAAAACAGCCACCTCCGAAAGTTGTTGCATTTTTTTTATATAATTAGGGTTCACTTTTGTCCCAGAGTATTGTAGAATGAGTATTGTATTTAATCCGGGACATTATTTACCCGCCAAGGAGGAAAGATGAAAAAGTATTTAGGAATAAACGGTCTAGGAAGAATAGGTAAACTTGTTCTATGGAATCAACTGATCATAAAACATTTTGATGGTTTTGTTATCAGTTTAGGAAGAACAGCAGGTACATCTGTAAATGATTTACTCAACTTTATTCTTAAAGACTCAACATATGGTAGTTTAGATCGATTCATGTATGGTTACAATGGAAAATCATTGAACGTAAAGGTAATAGATGAAGATAAATTTGAATTTGAAATCGATGGAATGCACATCATTTTCTTGACACAAGAAAGAAATCCAAAGCACATCAACTGGGCTGAACACAATGTCGATGTTGTAGTCGATTGTACAGGTGTCTTTCTTGATCCAGCAATGGATAAAGATACTGGTAGAGGAAGTGTCAGAGGCCATCTTGAGACAGCTAAGAAAGTTGTGGTATCAGCACCTTTCAAGATTAAAGGCAAAGAACTTGAACTACCAGAAGACGCAACGATGCT
>Ga0209272_10001223_pt1 | contig 16810 bp, 17 predicted proteins | sample tdDd002_FD_187125 | JGI IMG/M metagenome (GOLD analysis project Ga0209272, IMG submission 187125) | Marine sediment microbial communities from the Atlantic coast under amendment with organic carbon and nitrate - tdDd00.2 (SPAdes)... | ecosystem: Environmental > Aquatic > Marine > Coastal >... | reverse complement strand
AGAAAAAGAGGATTTTGATGACTAAAATACTGATTGTTGAAGATGAAATTACTATTGCTGAATTAGAAAAAGATTATCTGGAAATTGAAGGATTTGAGGTTGATATAGCAGGTACGGGTATTAAAGGATTAGAGATGGTGAATAGAGAGTCCTATAATCTTATAATTTTGGATATCATGTTACCAGGGATTAATGGATTTGAATTATGTAAAAAAATTAGAGAGACTCATAAGATTCCACTACTGATTGTATCGTCTAGAAAAGAAGATATTGATAAGATAAGGGGATTAGGATTGGGAGCTGATGATTATATTACCAAACCTTTTAGTCCAAGTGAAATGGTTGCAAGAGTGAAAGCGCATTTAGCGATATACAGTCGTTTAATGGGTGAGGAAGTGATTACTAAAGAGCTTAGAATTAGAAATTTAATGATACAACCTAGTTCGAGACGTATTTACTTAAATGAAAAAGAAGTCATTTTAACTTCAACTGAATATGACTTATTTTACTTCTTAGCAAGTCATCCTGAACAAGTTTTTACCAAAGAAACATTATTGGATAGAATTTGGGGCACCGATTATTTTGGTGACGGTTCAACTGTAACCGTTCATATTGGAAAGTTAAGAGATAAAATAGATAAGCTCAATAAAGGAAATGCGCCATTTTTGGATACTGTATGGGGGGTTGGTTATAGATTTCATCTATAATTATATTGAAAATGCGTATAATCAAATTAGACCTCTCCAAAGTAAAGATTAATAACAATAAAAATGTTATACTTAAGAAGAATCATACAAATTAAGATGATATGCTTCAAAAGGAGGTATTTATGTCAGAACAAAATCTTGAAAAGATGAAAGCTTTTTTGGAAAAGAAAAAAGCACAGCAAAATGAGAAACAAAAATTTAGTGATCATGGGAAATCGGGATCAGCGGTTAAACATCAGGGTGGTAAACAAAAGATGAAAACTCAAGGTTCTAATAATAAAGTTTAGAATAAACCAACTAGCGACTGACAGGTTAATCTGTTTGTCGCTTTTGTCATATATGAATAGATGGAGGATCAAATGGTTAGAAGTACCGGTAAAAAAAAGAGTAAACCACAAAGAAGCAGGGTGGGATTTCATTTTAATAACATTGAGAAGAAAAACAAAAATTTCATGTATCAAAACCTAACGAAGAGTAATTGTTATAACAGTGACTTCTCGAACTCTAATTTTGATTATGTGAGTTTTCGTGGAGCTCATTTCAAATCATGTAACTTCTTTGGATGTTCGTTTAAAGAAGCTGAGTTCATTGGAGCAAATCTAAAAGGTAGTAAGTTTATGAATGCAACGTTTGAAAATGCTATTTTTGAATCTGCCAAATTAATAGATGTGGATTTCAAAGGTGCCAAGTTTATAAATACCATATTTTTATGTACAGACTTAGAGAGTGTTAAAAATCTAAATCTTGAAGATTCAGGATTAAGAATTTATAGTGAAATGCCTGAATTAGAGATTAGTGATACTCTAAAAGAGACGGTAGAACAAGTGATGCAAAATAAATTTGTTAAAAAGTCTAGAGTTCTAGATACGAGAGAAGGTAAAATCAACTATCTAAGTTTGATGATATTACTAGAACACTTTGATGAAGCGTTATTGATAAAAGGCCTTAACAAAGTTGAAGCCTCTACAGATCGAGATTTCTATTCATTAAGTTATATTATCAAATTGATACATAAACTTCAAAACGATGGGCTTATTGAATAATACGAAAAAGAACATGTGACTAACACATGTTCTTTTATTTTGAATTATTAATATACACTTTCTAAAAAGACATTTTGCATAAAGAATAAACTGATATAAGAAAGAATTAGAGACATCAAAGGGGTTAATAACCATCCCATTGAAATCTTTTTGAGCTTGCTGTAATTAATGTTTTTGTCACCTTTTGCAAGCCCAATACCAATAATAGCGCCAACGACCGCTTGTGAACTAGAGACTGGTACGAGAGGAAGAGGCGGTAGGTGTAACGATATTAGTAAGTTTTGAAGCGTTACAGAAGCAAATAAAAATAAAACAGTAGAACTCGATAATACAACGATTAGAGCGGTTGCTGGTGAGATCTTATAAATACTATTCCCAACCGTTGACATCACATTTTTGGAATAAGTAAATATACCAACTGATATGGCAAGAGCTCCTAAGAAAAATAAAATCTGAGTCTTACTAATGGTAAAGAAATAAAGGTCTAATGATTTTAATTCTGTAGAAGTTGTAAAGACGCCCATTACGTTTGCGATATTATTTGCTCCTAAAGAATAAGCACCAAATGCACCAACAACAATTAATCCAACTCTGATATAATAATGCCTTAACAATATATTTAATTTCATTTTTTTTGTTCTGTTCTTAAATATCTTATAAAAAATAATTGAAAATCCTGCAGCCAATAAGGGACAAAGAATCCAAGTAAGCACAATTTTGGTTAATGTACTAAGGCTTGTTGGATTAGAACTGAATAAATTCCAACCAATAATAGCACCTACAATGGATTGTGAAGTGGACACAGGCAGTCCGTATCTAGTCATAATAGAGACTGTAATGGCTGAAGACAATGCAACAATAAATGCGCCATGAAGCGATGTGATTGATCCTAGTTTTCCGAGTGTATGACTGGCCCCAGATCCACTCGCTACTGCTCCAATAATGACAAATATACTCATAATGACTGCAGCGGTTCTAAATGTTATGACTTTTGCACCTACGGCTGTTCCAAATAGATTGGCAGCATCGTTAGCGCCTAATGACCATCCAAGGAATAAACCACTAGAAATAAATAAAATAGAAATATCCATAAAATCACCTATATCTCTCTTTTGATGGTGAATATCGTGAGTTTTTCTCCTATCTGTTCTGCTTCGTCTGATATGCCAGCTATCTTAGTGATAAAATATTTAAGTTGAAGTTTTTCAGCAAGATCATTAACTAAGTTGTCATTGAATATGGCATAACAAATTTTATCTTCTAGAATATCAGCTTCATGTTCAAAAAAGTTAATTTTGCTGATATAAGAAGAGACTAAATGGACCTCACCTAAGAAAGACCTAGCTGCTAATAAAAGAGAATCAGCAGATTGAATGGTATTACCTGTTAACTCAATAATTTGCTGATGAAGCTCTTTGGGAAAGACAGGTTTTTGAATGTTGAGTTCTTTTGTAATCTCCTCAGTGTCATCAATAATATTGTCCAAACTCTTTATAAGCGAAAGTACATCTGCTCTCGCATCAGGTAATAACATATATTTATACAAGGTTATTTTTATATCGGTTTCCAATTCGTCGGCTTCACTTTCCAAGACGACAATTCTGTTAAGGGTTTCTTCAAAAGAGGCATAATCTCCTTGAAGGTAAAATTTGATTTCTTTTTCAAGTAATAATAAGCTATTAGATATGATATCTAAGAACTTTTCAATTTTTTTGTTGAGTTCAATTGATTTTCTAAATACTGATTTCATAGGCCTCACTCCTTATCTTATTTATACCTCAATATGGGATAAATAAACCATAGATGATATGAATTCAGTCAACCAATATATTCTACACAACATTCTCTATTGGAACATACTGCTTACAATCACATAACTGATTGGTTAGAATGTTATCTTTTATTAAAAAAATAAACATCACCAAGAAGGAACAGACTTCAGCAGTGGGAACGGTCATCCATATGCCATTCAAGCCAAATATTTCTGAGAACAAATAAAGTGTTGGAATGGTAAAAAGCAGTGGTTTTAAAATTGATATGAAAACGGCTTTCTTACCATCATTTGTTGCATTTAAATAACCTATTCCAAAAATATTCAGACCACTAACGAGTAAACTGATTGAGTAAATTGTCAAACCTTCTAATGCCAATTGAGTGGTATGCATGTCACCCGTGATAAAAATTTTAATTAAGAACTCTCCATGAATTTGCATGATAATAAAGACCGTTAGTGAAATACAACTAATTAATACAGTTGATTTTATAAATAAATCTTTAATAGTCATATATGACTTTAAACCAAGGTTAAAACTGATAATGGGTTGAATTCCAATTGTAATGCCCATGCTCACGGATTTAAAAACATAAAAGATATACAATAGTGTCGTATAAGCTGCCACACTAGCAGCTCCAGCATACTCCATTAATTTGTAGTTAAATAGAATAACAACAATCCCTGCTGAAGCTTCTGTGACCATTTCAGAGAATCCGTTTTTACACACAAGCAATAAGACTTGCCAGTGCCACTTTGGCAGTACAAATTTCAAATGTTTTGCATATTTAATAAAATAATATAGTCCAATGATTGAGGAGATAACAATTCCCAAAAGTGTTGCCAATCCAGCTCCAGTAACACCCCATTTTAAAACTGCGACGAAAAAGTAATCCAATACGATGTTAATGATACCGCCAGATAACGTTACAATAAAACTGAGTGTTGCATTGTGATCAACTCTTAAAAAGTACTCAAAGCCGATTTTCATGGTTAGAAAAGGCATTGATATTAAAAGTAGTTGTGCATAAACTCGGCCATATCGCATCAGTTGTTCTGTTAAACCCAACCAGTTTAATAATGGATTAATGTAAATAAGGCCTGCTACAGTTGTTACAAGACTTACAATTAACATCACAAGATTGACTAATGAAAAATCGTTATTAGCGGTTTTATATTTTTTTGCACCTAAACTGATGGCTACTAACACACTGCCACCCACACAGAACATAATTGAAATACCAAATCCGAAATTATAGATGGGATAAACAATATTAACAGCAGCAAGTGCTTCTGTACCTACATATCTAGATATAAACAAACCATCTACAATGGTATAAAGTGAAACAAATAGAATACTAAGTATGGATGGAAAGACATAACCGATTAATTTATTATATGTCCAATTTTGAGTTTTCATAGGACACCTCCTTTACATAGTGATATAATAAAGGATATAGTAACTATAACGTCAAGGAGTTTTTTTATGATAGGTAAAATTAGAATAGGTGAAGTTGCAAATTACTTCGGTATCTCAAAACAAACATTGATTTATTATGATCGTATTGATCTTCTTAAACCAAGTCATAGTGAGGATAATTCATATCGATACTATACTTATGAAGATACCGATAAATTGGAATTGATACTGATGTTAAAAGATTCTGGTTTAGATCTCAAATCGATCAGAAGGTATTTATCATCACCCTCACATGCATCAGGTATGCAGTTGTTAAGTCAGCAAAAAGAGGAACTGACAAACAAATTACATCAGATTGAGAAGACAATTAAAATTCTAGACAACCGCATTGATTATATGTCTTATTACCAAGATATAGAGCTTTATGAGGATATTCAATTAATAAATAAGCCCATACGAACTATTTTTAAAGTTGACATTGATCACACTCAAAAGGAACCATATGATGCTGCGATGCTTCAATTAAAATTGCTTTTAGATGATCATCCATCTTTGTATGGTGCTGTATACAGTAAATTTTGTGTTATCAAATCCATTGATAGTGTTTTATCTGAAGAAGCGCATTATTTAAGTGTTTTCGATTTTGTTGATGAAGGGGTTTGTGATAAACATATTGTCATTTTACCATCTCAAAACTATATTTGTTATCATCATCATGGACCGTATTATACATCGTACATCACTTATAAGAAAATGTATGAGTTCATGAAAAAACATGATTTAGAACCTGATGGAGATGCTGTTGAGGTACCTCTGGTTGATGTATGGGCGGCTAAATCAGAACTTGATTATATTACAGAAATTCAAATTCCGGTTAAACATAAAAAATGATAAACAGATTAAGATGAAATATAATAAACATATACTATTAAAGGCATTAGAAAGTAGACACTATGAATGTGTTTACTTTTTTTGTACCTAAAAAACATTGAAATTATTTAGGGGCTCTAAGTTTTTCTTAAAACTGTCGAAATTTAAATGACTTATATGATAAAATATTATTAATGGTATGACATAAGTTAGGGGGAAACTATGGATATATTTGAAAAAGCAGCAGCGGGTCAATTAGAAGCATACAATAACAGAGATGTTGATGCTTTTTTAGAGTGGTATACAGAAGACGTGATTGCAATTGATATTGATACAGATAAAGTCTTATATAAAGGTAAAAATGAAATGCGTAAGATCTTTATAGAAAAATTTAAAAATATCCATTTGAAATGTACTCTAAAGAATCGTATGGTACTAAATCGATCAATCATTGATCATGAAGTGATTAAATATGATGAGACAAATGATACATTTGAGGCAATAGCTATTTATGATGTAGATGAAACTGGATTAATCAGTACAATTAGGTTTACCAAAGGCAAACTATAGATAGGTGGTTTAATATGAGTGTAAAAAAGGTCTATATATCAGCAGATATCGAAGGAATGGAAGGTGTTGTCAGCAGTCATCAAACCTCAAGAAAAGGTCATGATTTTAACATCGCTAGAAAGAGATTGGCTGAAGATGTGAATGCTGCAATTCAAGCCTGTTTAGATTTTGGTGCAGAGGAAATTGTTGTTTGTGATGCGCATGCAGATATGGAAAATATTATTCTTGAGGACTTGCATCCTAAAGCACAATTGATTAGTGGGGCAATGAGATCAAGTTTACAAATGCAAATGATTGATGATGGTTTTGATGCAGTCATTATATTCGGTCATGCGGGTGCTGGTCAAAGCTTTAATGGTGTTATCGACCATACATACAATGGTAGGAAAATATACAATGTCCGAATGAATGGAATAACCATGAATACAGAAGCCATCTTAAATGCTGTGATTGCTGGGTATTACAATGCACCATTAATCGCAGTTATCGGTGATCAAGCATTAGCTGAGGAAGTGAATAGTTTTATTCCAGAAACTGAAGCGATTATTGTTAAAAAAGGATTGTCTAGATTTTCTGCTTTATCCATACATCCTACAAAAGCAAGAGAACTTATTTATGACGGTGTGAAAAAAGCATTGAAGAAAACAGATGAAATAAAACCATTTAAATTAACTGAACCGATTACTATGGAGATTGATTTCAAAGATTCCAATATGGCAGAAGTTGCTGCACTTATTCCTGGTGTGACCAGACCAGAACCTAGAACCATTAGTTATACTGGCGACTCCAAAACCATTTTTGATTTGCAGGAACTCATCATTTTTAGATTAGTAGACAGGCTTTAAGAATATAACATTGAACCCACACTTTTGTGTGGGTTTTCTAAATTTGAAAGATGTATTCAATGAATATATTTATTTGTGATAAAATTAAATAAGTGTTGACCTTAACACTGTGTCAAGCTATATACTCCAATTAAGAGAAGAAAAAGTAAAGGTTGTAAACAAGTATTTATACACTGGAAGAGGTAATAAGATGACTAATAAGTATTTTATCGGTGAGTTCTCAGAACTCACTGGGATTTCAAAGAGGATGTTAAGACACTATGATAAGATCAAGTTGTTCAGTCCGATTGAAATTAATGAAGATAACGGTTACAGATGTTATGGTGAAAATCAAATCGTTGAACTTGATAAAATACAATTTTTAAGAAAACTTGGTTTTACTCTGTCTTCTATTGGAGAAATACTTGCTAAACCCATAGGATTAAGTGATTTTGTTGAGTTGTTAAAAGACCGAGAAGTATCTCTTACTAAAGAATCGGATGATATCAAATCAAGTCTTTTAATGACCAATCGAATGATTAATCTATTGGAAAAACAATCACCTAGAACTTTTCCTTCAATACACAAACTACTAGATTGGGAAAGGAGTATTACAATGACAAGTGAAAAACAAAACAAAAAAGGTGCCATAGTTGATTTAAAAGAATTAATGAACAGAGATATGTTTATGGAGAAAATTGAGGAAATATTAGAACATGATAACAATGATACTTATCACTTTGTTACTTTTGACATTGATAAATTTATGCATGTGAACGATTTTTATGGATTTGAAGTAGGAGATTTGGTTATTCAAAATGTTATGTCATTGATAGTTCAAAATATGAAACCTCTTTTGGCAGAGTCAATTAATGAAAATCTTATTGCGCGTTTAGGTGGAGATGAATTTAGTATTTTCTTGAAAAATTCGGATACTCAAAAGGTTATAGACTGCGTGGAGATGTCACTTAAAGAAATAAGATCGTTTGAATATTCAACTATCGGATGTGGTACAACTGTCACTTCTTCATGTGGTATTGCATTTGGTAGGAAACCGGTACATATCGCAAAACTGCAAGATCAAAGTGCCAAAGCGTTGATTGATGCTAAGAGAAATGGTAGAGATCAATATCTATTGGTTAATTATTAAACATTTATAATACAGTATTGAACCCATATGATTTAAGTCATATGGGTTCTGTCACTCCGTGGTTAATGGTCCGTAATTGGGTATCTGAGTGGATAACATATGATATAATATTGATGATACTTTTAATAAAGATAGGATGTGCGTTATGATATATGATCTTCATAAATCTTTTCAACCAATGGTTGATGGTGAGAATGATTCAAAGGGGTATCTCGAATTCCAACCAATAGAGATCCTAAGGCCATATATTAAATGTTTCTGGTTGTCGAAGAAACAGGATACAATTCCTTCTGAGTCAAGAGTTATTGCGGATGGATGTATGGATATCATATTCTCAAAAGACCTTGTTTCAGGCAAATGTGGCTGTGGATTTTGTGGTTTGTTTGATCAGGCATTTACATCGTTTGGTACTCAAACAATTGAAATGTTCGGTATTAGATTTTATCCGTGGGCAGCTCATTTATTCTTTAAAGAAGAGATGAAATCATTTAAAAATATGAATATCAGCCTTGATAACTGCTTGAAGGCGTTGTTTGATCGGCGGTATGATATTATGAATACAACTATTGAAAGTCGTATAAATACTATGGAGTGTTACATTATTAAGAGGTTATCAGAACAAGACAAAATTAATGATACAGTTATGTCGGCTATGAGTTTAATTGTCAAATCAAAAGGTGTGATTTCTCAAAAAAGTATTGTTGAAAACACTTGTATCAGTGATAGGCAGTTACAACGACTTTTTAATAGTTATATAGGATTAAGTCCAAAATCCATGTCTGATATCATTAGATTTCAAAACATAGTAAGAGAATCTCATTATAATTCGAGTAATAACTGGTATGAAATGACTTATAATTATGGATTTAACGACCAATCCCATTTGATTCGTCACTTCAAGAAGTTTTATGGTCTGTCACCAAAAAAAGTTTTCGGGCAAAAATGATGTCGGTTTTATCCAATACATCGTATAAAAAACATTGTATGATTATTTAAGGAAGTAAATGATGGAGGTTTGATGATGAATAGAGAAATGATATCTAAATGTGGTGATTACTGTGAAGAGTGTGACTGGAGAGAAAAGATGAACTGTCCTGGATGCCAAAAGGCAAAAGGCATGATGTTTCATGGGGAATGCACAGTTGGAAAGTGTGCTTCTGAGAAAGATTTGGAACATTGCGGATTATGTAAAGAGATGCCATGTCAGCCTCTTAGTGATGTGTTTAACCAGCCAGATCATGGTGACAATGGTGAAAGAAAGCAAAACCTGGAGAACTGGAGTAAGGGAAATTATACATTCATTAAACACACGCCGCTAAAAAAGAGTTGATTACGAGATTTAAGTTTTCGTTACCTGATATTAGGAGTTGTTACTAAATTGTAAACAATTGTACATTCAATTTACACAAATCCAATTGAACCCACTTGATAGACATGATACAATCAGGCAGTTAGATTAGAATATTCAAATCTGACACTTAGATAATATGATTACTAATCATATTAAAGCTATTAAAAATGGGGGAATCATAATTGAATCAAGACAATCAAATTAAAGAATGGTCAAATCCAACTCCAGCTGGTTTAGTTGCATTAGCAATTGCGTGTTTCTGTTTCTTTGCTTTATTATCAGGCAAAGTGACTCACGATGCACTGCCACTACTGGGATGTTGGTTAATAGGTGGATTTGTCGTTCAAATCGTTGTAGCACTTTTAGATTTAAAAGGTGGCAATAGTACGGGTGGAAATACTTTCTTATTCTTCAGTGCATTCTTTATGCTCGTAGGTGGATTGGAAATGATTATAAAGTTCAATATGGCTAATAAAGGTATTGTATTGGATGCTCATATTGATGGATGGGCATGGATTGTATTAACTTCTGCTTTAATTCTTTGGACGCCGGCATTTTTCAAGAGCACTAGACTGCTTACAATAGTGGTTTTAGCACTTGATGTTTCACTACCTTTTATAACTTTAATGGATTTAGGTATTTTACCAAAAACATATGCAATGATACCAGCTTATGGATTATTAGTTGCAGGTATTGTAGCGATATACTTATCATCAGCAATTGTAGTTAACACTGCATTTGGGAAAAAAGTGTACCCATTACCGGGACCTTTTAAGATAGGACAATAATCTTAACTGTAGGAGAAATCCTGCAGTTTTTTAGTTATTGAGAAAGACTATTATTTTGCAGGTTGTAGAAGAGTGTTCAATAACTTGCTTTTGATTTTTTATAAAGGTAAAATAGAATAAAGATATTATATCTGTGGAGGAATGGTAGTTATGAAAACATCAGCAAAAGCGATAATTCAAAATTGGATATATTTACTTATTATAATGATTGTCGGATTTTTTTGTGTTGGACTCTATATTCTTATCAGTGGAAGCAAACTAACAAATGAAGCGAGTCAGTCTTTTTACGAGTACAACCTTCAAGAGAAGAAGATGCAACTTCAAACTGAAATTTTAAATCGACTAGATGAAATTGAATATGAAAGAAATAAATTGCTATCAAATGAGGAGAAAGTTCTTTATGATAAAGTACATGACGTCTATAATTTACTTGTAAACTCTGAAGTAGGAGCAATAACCGATCTTGAATCAAGAAAAGAAATGGCAATTTCACTTTTTGATAAAATTGTTGAAGATGATGAAGACTATCTATATTTTGGAATTGATACAGAGGGTGTTTTAATACGTTCAGGTGCGGATGCAAAATTTGAAGGTGCCAATTTATATGATAACCAAGATGTAGAAGGTAATTACTATGTTAGGGAGATTGTATCAGCAAAGGATTTTGAAGATGGACTTTATGTGGACTATTATTGGCCAAAAGTTCAAGATGGTGACCCAATCAAAAAGACATCCTATTGCCTTTACTTACCGGAATTTGATTTTATTATTGGAACGGGCATCTATCATGACGATCTTCAGGAAAGACTAAAAGACCGTATATATACGCGGTTACAAGGTTACTATGAAGATAAGGAAAACTATGTTTTTGTAACTGAATACGATTCTACAGCTCGAGTTTCAGTAAGTTCAGATTTTATTGGCAAAAAGATGTCTGAATTTGTTTCTTTTGATGGCAAATCGATTCATGCTATTTTTATGAAAGTCATTGAAGAAAAAGGGCATGGTTTTCAAACCTATTCTTATAATAGAAGAAATGAAACAACATTATCCGAAAAAATATCTTATGTCCATGATTTAGAAGGTTGGGATGCTTACATTGGTATGGGCTTTCATGTCGATGATTTAAATGAAGAGGTCAACAATTATACCATTTTATTTAAAGAACATTATCACAATCAAGCACTTTTTGTCATAATCGGATTGATGTTAATAGCCATCATTGTTTTTGCTGTATATCAACGAGGCGCTTATTTACAGAAGTTGTTTTTAAAACAAGGGGATATCATTTTTGAGAATCTTTTCTACTTATCAAATGAGGCAATAGTTGTTGTATCAAAGCGTGGCAAATTACTGTATGAGAATAATGTTGCTGAAGAACTGTTTAACAATCAAGTTTCTAACTATATTGAATCAGATGGATTAAAATTACCAGCTGCTGATGATTCTACTTATATATTGAGAACAGATGAAAATCGTGTTTATTACGTTACTCTCAGAGAAGAGGTAGCAGCTTTTAAAAATACTGAGAGCTCAATTTACTTTATTAACGATATTACAATGCAATATAAAAAATCTCATGTTTTTGAACAAATGGCTCTGAATGATGAGTTAACAGGCCTGTTAAATCGTAGAGCGTTAAAGGAAAATTATGAAGATTATTGTTATGAGTTAAAAGAAAATGAAAACCTGGTTCTAGGTATGTTAGATATAGATAAGTTTAAAAATATCAATGACACACATGGACATGCGATTGGCGACGAAGTACTAAAACTATTGGGTGCAACTTTTTTAGAACGTTTAAGATTTAAAGATTCATTTTACCGATATGGCGGTGAAGAGTTTATAGTTCTATTGAGAAACATAACGTTGCAACAATCCAAAGAATTACTAGAAACTCTTAACAAGGTATTTTGTGAAAAAATTGAGAGTGAATTAGGATTTGCATGTACTTATAGTTGTGGTCTGACTTTTGTTGATTATAATGGTAAATCAGAGACTTTACCTAATATAATTCAAAAGGCAGACAACCTTATGTATAAGGCAAAAGAAAATGGAAGAAATAGAATTGAAATATAAATAAAGAAAGACTTGATCGTTATTCGATCAAGTCTTTTGTATTAATAATGAGGATACTGATAATCCTTACAATACATATAATAATGGATATTAATATATAAGTTTTTAGTATGTTGGCATCTCTAAACAGTTCATCGATTACCTCATAAGAAATCGCATTGATTAATCGAACAAAGTGATTCAAGATAAACAAGAGATATGTTAACCAGATAACCATATATGGGATGTCAGACTGATGTTTTAGTTTTCCTATGTAGCTTATCATAAACATCATGATAGCCAACATCATAAACACCGAAAAGTTAACAATTCTATAATTTACATTTGGTTCAACATAAGTGAAGTAAATGTGGATTATAGTGAAAACTACATAACTTATGATGAGATATTTATGTTTTATTTTCCTTTTGACTGCCTTAAGAAAACCAACAATGATAATATATTCTCCACCTAATAAAAGCATATTACCAATGACAATACTAATGATATCAGGTGCAATATTTCTTAGTGATAGCATAAGTATAGCGATGGCAATAAGCGCATGTCCAATAATCAATAATTTAATATACTCTTTTTTATAGAGTGGATAAATGATACACAACACACCTAAAATGACAAAATAACACATTGACAATATGATATTTAAGTTCAAGTCGCTGAAATACTCTAGAAACTGCATATACACCTCACATTTTATGTTCCTAATTATATCATACAGATATCAATTCTAGTAGTTTAACTTATGGATAATATTATATGTAAAAAGATAAAACTGTTTTTTTGTGTTTTGATGGAACAAATTTTTTAAAATTGAGTCTAACTATGTAGTGATGGACACAATAAGTAAAAATCAGAAGAAGGAGAACAAAATGAGAAAAACAATTGTTTTGATATTAGTCATGAGTATGCTATTCGGAATGAATGCATTTGGAACGGATATTGGAATTATGCCAATAAGTATAGAGGTACCAGATAAAACTGAATTGTTTATAAATGAAGAAGGAATCAATTTTTCAGAGTACGCTGTAGAGCCTTATGACAATGAAGGTGTTAAAATGCTTCCTTTAAGAGCGATTGCAGAGAACTTAGGATTTGATGTGAATTGGAATAATGATAATCAGAGTATAGATGTAACTAAGGGTGTTGAGCATTATACATTATATATTGGACGTGATGAGTATAGCTTAAATGAAAATAATGTTGTTGCCCTGGGCATGTCACCTGAAATCGTTGAATCTAGAACTTTTGTACCATATACTTTTTTTGAAAAAGTATTAAATGCGGATGTTGTAATAACAGGTAAAAAGATTTTAGTAAATGGTTATGTAGATTATACATTTGATTTAGAAGACGATCGTGATTTTACAGATATTGTTGTTGATGTGCCTGTTAATTATTTAGATGAAGATTTTTATGAGTATAGATATGATATATCTGAAGCTCCAGTTGAGAATATGGGAAATGCGATAAAACTTGTAGGATCCAACCACTCGGATGATATGTTTATGGGTTTCTATAAAAAAATTGATGGATTAAAAGCTAATGAAACGTATATTTATAAGTTGAGTTTTGATTTAGGTACTAATGTACCAAAAGGAATGGGAGGCATAGGGGGTTCACCTGGTTCTTCTGTATACGTTAAAGCAGGTATCAAAGATCAAGCTCCAATTACGGAGATTGACAGTTTAAATCATATAAGATTCTCAAATGTAGATAAAGACAATCAAAGTCAAAGTGGTAAGGACTTAAAGGTTGTTTCTGATATGGAAAAAGCATCAGATGATTACTCTGAGGACTATGAGTACAAAACTATTGTTAGACATTTTATTGCTACAACCAATGACAATGGGGAAGCTTATATCATTATCGGTACAGATTCTGGTTTTGAAGGTTTAACAACTGTTTATTATGACAACATCAAATTATCACTTAAAGAAGCCACAACTTACAATATATCGGTACTTCAGGATAATGATTTTGAATTGGTGTCTAGTTCATTGTTAATTGGGGAAGAACATTATGTTTCAGTTCCGAAAGCAGCTAATTTTATTAATGTATCAAATGAAAATAAACTTAATGCATTAATAGAAGAAAAGGTAAATGAGATTGTCAATAAAGAAGAGTTAGAGTCATTATATTTCAATTATATAAAGAAAGATAATGGATTACTGTCTATTGTATTCAGTGGTAAATATAAAATAGAAGGTGGTCAATTTGCTTTCTATGATGTCCTTAATGTCAATACGAAAGATATGACTGTCATCGAAACTGACGAGTTTATTAAGCAAGATGAAGAGAGTATCAGCGTTATTAACTCATTATTTGGAGAAAAACTTGAAGCAAAAGGATATGATGGAATTACAATTAACAATGGTATGAAAATATTTTACGAGAATGGTATTTACGCGATCGTGTTCTTAGCAAAGGATAGTGACAATAGAGATACGATGATTATTTTTAATGAAAGTGAAGTTTCAGATTATATGAATTATTAATGTTTGTATATTTGTGATGACTAAAATAGTACAGCGACTTTTGAGTATTCTCAATAAGTCGCTGTTATTTTTTATGAGTTTATATGGAGCCTTAAACCAGTTCAAATTCTAATTCTCGTATGTTTTTTGCTCTTCCACCGACTCTAATTCTTCGGATTTCATTGTTCTCTGAATCTATTGATACAAGAATCTCTGAAGGTTTACCCATGGTATAACCTTGTTCCATAATAATATTTGCTGCTTCTTTGCCTGAAATTTTGTGATGGAAATAAAGATACGAGCTTAAAGCTCCGTTGGCAGTACCACAAGCGGATTCTTCAGGAATACCATATAACGGTGCTAGATTTCTACAATGTGCTGTACCACCTAAGGTTTCAAGAGAAAATAGATGATAACCGATAACATGATATTTATCGCTTATATCAGAAACCAATTCCATATTGGGAGTAATGGTCTGTAATGTTTTTAAGTCTTTAATTGGTACCATGATGTCTCGCATTCCGGTAGACACTATTTGGGGATTAAGATCCTCTGATAGATCTGAAATTGAGATGTTTAATGATTGAGCGATAATCTCTTTATCTATCACTTCATAAAACTGAGGAGTATTTTGGTCCATTAACACCAAATGGTCATTTGTGATTTCAACATCAAGTACTCCGACTCTTGTTTCTTGTTTATATATTCCTGGTTCAAGAAAACCTTTTTCAGCCATAAGATAAAAACAGCCGATGGTGGCATGACCGCATAAATCAACTTCATCAGTCGGGGTGAAAAAACGGACTTTTAAATCAGCTATGTCAGAGTTCATGATAAATGCTGTTTCGGAGAAACCTATTTTTGAAGCGAGTTCCTTCATTTGCTTCTGAGTTAACTGATCCGCTTCTAAGACAATCGCTGCTGGATTGCCACCGTCATTAGTCTTTGCAAACGAATCCATGGTATATACTTTAATCTTCATAATAACCTCCTGATATCTAACCGCTTTACGAACCGATACTTACTTGGTATATTGAAAGTATATTATTTGATTGGACTCGTGTGAAGTGCCAATGCGATCAAAACTTATGGGTCCAGATGGGAGAGGTAAATGTTAGAATTTATTGTTAGATTTCATGGTTCAACACCAAAGTATGTTCAACTATATGATTATATTAAAAAAGAAATAATAAAAGGCAATATTAAGCCCGGATCAAAGTTACCATCTTCTAGAATGTTGGCTACTCATCTTTCAGTAAGTAGAAATACAATTATTTCAGCTTATGATCTTTTGTCATCGGAAGGTTATATGGAAGGTAAGAGTAAAAGAGGTTATTTTATCTCTAATGATATCGATATGGAGTATATCACAGAACCATTAAAAAACAATAAGATGTATAATGCTGAATTGCCAAGTGAAATTAAAAAAAAATACAAAGTAGATTTTAAATATGGACAAATTGACTCTAAGAATTTTCCTTATAACCAATGGAGACGTGCGCTTACATGTGGATTAAATGCTGAGAACATAGAATCTCTTTCGTATGGTGATAAACAAGGTGAGTTATCTTTAAGGAAAATCATTTCAGACTATATACATAAGACAAGAGGTGTTGTATGTTCACCTGATCAAATAGTGTTAACATCAGGAACTCAAATGTCACTTGATTACATCTGTAGGCTGATAAATCATCAATATCAATCAATCGCGGTTGAAGAACCTGGCTATGTTGGTGCTCATACTATTTTTGAATTAAATAAGT
>Ga0209272_10001222_pt1 | contig 16815 bp, 10 predicted proteins | sample tdDd002_FD_187125 | JGI IMG/M metagenome (GOLD analysis project Ga0209272, IMG submission 187125) | Marine sediment microbial communities from the Atlantic coast under amendment with organic carbon and nitrate - tdDd00.2 (SPAdes)... | ecosystem: Environmental > Aquatic > Marine > Coastal >... | reverse complement strand
ACTGTGTATCGCGGTCTTTAAGATATTCCGGATCCCTCTCAACAAGTGGACAGTACCTACCGCAGTACTGGGAGGCATAGTCCTTGTCGGTACGCTGATATTACTCATGAACTACAACCATCCCCATACCAACTACGGAGGGCAATTTTTTGTCACTACGCCTATCGTCCCGGGTGTAAGGGGCAAAGTAACAAGCGTGCCGGTAGCACCCAACCAACCCATCAAAAAAGGGGAAGTACTGTTCAAAATAGACCCAACGCCATTTGAGGCAGAGGTTAGGTTGCAGCAGGCCTCACTGGCCGAAGCAAAACAGTATGTCCTCGGCCTTGAAGCAGCCTATAACTCAGCCAAAGCCACAACAGCAAAAGCCATTGCCGAACGAAACCGAACCCAGCAGCAGTTCAAGCGCTATCAGAAAGGCTTCAAGCGCGGGGCATTTACCCAGTCGGAAGTCGATAACCGGCGCCAGTTCTATCTCAGTGCCGAAGCCTCGCTTTCAGCGGCAAGAGCCGAGGAACGCCGATCCAAGCTAGCCTATGAATCACAAATTATGGGTGAAAATACGGCAGTAGCCAAAATACGCGCGCAACTCATCCAGGCAGAATTCAATCTTGCTGAAACCGTAGTACATGCCCCTACGGATGGCTATGTCACCCAGGTTACGCTTCGCCCGGGAATGATGGCCGTTCCGCTGCCGCTAAAACCAGTCATGACTTTCATTCACCAGGAAGAGCAGCTATTCATCGGAGCCTTCCGTCAGAACTCCTTGCTGCGGCTAGAAGCAGGGTTCAAGGCTGATTTTGTCTTTCGTGCCCTACCCGGTAAAACATTCAAAGGCGAAGTGATTGAAGTCCTGCCCGCTATCGGCGAAAGCCAAGTCCAGGCATCAGGCGTACTTTACGGCAGCGACTTGCTTCTGCGACAAGGGCGTCCATTGGTCAAGCTACGGGTAACCGATAACCTGACTCCTTTTAACTTGCCACAAGGTACCAATGTCGAGATTGCCGTCTATTCAGACAGCTTCGAGCATGTGTCGGTAATGAGAAAAGTCCTGATTAGGATGAAGAGCTGGCAAAACTACCTATTCCTTGATCATTGATCCGAGAGTTAGACAACTATCACTGTAATCTTCGATCCAATTTGGTTGTCTAACTGATACATAGAATGAGGAAAGTGACCATGTTATCTATTTTCGATATCTACAAAATAGGAGTGGGGCCGTCCAGCTCCCACACCAACGGTCCGATGCTCGCGGGATTCAATTTTTGCCAAAAGGTGAATGCCTTCATTGGCACCATTGAACGAGTTCAAGTAGATCTCTACGGCTCATTATCACTGACAGGAAAAGGGCATCACACCGACCGCGCCACCATTCTCGGCCTAATGAACAACACGCCGGATAACATTGACATTGAGCAGGCCAACAAAACAATGGCCGAAGGTATTCAGACCAAGACAATCAGACTGGCAAACCAAAAGGTCATCGGCTTTGAGCCAGATTCCGACATGCTCTTTCACAATGACAACCTGCCACTGCATGAAAACGGCATGACCATCAGTGCGTTTGATACCAGCGGCAAGCAACTCTTTATTGAAACCTACTATTCGATAGGTGGTGGCTTCATAGCCACTGCCGATGAGCTGCAACAGGGTAAATCATCCGACAAAGTCACCGTTCCTTACAGCTTTCACTCTGCCGAAGATATCCTCAACAACGCAGAGAAAGAAGGCCTGTGCATTGGAGCAATGATCCTACGCAACGAGCTGGCTTTCCGCTCCCAACAAGAACTTGATGCCAAGGCCGAACAAATTTGGGCAGTTATGTCTTCGTGTATGCAACGGGGCTTTAAAACCGAGGGGATCTTGGAAGGAGGGTTGAATGTTACTCGCCGCGCTCCGGCACTGCTGAAAATGCTGGAAGCCAATAAAGACGTTGATAATGATCCGATGACCATTCTTGACTGGGTGAATCTATTTGCCTTTGCCGTCAGCGAAGAAAATGCCGCGGGAGGGCAAGTAGTAACTTCACCGACTAACGGCGCTGCCGGGGTGATCCCTTCTGTTCTGATGTACTACAACAAGTTTATCTGCGAGCTCGACACGCCCCAAATAAAAGACTTCCTGGCGGTGTCGGCAGCAATAGGCATGCTGTATAAGATGAACGCTTCAATCTCTGGTGCAGAAGTCGGCTGCCAGGGTGAAATCGGCGTCTCGTCATCCATGGCGGCAGCTGGCCTGACGGCGATCCGCGGAGGCAGCAACGAGCAAATCTGCATGGCCGCTGAAATTGCTATGGAGCACTCGCTGGGAATGACCTGTGATCCAATTGGCGGACTGGTACAGATCCCGTGTATCGAGCGCAATGCAATGGGGGCGATAAAAGCAATCAATGCCTCACGCATGGCCCTCAAGCGCAATAGTAAATCATTGGTGTCGCTAGACAAGGTTATCGAAACCATGTACCAAACAGGCAAGGACATGAACAAGAAGTACCGGGAAACCTCGCTCGGAGGCCTGGCTATAATCCACCTTGCCCCACCTTGTGAATAAGACAAAAAAAGCCAGCCGCTGTTTAGCGGCTGGCTTTTCATATCAAGATATTATGTACCGGCTTGACGTATCCGTTAGTCAAACTCGACCAAGTTCTTCTCGTAGTTATCAAACTGGGCTTCTACTGTTTTCGAGGCACCGCCCGTCATTGAGCTCACCGCAATAATTGATACCGTCGCGAAAATGAAACCAGGTACGATTTCGTACACATCAAAAAGACCGCCTGTTAGCTGTTTCCAGATAACAACGGTCAGTGCACCGACCACGATACCCGTCAGGGCACCGTTACGGTTCATGCCTTTCCAGAACAGGCTAAGCAGCAAGGCTGGACCAAATGCCGCGCCAAAACCAGCCCAGGCATAAGACACCAAACCCAATACCGTACTATCAGGGTTCATCGCCAGAATAAGCGCAACGATAGACAATCCAATCACCGCTACACGACCAACCAACACAATCTCTTCTGTTGAAGCCTGTGGACGGAATACCTGCTTGTAGAAATCTTCTGCCAGCGCCGATGAAGACACCAACAGCTGCGAATCAGCTGTACTCATGATTGCTGCCAGAATTGCCGCCAATAGAATTCCGGCAACCACTGGATGGAAAATTGAGTTCACCAGCAACATGAAGATTTTTTCACCGTCTGCCAGTTCACCTGCCAGCTGGTTGTCGACAAACAAAATACCGACCAGACCAACCAGAATTGCCCCAGCCATCGACAGCGCAGTCCAAATCACGGCAATGCGACGGGCTGTACCAATATCTTTGTTCGAGCGAGTTGCCTTGAAACGTGCCAGGATATGCGGCTGACCAAAGTAGCCAAGCCCCCAGGCTGCAAGAGAAATGATCGCAATTGCCGACAGCGGCTCACCCTTAACATCATTGAACAGCGTCATCAGCTCAGGGTTTTTTGCTTCCAGAGCCGTAGCCAGATCACCCACACCGCCACTCATCGCAGCAATCGGCACAATAAGCAATGCTGCCGACATCAACAGGCCCTGAACAAGGTCTGTCCATGAAACGGCAAGGAAACCACCAAACAGGGTATACGAGACCACACAAACCGTACCGACAATGACAGCCACGGTGTAATCAAGACCGAATACCGTTTCAAACAGCTTACCACCGGCAACCAAACCTGAACTGGTATAGAAAAGGAAGAACAGCAAGATGAAGAATGCTGAAATGGTTTGGAGCAGTTTAGATTTATCGTCAAAACGGCGAGCAAGGAACTCAGGCAGCGTCAACGCATTATCAGTGGTAATACTGTAGGTACGCAGGCGCTTGGCACAAATCAACCAGTTTAGCCAGGTTCCGATTAGCAGGCCGCCAGCCAGCCACAGTGATTCGATACCCGCGGCATAGGCATAACCCGGTAGGCCAAGCAGTAGCCAGCCGCTCATATCCGATGCGCCGGCAGACAGCGCTGCAGGCCAAGGGCCAAGAGTACGACCGCCGAGGAAGTAGTCGGCTGAGTTTGCTGTCCGTTTGTAAGCAATATACCCAATCGCCATCATACCGATCAGATAAACGATAAACGTTCCTGTAATAGCAAAGCTATTTTCTATCATTGTCGAGTTCCCTCACTTAGAGCCCCTGTCCATAGCAGGGGCTTTTTGTTTATGGTGCTGAAAATATTTCAGCTGAGTTGTTTAGAACAACTCTCGTTAGTGTTCTTCACCGCTCCCCAACTCAAGCAATGTCGCGTTACCGCCAACTGCTGTGATATTGATGGTTCGTGTTCTTTCGGTCACGAATCGCAGTGAGTACGTTGGGCTACCGATGACAGGCAGTGACTCACAATCAGTCTCGCTGATCAGCTGAGCCAATAATCCGTCACGGGCAGCCAGTTGGCGTGCCAATGCCTGTGATGTTGATAGCTTTCCGGCATATGCCACACCAGCAATCGCCGGATGACTAACCAAATCAGCAAGCTGATCGCTATCAATTGCGGTAATAACACCGCGAGCACAACCGCTTTTCTCCAGTTGTGCAACCAGTTCGCCTGCCGACAGCGCAAAGTCAGACGGTAGGCAAACGAAAACCGTATTTCCGGTTACCAGAGCGGCCGCTATTTGCCCGGCAACCGCGACCAGTGATGTCTCGACATCAGCCGCCACAATGAAACTACCGCGGCCGGCGCAGTACAGTTCATTGGTCTCGCCTGTAGGGCCAGGCATCAACAGTGTTTCTGCTACATGCTCTGCAGCATTACGGCTCTGAAATTCCACCATTGCCCGCAGCTCTGGTGCCAATTCTTCCGTCCAACGCCCCAGAATTTGAATACGCGCCTCATAGCCCAGGCCGTTCCATCCTTCCCAGGCTGCTGAGCTGTTATCTACCATTGCTTGAATACTTATCGTCATAGCTTTTTCCTTCTCAACTCAGCGGCCATTAAGCGTTAAACACATCTTTGGTAAAATGGTACAGGTAGTGCGGTCCGCCGGCTTTTGGCCCGGTTCCCGACAATCCCTGCCCACCAAAAGGCTGTACTCCAACCACAGCACCAACCTGATCACGGTTGATATAGCAGTTTCCGACACGGGCACGACGCTCGATATGGCAATAGGTTCGCTCATTTCGGCTATGGATCCCCATCGTCAGGCCAAAGCCGGTATTGTTGATTTGATCGATCACTTGCTCCAGCTCACTGGCCTTGAAGCGAACGATATGAAGGATCGGACCGAAGTTTTCATTTTTCAGCATTTCAATGCTGCCGATCTCAAATGCTGTCGGTGCGACAAAATCACCATGCAAACACGCTTCCCCCAACTCCGCCTGAGCCACAACCTTGGCCTGGTTCTTCAGTGACTCGATATGCGTCAGCAACTTTTCGCGAGCCCCGGCATCAATCACCGGACCTACATCGGTACTGTGCAGCTCCGGGCGACCAACCGACAGCTCGGCCATCGCCCCCTTGATCAGGGCTGTAATACGATCAGCAATGTCTTCCTGAACAAACAGTACCCGCAGGGCCGAACAACGCTGGCCGGCAGATGCAAAGGCCGAGCGCACAACATCACGGACAACCTGCTCAGGCAGTGCCGTACTGTCGACAATCATCGCATTCTGACCACCGGTCTCGGCAATGAATGCTGCCGGTTCACAATCACGCGCAGCCAGCGTGCGATTGATCCGCTGGGCTGTTTCAGTCGAACCGGTAAAGGCAACACCGGCAATACGTGGATCCGATGTCAACGACGCACCGACTTCCGCGCCGGTACCGGGCACGAACTGGATGACACCAGCCGGTACACCCGCTTCCAGCATCAGCTCAATCGCACGAAAAGCGATAAGCGAGGTCTGTTCAGCCGGTTTTGCAATCACGGTATTACCCGCGGCCAAGGCCGCCGATACCTGACCAAGGAAAATCGCCAACGGGAAGTTCCATGGGCTGATACAGGCAAACACGCCTCGTCCTTGGTAACTCAGCAGCTTGGTCGTACCGTCAAAACCAATAACTTGCTTCGGCTCGGCAAAATCCGTCGCGGCTTGAGCAGCATAGAAGCGACAGAAGTCGACCGCCTCACGAATTTCGTCAATGCTGTCCTGAATCGTCTTGCCCGCTTCGCGGTGACAAAGAGCCACCAACTCGCCAGTATGCGCTTCCAGTAAATCGCCCAGGCGGCTAATGCTTTGAGCCCGTTCGGCCGCAGGCAACTGTGACCAGCTAGGGTACGCTTCAGCCGCGACGGAAATTGCCTTCTCGACCTGCTCGGCATTGGCAAATACTACGCTGCCGATCGCTTCACGACGGTCATAAGGCGCAGTGATCGCTAATGTTTCGCCCGTCAGTATTTCACCGTTAACAATTGGCCCGGCCTGCCACTGATGCTGTCTAAACGTTTGAATAGATTCCGAAAACGGACGCCATTCCGACTCAATATCAATGTTAATACCCGCCGAGTTCTTACGCTGCTCACCAAAGATCTGCGATGGCAGCGGGATCAAGGCGTTATGCAATGTCGGCCTTGCAAGAAGCTCATCCACCGGATGTTGTGTCAGGGACTCAACCGGACAGTTCGCATCAACCAGACGGTGAACAAACGAACTATTGGCACCATTTTCCAGCAAACGACGTACCAGGTATGGCAGCAAATCTTTATGGCTGCCTACCGGCGCGTAGATGCGGACATTCGCCTGATGCATATCCATGACATGGTTATACAGGGCATCACCCATCCCATGCAGACGCTGGAACTCATAATCCGTATTCGAGCTCGCCATTGCCACAATAGCCGATACCGTGTGGGCGTTATGACTGGCAAACTGCGGATAAACCAAACCACGCAAATGCCCAGACAGCAGGAATCGGGCACAGGCCAGATAGGAGCTGTCCGTCGCTTCTTTGCGGGTAAACACCGGGTAACCGGAAAAACCGCTCTGTTGAGACATTTTCAGCTCGCTGTCCCAGTACGCTCCTTTCACCAAACGAAGCGGGATCACATCACCCTGCTGTTTGCTCAAGGCCGCAAGCCATGCCAGTACCGGCAAGGCGCGCTTCGAATACGCCTGAACAACCAGGCCAAAACGGCCCCAGCCCTGTACCACTTCAGAGCGATACAGCTTCTCGAACAATTTCAGTGACAGCTCCAGGCGGTCAGCCTCTTCGGCATCAATAGTGATCCCGACATTCAGCTCCCGAGCACGCTTGAGCAAAGACAGTACCGACTCGTACATCTCGTCCAATACGCGAGTTTCACTGGCGACGTCATAGCGCGGATGCAAAGCCGATAGCTTGATAGAGACCGTCGGATCCGGCGATTTCGGATTGCTCCCTTTCTGGCTCGAATACGCATCGCGGCCTACAGCTTCGATAGCCATGATGTAATCTTTAAAATACTTCTGGGCATCTTGCGCCGTCAGTGCCGCCTCGCCCAGCATATCGAATGAATAAGTGAAGCCCTGATCACGCTTGCCTTTACCGTTCTTCATCGCTTCGGCAATGGTACGACCAAGGACAAACTGGTGGCCCATGATTTTCATTGCCTGGTTCATCGCCTGACGGATCACCGGCTCAGACATTTTGTTTACCAACCGGTTGATCACGTGGCTGGGTGTTCCGTCTTCCTTGGCATCCATCGTGACTACTTTACCGGTCAGCATCAGGCCCCAGGTGGATGCGTTCACAAACAGCGAGTCAGAGCTTTTCAGGTGCGATTTCCAATCCGCTACGCTAAGCTTGTCACGGATCAGCGCATCAGCTGTTGCCGTATCTGGTATCCGCATCAACGCCTCGGCCAGGCACATCAGCAATATGCCTTCTTTGGTATCCAGGCTATATTCCAGCAACAGCGCATCAATCATCTGAATTGCATTCTGATCGGCACGAACACGCTCGATCAGCGTCGCTGCCTGTTCCGTGGTGTGTTTACGTTCCTGCTCTGAAGGCTCAGCCAACGGTAATAGCTGTTTGAGCCACAGAGACTCATCAACAGAATAGAGCGGTGAAATCAACGTCCAGATTTCATCCAATGGTCGCTCAATAAATGTTGGCTGAAGTACATCCGCCGCATTGAACATAATCAATCCCTCAATAGTGAACCTGATTGAATACCTGTATACATAATTACGAGGTGCTCTAGCTCAGGTTAAATGTTACATCAGTGTTAGCATTGAGGAGATTCTATTTTCCGCCACGCTGTTAGTCTTGCTGTATTCTCCGATAATTTTTAGAAAAAGTCCGTTTTTTAACAGAAATAGACACAAAACTACATCAAAAAACGTAATTTCATATAGCGAAACACCAAATATGTTCATTTATCTGGTGTTGTTGACTGATATGTAAATAACGTTCCTAGGAACGATGATCAAGGAGGGAAGATATAAGTAGGTCTGAAACGGTTATTTCAAGAATAACGCTCAAATGAGACTGGGGTACTGCTTGCCACAAGAAGGTAAGCGTTTGATCTTATACAGTTTGACAATAACGAATGTTAGCTATGGATCTTTCGATAACGAGCTGGAGGCATACCGTAAAGGCGGGAAAATGCCTGGGTAAAACTACTCTGGCTCGCAAAACCTGAGCTTTGTGCCACTTGGGCCAGGCTAAGCTGAGACTCTTCAATGAGCTGTTTTGCCATCTCAAGGCGTTTTTTCAGTACATATTGATGCGGTGTAACGCCTGTCTGTTCTTTGAACAAATGATGGAACTGGCTTTCGCCTAAAAAGACCAGTCCAGCCAACTGTGTTACGGCAATTTTGCGAGTAAGATGCTGAAGTATGTACTGATCGATAATATCTATGTTCAGGCGGTAACTCTGTCTCTCATCATTCAGCGGCTTGAAATGACGCTGTAATACGCACAGCAAAGTATCGGTACAAGCCCTACTGAGCAGCAAATCATCGGGGTGGGCAGTCATCTCAGCGGTTAGTGCCTGGATCAAATTCTGAGCCTGGCTGTCAAGATGAAAATAGCTGGACTGGTCAAACAACCGCTCCATTCTTTCCAGTGAATAGGAAGGCTGCACCTGATCAATAGGTACGTTTAGTACCAGGATCTCATTTTTGCCGATCCCGGAAAAAGCATGTTCTGAATCTGCCGTCACCAAGCACCCTTGGCCGGAGCAGACAAGATTGCCGTAACCTTCGATATCAAACTCTGTCTGGCCAGATAATCCGATCACCACCTGATTATAACCATGATTATGATGATCCATCTGTTGTGGCAGAGCTACGATCTCAGAAGATTTAAAGCTCGGCTGTTTAAGCTTAATTTCCATATGTCATTACAAACATAAAATGTGTTTATCTATTATCGGCCCAGAATAACATATCCACTCATATAACCAGATAACTATATGACCATACTGCAACCGCACAATGGCAAGTTAATCGACATATTCCCCCCGTAGTATCATTAAAACCCACAGCTTCCGGTTTACCAGTCTACTTGTAGTAGGATCATCTTGATTTGTCACGCTCTAGTTAACGCCTACCTTTAGTACAGAGGTGTATAAACACCAACACAGATACGCGGGTATCAAGCTAAAAAAGGCCCACTACGGTTCCGGAAAAATGATCAAGAGCAACTTTTTTACGGCTGTTGTCATTTCAATTTTTCACGGCAGGTACAACATAGCAAATACGGCACCTTATAGCGTAAAAGTCATGTGACCAATGTCTGAACAATCATTAAACAACAACTGTTCCATACTAATATTTATCAATAACTTAATACCAAATCACTTTGATTATACTTTCTGATAGCTAACTTAAACATTGCCAAGATCAGACACTTATTACCAGAAGCATACTCATTAACCTTGATCATCTTTCCGTGCAAGGCCGATCAAGGCCGGATCCAACTTGATCATCGTTCCAGTTGAAATCACACTCCCCGTTAATTAGCCCTTCTTGATCATCGATCCGAGAATAATCGCGTTGTTAAATCACGCCGGATTGCTGCGGTGATCACCAAATCGACAATTGATCGCCAAAAACCACTTGATAATCATTCTCATTTGCATTTAAATAAAAGCAGTCTTAATCAATCTTGTGTGAAATTATTTGGAGTCCGTTATGGCATCGCTGCAAAAAGCCTTCAGCCAGCAAATTCATAGCCAAAAATGGCGCCTGGCTAATAAACGCCTTATTTTACCCGTAATTTTATTCGCATTGCTTGCGACACCAAGTACCACCAATCTCACCGTCTCTGTCTTGTCAGATGCTTTCTGGCAGGTAGCCAGCTATGTGGCTGCTACCTTGGCGCTCTATCATGTCATTTCAGCCAGATTGAGCCAGCGCGGCAAGCTAAATACTGTTTTAGAGAGTAACTCCCGGTATCAGGTGCTGTTTGCTTCCTTTATGGGGGCATTGCCTGGTTGCGGAGGTGCAATTGTCGTGATCACCCAATATGTCAGCGGCCGTCTCAGCTTTGGTGCCGTAGTTGCAGTACTAACGGCAACGATGGGAGATGCCGCGTTCCTATTACTTGCCGCCAAGCCCGCTACTGGGTTAGCGATTATTGTGATCGGTTTTTTTGTTGGCCTTATGTCCGGATGGGCAGTCGATGCCCTGCACGGCAAAGACTTCATGCGCCCCGATGTCTGCTCGAACACAAACCAGCATACTGCGCACAGTGATATTGACGACAAAAAGCCGGTGCTCAAAGTTCAGGGGTTATTTTGGAAATGGGCACTCATCCCGTCGGCTATCATTGCAATAATGGGCTCACTGCAGGTTGATATTGATAAGGCCTTTCACCTCGAAGCCGGTACAATCAACTACATCGGCGCAGGCGCCGCACTGATCGCGATGCTACTGTGGGCCACGAGCCGTGATGTAACAGACTACCAATCTGCAGTATCGGAAGATCCTAAAGGCGGAAGCAGCAATCTTTTTCAACGCGTTGCCCAAGATACGAACTTTGTCACCAGCTGGGTAATTGGCGCTTTCTTGCTATTTGAGCTCACCATATTCTGGACTGGCATCGATCCGGAGGCGGTATTCTCCAACTGGGCAATTATGCTGCCGCTGATGGGGGTACTTATCGGACTACTTCCGGGCTGTGGTCCACAAATACTCGTCACCAGCCTGTATATCAGCGGTGCAGTTCCACTGTCTGCACAGCTAGGCAATGCAATCAGCAATGATGGCGATGCACTCTTCCCTGCAATTGCTCTGGCGCCAAAAGCAGCCTTGATGGCCACACTATATTCAACTATTCCTGCCGTGATTGCAGCTTACAGTTACTTTTTCATCTTTGAGTAACAATTCAGCTTTTAAGCATAAAGAAAGGGATTGAATTCCCTTTCTTTAATTAACTACTTTTCTATCGATAAGTTGCATAGCCACTGCAAGTACATACCTGTTCGCAAGGAACATTACCACTGCACACTATTCACCCTGCGTCAATAGGTGATTTCCCCCCTTATAAACAATACGCCTGTAAGCTATAGTTCATCCCGTAGACAACGAACGAACTTCACTGTTCATTGTCTGCAGTATCCAGCATTGGATACATGCCAATGAAGTTTTCTTTGATATATACCCTCATATTAAAGAGATGAACTTAATTGGATACCTCTTCTACACGTCGTACAGGATTGTGCTCTTCGGAGTCAAACTCTTGTCTTTGCCGGTCTTTTAGACCGGCTTTTTTTTTGAAAACCCATAAATATGTCCAATATTCCGTCATATGGTTATTGTAAGATTCCTTCTTTCAATTAAACTCTGTACAGTCAATTAAACCAGCCAATTTCATTAGGCACGCAGAGTGAAAGATAAAGTCGACCCTACCCTACTACATATTTTTAATCAGCTTCCCGGATGCTGGGGTTGCAAAGATAAAGACTCCGTATTTATTTATGCCAATGCAGAATACGGGAAAATTATTGGTGTCGACCACCATCTTGATTGTATTGGGCGAACTGACTTTGATATGCCGAGTCCGACTGTCGAATGTGCTGATTCATTTAGAGAACAAGATAACCTTGTTATTTCTTCAGGAAACAGAATGCGTATCCTCGATATTCACCCATATTCTGATGGCAGCTGGCGTGCACATCTATTCACGAAGACACCGTGGAAAAATGAACAGGACGAGACTGTCGGGACTATTTTCTCCGGGGTCGAATTAAAAGATACAGCGATCCTTGAAGTCGGGCACTGGATTTGTCGTGCCGCAGGCTTGAGCAACAAAGAGCAAGCCTCTTTTAGCCTCGATTTACATAACCAGGCTGTCAGTCTAAATACCCGAGAATCGGAAGTTCTCTTTTTGCTACTTTACGGTAAAAAACCGCAATATATCGCCAAAGTGCTAAATGTTTCAGTGAAAACTGTTGAAAACTATGTGCTGCGTCTACGTGAGAAATTCAACGCAAACTCGAAAGGTGAGCTGCTGGATCTGGCTCTAGACCTCGGTTTTGGTTCACATATCCCAGAGAGCATGCTCAAACGCCAACTGTCCGTAATCCTTAAAGAATAAGAATCAGCGACAAATACTCATGTTTCATGCACTCTTAGTTTGAAATTTTGTCAGTATAAGCCTGTTTCCAGATCAAACATTGCAGGTTTAACACCGCCTACAATAGCACCAGAATTAATTAGCCGAGTAATTAAATAGCTTTAATTGACTCCATGGCTTGATATTATTATTGAACTGGAAACAAGTATGAAACAATTTACTATTACCTACGTTGTACATCCACATTTTAATATTCCGTGTAAATACGAAATATCAGCAGAAAACGAAATTGCATCAATTCAATCTGCGGAAAAAGCATTAAGAGTACGCCACCCTGAAGGGGTGAGTATTGTTACAAGCTATCAACGTTAATGAATTAATTCAAAACGTTAATAGGAAAGTGTAGCAACTAGGCTACACTTTTTTGTTTTAAGCGAGGAGACAAATTAGGGCGCTAGACGCTCAATTGCCCAATTATCGCCTTCATCACTATACAGAAAACGATCATGCAGACGGTTTTCTCCCCCCTGCCAAAATTCTATCGAGGTAATTTTTACCCGGTAGCCGCCCCAAAATGTCGGTAAAGGCACTTCACCACTGGAAAACTTCTGTTTCAATTCCATAAATTTACTTTCCAGCGCCTGACGTGCTGATATCCGGCTACTCTGCTTGCTGGCCCAAGCGGCAATCTGACTTTCTTTAGGACGTGAAGTAAAATATTTCATGACCTCAATCTTCGACAGCTTTTCCGCCTCGCCCGTTATGTGCACCTGACGCTCGATAGCATGCCATGGGAAATGCAGACTGATCTTGGCGTTGTTGCCTAAATGCATCGCCTTACGGCTACCGAGGTTGGTATAGAAAACAAAGCCTTCTTTATCATAGTGTTTTAACAGCACAATACGCTGATAAGGCTGCCCGCTCTCATCAACTGTCGCTACGGTCATAGCAGTAGGATCACTTAAATTCGCCTCAATGGCTTGCTTTAGCCACTTATCGAATAAACTTAGCGGCTCATCTGGTAAATCATGACGACGTAAACCACCTCGCGTGTACTCGCGACGAATATCAGACAACTCCATTGTTAACTCCGCTTCTTAGTCATTCAGCTGAAATTGTGCGCTTTGCCTCAGGGAAAAACAAGTTCCACTGTTGATATGAATGATTTTTAAGGCTATTTATCAAGTCACAGACTGCGTCATTTCATCTCTGCAACACAGCTCGTGTTTTCATTGAATAAAGTTTGCTATACAACTTCATAAAAATGTCACGGAAACATCAAGTGCAAAAAAGTAAGTGTCTCGTTCTCATCGTTGCTATCGGCTTGGTACTCAACGTCGTTATCGCTCAGTTAACTTACCAGCAGATCAAACAGCATCTGGCTGACAAAGTCTCTCTTGATGTCAATCAACTAGGACAAAAGCTTGATGCGCAGCTAATGCGCTACAGCAAACTACCGGAGGTACTGGCTAATGATCCTCGACTGCTGCAACCACTGCTGACCGACCAAGCCTCGTCAGCAAACACCGACAATCAGTACCTTAAAACCAGTCTGCTATTGCAGCAATGGGCGACAACCCTTGGCGCAGATACTATTTATCTGATCAACCAGCACGGCAAAACACTGGCAGCAAGCAACTGGCAGCAAGCAGGCAGTTTTGTCGGACAAAACTATGCCTACCGTCCCTACTTTAGAGATGCAATTGAAGGAAAGCCCGGCCAATATTTCGCGTTGGGAGCGAGTTCAGACAAACGAGGCTACTATTTTTCCGCTCCTATCTTTAATCAACAATCAATTATTGGCGTTATGACCATCAAGGTCGATTTATCACTGATAGAGGATATCTGGCAATATGAAGACATCGAATATACCATTGCCGACTCTGTAGGCGTCGTATTCTACAGCTCTGAAAACAGCTGGTTATATCGCTCTCTGATCCCGTTGGACAATAAGCAAAAGCAGCAGGTTTTGGCGTCGAGACAATACGGCAATGCCAAGCTTGATCCGCTAACCGATTATTCTCAACTCGATGATCTTAAACACCGCGAAACTATCGACATCAAGCTGCCGGCACAAAACGACACCGAGACCTTCGTTGTCGCCAACCATAATATGACACAAGCAGGATGGTCGATTTACGGCTTCAGCCCTATCAATGCCGCCTATCAGTATGTCATCCAGGCAGTGCTGATGTTCACTGTATTTTACTCTCTGCTCGGCTTGGCCGTTGCATCTTGGTGGCAGACGCTCAAGGCCCAGAAAGCTCTTGCCCAATTAAATGACAGGCTAGAACTGCTAGTGGTTAAACGTACCAATAACTTACAAGAGAGCAACCAGCAGCTGCGCGATACTCTCGGCCAGTATGAACGTAGCCAGGCAGAGCTTAAACAGACCCAAAGTGAATTAGTGCAGGCAGCCAAGCTTGCGATGCTAGGCGAACTGTCTGCAAGCATTAACCACGAAATCAACCAGCCTCTCGCCGCCATGCGTACCTATGCTGAAAACTCCCGCAAGCTATTGAAAAAAGAGCGCTATGAATGCGTCGCCACTAATGTTGATGAAATTATTAAGCTTAACCAAATGGTAGCGGATATTATTGCTCGCTTTAAAGTATTCGCCCGCAAGGCTAACGAGAATAACAACCGCACTGTCGCTGCCGACTCGATTCGGTCAGCAACCAGCCTGCTACGCAACAAATTGATTAAGGAAGGGGTCATTTTACGTGTTGGTGACTTGCCCTCAGATATTTTGATCAATGTCGATGCAGTCCAAATTGAGCAGGTAATAGTCAACCTTATGCATAACGCCATTCAGGCACTAGCAACAGCACACCAACCGCAGATTGGTATTCAGCTGACAGCACTCGACAATCTCGTCGAAATCCGCATCTGGGATAATGGACCAGGCCTGGATGATGACCAAAAGAAGCGGATCTTCATGCCCTTTTTTACCACCAAAAGCGATGGACTTGGGCTGGGCCTGACTATTTCACGTCGGATCATCGATTCCTTCTCCGGCACCCTATCAGTCGCCGATCATTCAGGTGGCGGTGCCGAATTCGTGATTACCCTTCCCCGCAGCACTGAGGATACACAATGAACCAACAAGTAATTTTTATCGATGACGAGAGATCCATCCGTGATGCACTGGGGCAAACACTGGAACTTGAAGATTATGATGTCAGTTTGTTTTCAAGTGCCAAACCGGCGTTGGAAATGCTCGACAGCCAGTATCCGGGCGTAATTATTTCTGATATCAACATGCCAGGAATAAGCGGAATTGATTTCCTAAAACAAGCCCTGGCCATTGATCCTGAGCTATCTATCATTCTCCTAACAGGGCACGGCGATATTTCAATGGCCGTCGATGCCATGCGGCTTGGCGCTTATGATTTTCTCGAAAAGCCCTTTTCGACCGACAACCTACTTGATGTAGTAAAACGTGCCGCCGACAAACGAGAATTAGTCCTCGAAAACCGTGACCTACGACGTGAGCTTGAAGCACAAAGTGGCCCGGGACCACGGATCTTAGGTAATACTCCGCAGATAAAACAGCTCCGACGTATTCTTTCCCATATCAAAGATACCCCAGCCGATGTAATGATCCACGGTGAGACCGGCACCGGGAAAGAACTGGTTGCACGCTTTCTCCATGACCACAGCGTGCGTCAAAGCAATCCGTTTGTGGCCATCAACTGCGGGGCTATTCCAGAAACAATGATCGAAAGTGAACTGTTTGGCTACGAGCCCGGCGCTTTTACAGGCGCCCAAAAAAAGCGGGTAGGCAAAATTGCCCATGCTAATGGCGGGACGTTATTCCTTGATGAAATTGAATCGATGCCGATGTCACTTCAAATCAAGCTTCTGCGGGTACTGGAGGAAAGGTCTGTCGAGCCACTCGGCACAAACAAATCGGTAGCACTTGATTTACGGATCATCGCCGCAACCAAAGAAGATCTAAAGCTGATGAGTGATCGCGGACTATTCCGGCATGATCTCTATTATCGACTCAATGTTGTCAGTGTCGATATTCCTCCGCTGCGTAACCGCAAAGATGATATACCAATGCTTTTTCAAAACTTCACCCGCTCGGCCTCAACCCGATATGGCATTGAGCCGCCTTCAATCAGTCTTGAACAACAACAAAAACTTCTCGAACATGACTGGCCCGGCAATGTCAGAGAGCTACGGAACCTAGCCGAACGTCTGCTGTTAATGGGCGATACATCAACGCTCAGCGATAATAGCCAGTTTAGCGACACGCCTTTGATACATACGTTGGCAGAGCGCATGAATCAGTTCGAACATACGCTGCTAAGTGATGCATTAAAACGTCATAACGGCCGCCTTAAAGAAGT
>Ga0209272_10001220_pt1 | contig 16834 bp, 17 predicted proteins | sample tdDd002_FD_187125 | JGI IMG/M metagenome (GOLD analysis project Ga0209272, IMG submission 187125) | Marine sediment microbial communities from the Atlantic coast under amendment with organic carbon and nitrate - tdDd00.2 (SPAdes)... | ecosystem: Environmental > Aquatic > Marine > Coastal >... | reverse complement strand
CGGTTGTTATTGCGACCTCGATGGAAAATAATCTGGATATCAGCCTGATCGACGTTCTGATGGTGACCATTCCTTCGACCTTGATTGGCGTGCTGGCGGCCGCAACCTGGAGCCTGCATCGTGGTAAAGATCTCGATAAAGACCCGGAGTTTCTGGCTCGATTACAAGATGAAGAGTTCAGTAGCAGCTTAATCGATCCAGAGATCGACTCTGAGGATAAGCAAGCGGTTGAGAAAACCGCAAAGCGCGGATTAACCGTGTTTTTACTCGGTATCTTATCCGTCATTATCATTGCCATGTTCAGCAAACAGATACTGCCTGACGGTGTCGGAATGTCGGTGGCGATTCAGTTTATGATGCTCTCGGTGGGAGGGATTATCTTGCTGGCCACCAATATTTCACCGAAAAAAATTGTGAGCAGTAATGTATTCAGTGCCGGTATGACGGCGGTGATCATCATCTTTGGTATTGCATGGATGAGTGACACTATTATCGGTCATCACAAGAGTTACTTAGTCTCTATGGTGAGTGATGTCGTTAATCTTTATCCCTGGACGTTTGCTATCGCTATGTTTGTGGTTTCTATCTTCCTGAAGAGTCAGGCTGCGGTTTTGACTATCATGCTACCCCTTGGGTTCTCTCTGGGGATCCCGGCTCCTGTGTTAATCGGGGTATTACCCGCTTGTTATGCTTATTTCTTTTTCCCTTTTTATCCCAGCGATTTAGCCGCGATTAGTTTCGATAGAACCGGAACGACCCGAATAGGCAAATATGTGCTTAACCATAGCTTTATCATTCCGGGCTTTATCGGTGTTACCACGGCAACCGTTATCGGTTATTTCATCTCTATGGCCGTGAACTAGTTTATTCAAACGAATAGGTAATTCGGTTTCTCCCAGCCTTAATCATGGAGTGGTATGCTCTGGGTTAAGGCTTTTCTATTTAAGGTTTAACACTTTGGTAAAACCCTTACTCATCCTCTTATCTATCTTGCTGTTGAGTGCCTGTGGGAGTCTTCCTCCCGAACCAGATATTAAAGTGTCGAATCAGTTGGAGCGTCAGTTAATGACATTTCATCAAGAGTGGCGCGGTACCCCATATCGACTGGGGGGAATGAGTAAACGAGGCGTCGATTGCTCCGGTTTCGTTTATCTGGCTTATCAAGAGTTGTTGAGACAAACGATACCCAGAACCACTGCAGAGCAGGTAAACTCAGGTGTTAAGGTGTCTAAGGAGAGACTCAAGGCGGGAGATCTGGTGTTCTTTAAAACAGGTTGGGCTACTCGCCATGTGGGCATCTATTTGAGTGATTCTAAATTCCTGCACGCCTCGACCAGTCAGGGGGTGATGATCTCGACACTGGAAAATAGCTACTGGAAACGGAAGTATTGGTTGTCCAGGCGTTTATAACTCAACTGTTTCTATCTATCTGTGATAAATACCGGATTAGCTCCCACTTTCAATCCGCTTAAAGATATAATAGGCATTAAGTATGCTAGTTTAGCCGTAACTAATATCCTCTACTTCGATGCTTGTATGATGACTGAGTATCAGTAGATGAAACCATGTTTATTCGATAGGACTGAAGATGACTAAAGCAAAAATCGGTATTGTGACAGTAAGTGATAGAGCCAGTGCCGGGATCTATGAAGATCTTTCCGGTAAAGCGATTATCGACGTATTAAATGAATATCTCACCTCTGAGTGGGAGCCGGTTTATGAAGTCATTCCTGATGAGCAAGATGTTATCGCCGCGACTCTGATTAAGATGGCCGATGAGCAAAACTGTAGTCTTATCGTAACAACGGGTGGTACCGGTCCTGCAAAGCGTGACGTGACCCCAGAAGCGACCGAAGAGGTTTGTGACCGCATGATGCCAGGTTTTGGTGAGTTGATGCGCGCCGAGTCTTTGAAGTTTGTACCGACCGCTATTCTGTCTCGTCAGACTGCCGGTCTTCGTGGTGACTCGCTAATTGTGAACCTACCGGGTAAACCTAAGTCAATCCGTGAATGTCTCGATGCCGTGTTCCCTGCAATCCCTTATTGCATCGACCTGATGGATGGCCCATTTCTCGAGTGTGATGAGTCTGTGATCAAGCCATTCCGCCCTAAGGCTAAGTAATCTCTGAACTCCCTAATCAGGAAAAGCATAAATGCCACCTTGGAGCTGTTTGCTTCGAGGTGGCGCTGTTAATTCTATCGCTGCGGTGATAATCATTTCTCCGCTGCTTCTATCCTTCAGATTTGGTGCGCTTCGAATATTTCTCGACGACTTTACCTGTTGTGGCCCATACCAGTACCCCACCCCATGCTATGAGTGAAAACCCTGCAGGAATACAAGCGAATAAAATGAGTTTGAAATGTTTGCGGTTAAAAATAAGTGCCAGCATCGCGGGAAGAAACCAGAGGCCAATTACCGCGGCTACCAATAGCGTGATGAGTGTATAATTTTCACTTACTAATATCTTATCTATAAATTCCATTTTATTTTGTCTTTTTATTTCTGTTTTTATAATCCGAAAACTATCTTCTCGCTCTTGAGTGATCTCTCCATAGCAAATGTCAGCCCAAATGCGATCACCAGTGTTGTCAGTGATGAGAGCAGTAACTGCAACATTGGGATCTCTCTGCCCTTGATGAAGGCGATTAACGCCTGCTGTTGTCCGGATACGGGTAACCACTGCAAGGTGTCCGGGGCTATGTTATAGCTGGCAGCCATAGATAGCATCATAGGCACTATGAGTACCAAGGTCAGATAAGATTGCGCCTCTTTAAATGTCTTTGCCATAAATGAGACAAACAGCTGTAGGCTGGCAGCCATGATGGCTATCGGGAGTCCAATCAATAGCATTAACAGTATGAAATTAGTGCTGATTGAAACCGTGAATCCCAGCTCCTGCCAAGGGACAAAGGAGTAGGAGAGCTTAGAGATAATCAGGGTTAACAGGAGTCCCAACATGGCGAAAACGGTGACAGCCAAGACTTTAGCTAACACAATATTGCGTGTGGAAACGGGATGGCTTAGCAGTAGTGCCAAGGAGTTACGTTCACGTTCGCCTGCACTGGTATCGATGGCCAGGTTCATGCCCGAGATAAATACCGCATAGATCATGGTCATAGTCGCCACGCCTAAGATCACGCCGCCCTTAGAGTCTGGTGTCGCCTGATCTTCGACATTGACTTTAATGGGTTGAATCACGCGCGGGTCGATGCCTCTGGCAATAAGCCTTAAGCTGCCCATTTCGGCGCTGTAGGTCTGAAGGTTCTTCTCCAGACGTCTTATTGAGTTTTGCAGTTTCTCATTTGAATTATCGGCGACCAGAGTTACTTCGGCGCTTAACCCCTTTGCCATCTGCGCGGCATAATCATCGCTGAAGATTAAGCGAATATCCTTAACATCCAAACTCTTGTCCTGGTCGTCGCCATGGGTGATCCCCTGGCTGGATAGATACTTCACCAGATCCGGTGCTCGCTCCCCATTTTCAATCTTGATGTTGAGGTCTTCCGGGCTCGACATCTGCCCGATAAGCAGCATAAACATGCCACACATCAGCAATGGCGTACCGATAGCATAATAGAGGCCTGCCATAACGGAACGCTTGTCTCTTGCCGCATCGATTAGCTCTTTTCTGAGCATAGTCATTATGTTACTTATCATGCTGCTATTCCTTTACTCGCGCAGATTAGTTGATATGAAAACAGCGTGTATTGTGATGTGCTTCCTGAAATAGTTATCATGCGGCGATGCCCTCATCTGTGCCGATCAACTGAATGAAGGCGTCTTCCAGGGAGTCTTTTCCGGTTTGCTCACAAAGCTCATCCGGACTGCCGATGGCGACCACTTTACCTTGCGCCATCACAATAACCTGATCGCACAGGGCGGCGACCTCCTGCATGACATGGCTGGAGAAAAGCACGCAGTGTCCATGGGCTTTTAACTCTTTTAGCAGCTCTCTGAGTACCCGGGTACTCATGACATCTAAACCTCGGGTCGGTTCATCGAGAATGATATTGGTTGGCTGGTGGACTATGGCCTGTGCGAGTGCCGTTTTCATTCTCTGACCTTGAGAGAAACCTTTGCAGCGTCGGTCGGCGATGTCATCCATATGGAGTTGGCTGAGTACTTTCGCCGTGGCAGCTTTGGCATCAACGCGTGACAACCCATTGAGTTCGGCGAAATAACTGACATATTCTCTCGGGCTAAGACGTTCATAGAGCCCAAATGGATCAGGGAACAGGCCGAGTTGTTGTTTGGCTTCGATAGGTGATTTGGCGACATCGACACCATCGATCTCGGCGCTACCCATATCGGCCTGCAGTAATCCAAAAACGGTTCTTAAACAGGTGGTTTTACCTGCACCATTGGGGCCAAGCAAGCCAGTTATCTGGCCATCTTTAGCAATGAAACTTAAGTCATCCAGGGCTTGCACCTCACCGATACGCTTTGACAGGTTGGATACTTTAATCATGACTAGCTCCTTGGACTGCGGTCTCTGTAGAGGGAATGGCTTCGACCGTACTGGCATTGAGGTAGAAGTTACGACTCACATCCTTGTTCAGGCATTCACCATCTATCTCTTTTACACTTCCTGTATCGACCAGTTGGGCGATAAGGTCGTTAGCGCAAGATTGGTTAGCCACACCATGAGTGGCGTATGGTGCAATAAAATGTTTTGCATTGGTGAGCTTTTCCATGGCTAACTCTCCCCAGCTTGGCGGCGTGGCCGGATCTATCTGCCCCGATAGCGCTAAGGTAGGTATGTTACTGCTGATCGGTGCTGAGAAACTGGCGTCGACTGCCGGCATATTCCAGATGGCACAAGACTGCTCGAAGTTCGTGATCATCTCCCTTCCGAAATAGGTTTGATTAGCGGCATCTCTCTCCTCTTGTGTGAGTCTCTGCCAATCTTCACCACATACGACGGAGGCGTGCATGCCCATGGCTATGCCCGTGCTATCTATGGTGAGGGAATAGAGTCCCATAATGGGTTGGAAGTTTCCTTTGGCCGCTTCGCTGATGGCGTGGGGGAGCAGCGCACGTACGTTAGGCATATAGAGTGCCATTCGAATTGCACCCATAAACTTAGATCGCGTCATTGTTAGTTGAGTGGACTCACCGGTTAACGGATCATTGACCTGACTGATTGCCGGTTTCACTGCCAGCTCTGCATCTACCTTATGCAGGTCCTCTTTGAGGTGGGGAAATTGTGTGCCACAGAGTTTATTTTCATCACAATCCCGAATGAGTAGCTCGAACCCCCTGTTGATAGCATTGCCGATAGCGAGCACGCTTTGCTGCATGGGAACCACCCCATCAATGGTGACGGTAGATAATACCTGTGGATACTGACGCATGTAGAGCTGCGCCATGCGGGTACCGTAAGAGATCCCATATAGGTGTAGTTTCTTGTAACCAAGGTGGTGACGGACGGTTTCGAAGTCCTCCAGCGCATTAAGGCTGCCATATTGGGTCACATCGGCATCGAGCGTATCGAGACAGGACTTAGTCTCTTTGGCTACATCGAAGTCGGCTTCATTGATGGACAGGGCCCCTTCAAAACCTTCGCCTTCACAGTTAAGCACATTTGAGCGACCCGTACCGCGCTGATCGATGAGCAAAATATCTCTCTTCTGTCGAACCTTATTAAACATACGGCTGAAACCCGCCGCATTATCAATGGCCGATTGTCCCGGTCCACCTGCGATAGCAAGAAAGGCTTCTGAGTTTGCACCGTTCTTGATAGCTGGAAGCACAACATAATGAATGTCGATCTGCTTTCCATCAGGCTTAGTGCGATCTTCCGGCACTGTGATGAAGCCGCATTCGAGACGTTCGGATAGGTCGTCGACATAGCAGTGGTTGGCTCTACTCTCACCGATTTTTGAGTCTTGTTTGGCGAAGACATTTTGGCTCATAAGCAAAAAGACAATCATTATTATGCCGATAATAAGCTTTAGGGGGAGGGTCATAGTGTCAGCAATATTTATTTCCGACTCGTGCGGCTTTCCATGAAACATGAGACCTAAATCCTTTATTAAATTTATCCTGAAAATGATAAATATATTGTGTATCAATACGTTAATATATTGTCGAAGGCTAATGTTAGAGGCCATAAATGTCAACCCTGATCAGTTACCCGCGCAGGCGTTGAGACAGGCTACTACAGGACCCGATGCGGAGACTAGCGTAGATATAAATAACTTTAATGCGCGTAGGTAAAAGGCTTGTTCAGTGAAATCTGGCTTTAATATGTAGCTAAAGGTAGAGGTTTTACCGGAAAAGTGAAATTCAGTTTAAGTTAGTTGTAGTTCAGATCAATGTATTTATATACTTTCAACCCATTGTTAACATTCGAAAAAGTGGTATTGCCTGGCTCCGGTCTAGTCGCACGTTTTCTGCAAAACTGTGCGCAATTTAACAAAGTTTGAGCAATTGCTCTTATTTTCTTGTGGTTATTAACGTAAAATGCCCAAAAAGAGGAACACCTGTACGCTTAAAAGGCCCTAAATTATGTCACTCGAGCAGTATCATTTAACACGTTTAATCAAACAGCAGAGCCAGAAACTTGGTGATGCTATCGCGCTCGAAGGGTACGAAATGGCGGCACCTTGGGATCAGGTGAGTTGGCGCTCATTCGATGATATCAACGCCAAGGTAGCCCAGGCATTGATTCAATTTGGCATCGAAGCCCAAGATCGTACTGTGATTTTGTCACAAAATTGTCCCCAGTGGGCTTGTGCCGATATCGGCAGTCTCAAAGCGCGTACAGTCGTTGTGCCTATCTACCCCACGAGTACCTTTGAGCAAGCCAGTTATATCGTGAATGATGCCAAGGCGAAGCTGATATTTGTCGGTGATAAAACGCATTATGAGATGGCCTGTATGCTAGTTCAGCATTGTGAAAGCTTAACTCATATTGTGGTATTCGATAAAAGTGTTGTCCTTAAGGAATATGAGAGCCATATCTATTTTGACGATCTTCTCACTGAGACGTATTCCGCTGAAGTTGTCGCCGAATTGGATAAGCGTATACAAGAGGCCGAGTTAGATGATCTCCTCTCGTTAATCTATACCTCAGGTACGACAGGTGATCCTAAAGGTGTAATGATGGATTACCGTAATATCGCTTCTATGATCGAGAAGCATGATAAGGTGCTGGCCTTCACTCCCGGTGATGTTTCTCTTGCTTTCTTACCTCTGAGCCATGTGTTTGAGCGTGATTGGAGTTTCTACGTTTTGAGTCGTGGTGGCCATAACGTCTATCTGCAAAACCCGATGGCAGTAAAAGAGGCTATCGTGGCGGTTCGTCCTCATACACTCTGTGTCGTGCCCAGATTCTTAGAGAAAGTGTACAGCGCCGTACAAGATAAAGTGATAAAAGCCCCGGAGTTAAGGCAGAAGATGTTTACCTGGGCCATGTCTGTCGGACATCGTCAATCAGAGGTCGGCCAGGGCCGACATAAGGCGTCTTTGAGCCTGAGCTTACAGTGGAAGCTGGCCGATAAGCTGGTCTTTAGTAAACTCAAGCAAGTACTGGGTGGGCGGCTTAAGTTTATGCCATGTGGTGGCGCAGCGTTAGATCCTAATGTCAGCGCGTTTTTCCAGAGTATTGATGTACCTGTTTTATGTGGTTACGGCATGACCGAAACCAATGCCACTATCACCTGTAATACCTTGTCTAACCGGGTGCCAGGATCTAATGGTAAGCCGTTGCCGGATATGGAAATTAAGTTAGGCAAAGATAATGAAATCATGGTTCGCGGTGGAACTGTGATGCGCGGTTATTATAATCGCCCAGAAGATACCGCCGAAGCATTCGAGGATGGCTGGCTGAAAACCGGCGATGCGGGGCGTATCGATGAAGAGGGGAACTTGTTCATCACCGACCGAATTAAAGAGTTGATGAAGACCTCAAATGGTAAGTATATCGCTCCTCAACGTGTCGAAGGTAAGGTGGGTTGCTGTCCTTTCATCGAACAGGTTGCCATCGTAGCCGATGCGAAAAACTATGTGACGGCCCTGATTGTGCCAGCCTTCGAAGCACTCGAAGAGTGGGCGAAAGAGAAAGGCATTCACTATGAGTCGCCGATGGATCTGCTGCGTAACAGTCGTGTGGTTGAGCACTTCGATGATCGTCTTAAGACATTGCAGTCAGATCTGGCTGGTTTTGAGAAGATTAAAAAGTTTACTCTGTTACCCGAGGCCTTCTCAATGGAAGCGGGCCTTATCACTCCGACGATGAAGTTACGTCGTAAGGTGATTTACAACAAGTATGCCCGTGAGATCAATGCGATGTACGCGAGATAGTTGCCTGCTTAGTAAAAGGTAGATATGAAGGGATGCTTAGCATCCCTTTTTTGTACGTGGACGTACTTATCCCTATCTATTCATAAGAGCTTGGGGATGTACTAAAAGGGAATTTGTGTCTGGCTATAAATGTTCCATTCATTTATTGGCATTTCCGCCGTCCATGGACTGAATATGCTCCCGGCATCTTTACTGCATTTTCCATATCCCTATGGATCACAGTCAGAACATCAAAACTGGATCCTGAAACAAGTTCAGGATGACGGCTTTACTGTCCTGAAACATTCGCGGCTAAAGCTGCTCCTACAGTTGAGAAGCAGATGTGCCCCCCAAAGTTTCGAACCTCATCCTCGAACCTCTACTTTGATATATCGCTGAACAATTGCATCCCGCCGGGTTCTCAGTTAACGTCTTAGCCAATAGATCTGCTTCGCATCTCTAACTATGTCACTGTGTGACGTTATCAAGGCGTGATGAAGTGAGAACAAGAATAATAAGAGGATATTCAGACGTGTCAGAGACTTTCTTTAGCTTAGAGATCCAACCCAGATTCAATGAAACGGATGCCCTGGGGCATATCAATAACACCATCATTCCGGTTTGGAATGAGGCAGCAAGAAAGCCAATATTTGAGATATTTAATCCCGAGTTGGATCTGGATAAGTGGGAGCTTATCGTTGCCGGATTTGATATCGCTTTTCTTTCGCCGACCAACTACGGTAGCCCGGTCAGCATCAAAACCTGGATAAGTCGTGTTGGTAATAGCAGCTTCGAGGTGACACAACAGAGTTGGCAGCAGGGGAAGCAAACCTCTGAGACTAAGACTAGTATGGTGTATTACGATTACGGCATAGATAAGAGTCAGCCACTCTCTACTGAGATTAAACAGCAACTCTCTGTGCTAACGGGCGAGTAGTTATATTCATTGGTATTAGCGCTGCCAAATTTGAATGAGTTGTGGGCAAGCGGAGTTACAAAAACTTCTGTACGTACCAGCAGCTTGCCTCGATGATGAGTTTTTCCGAGTTGGCCCAGTTGAGTCCATGGCGGACCAGCTTCTCGGCCAAGCCCTTGCCCCTTAGTTCTGTTGGAACGAAGGTATGGATGAAGTTGACCCGGTCATCAAAAGTTTCATAGGACAAGCTCGCTTGTGCTTGTCCTATATTAAAAACAAACTTTTGCTCATCGATAAGGTGGATTATCTCTTTGCCATTAGTATTCATAAGCTTGTCTTTTATATCAGCGTGCTCGTTCGTGGGACTTGAGTGCATCGAGAAGGGCTGGAGTCAGTTCAGCCTTCTTTCCTGTTTTAAAATTAAACATCACCACCTGAGAGCTGCCTAAGGTGGTTACCGCTTGTTGTGCCTGACTATAAACACTGTAATGCATCATAAAGCGGTCTTTTTTGATATCACTGATGGATACACCGACGAGCAAGGTGTCGGGGAAGGTGACCGGACGCTTGTAGCGAGCGCTGTTTTCGCTGATCACCGGACCGACCTGGGGGCTTTGAAGATCATCGAGCAGGTTTATCTGATTGAAAAAATCGATTCGGGCGGTTTCGAAATAGCGGAAGTAAACCACATTATTCACGTGCTGCAGTGCATCCATCTCGCCCCAGGCGACGGGTATCTCGGTATAGATGGGGTATTGCTTGATAAAACCTTCCATTTCCAGCCCTTCATTCAAACAGTTGTTTTAACTTGTGACCCAGCATAGCAGCATGTCATAGTAGCAACAAGCTCATAGACCTCAGACCTTAGATTCGAGATTTGAAATGAAACAGATACTCCTCGCCGTTATGCTGGTGCTTGTTCCGGCTTGTTTTTCACCCCATGTGCTAGCACTTACTCAACCGCTGTATCTTCCAGCAACGACTGCCGAAGATAAGCGGGCCAGAGAGGTGATCGAGTCCGTTTCAGAACAGATGCTGCAGCTGTTCGATGAGCAGCTGCCGATCAAGCAGAAGTTAACGATTCAGTTTGGTGCCGACGACGGGCCGCTGTTCGATCCTGAGAAGATGCAGATATTGTTTCCTTATCAGTTTGTCACCGAAGTTCTCGGTCGCTTCAAAGATGACAACTATCAGCAAACTGGTGTGACGGCGGTCGAGGCCACTCAGGATGCCATTATGCATACCTTGGCTCATGAATATGGCCATGCTTTTATCTATAGCAATCAGGTGATAGTGCTCGGCAAAGAGGAGGATGCCGTCGATTCTCTGGCCACGTTACTCCTGCTTAACTCTTTCGATGAAGGCGACGAGATAGCCTTGAGCGCCGCCGATCTCTTCGCTCTCGAGGATGAAGATATTGATAATTTCGATGACGATCATTTTTGGGACGAACACAGCTTAGATGCACAGCGCTACTTTGCGACGCTATGTCTTATCTATGGCAGCGATCCTGAAAAAAACCGGGAGATAATCTCGAAAGCACAGCTGGAGATGGAGAGAGACAGCTACTGCGAAGAGGAGTATCTTCGTCAAGCGGAAAACTGGGACAGGCTGAAGGAATTGTACCCGTTAGAGTCATTGGAAAAAAAATAAGCCGTTCAGACAAAAGGAAGATGGCAAATCTTCATAACTCTCTATTACAAGAAGTCCAGACACAACGAAGATTTTATGTCATCCATGACAAATCTTCATAAGTGTTCCAGACACAAAAAAGGCATTCTATCGAGAATGCCTTTAAGTGATACTCAATTTGGAAAAGCTTAGAAAGTGAGCTCTGCGAAGCTGCAGATCTGCTTATATGTGCCCGTACGCTGACCCGGGGTGCGTACCATCTGTAGTGTGCGCATACCCGCTTCTTCTGCGGCTTTAAGCTCTTCGATCACATCAGAAATAAACAGCACTTGCTTAGGCGCTAAGCTGATGGTGTTAATGATGTTGCTGTAAGCCTGCTTAAACAGCTTGTTGCCGGTGCGAGTGTCGAAATGACCATCGAAATGAGGCGTTAGATCACCCGCATCACTGTGGCTGAAAAGCAGCTTTTGCGCTTCGGCCGAACCGGAAGAGAAACTATAGAGGCGCATATTCTGTTGCTTAATGCCTTCGATCGCTTCGATAAAATCTGGGAAAATATGACCGGTAAATTCACCCTTGGCATAACCTTGCTTCCAGATAAGGCCTTGCAGCGTCTTAAGTGGCGTCGATTTGCGGTCTTCGGCAACCCATAGTTGCAGGATTTCAATGACGCGTTCCAGTGAAGCTTCTGGCTCCAGCGCGATATCTCTCACATCACAGATGCAATTTTCTACCAGCACATTGTGTTCATTTTCTTTAACAAAGTCGGGTAAGGCTTTGGCTGAATAAGGAAAAAGTGTGTCCTTAATAAAGCTAAGATCGGTTGTCGTACCTGCTGTATCTACAACTATGGCTCTGATACCCATAATGTCTGCTTACTCCACAATATCTTGACTAAAAGTGCATCTGCAAAATCTCAATTCAGATCCTAAGCTGAAACGCATAATTTGGCTAGTTAATTATCATCTTCGTTCCAGTTAGATATGGCGGATATTGATGCTGCAATTGCTACGAACACCACCCTATATAGTGCACCTTAGTTGAATTGACTAAAATACAAACAAATACCATACTGCTAAATTGTTTATTACTTCAACGGATAGGGGTAACTTTTATGAAAGGAAGCATTTCAACTTATGCATTAGGATTGCTAGTACTGCTGTGCAGTGGAGCCGCATTGGCTAAGCCGGCGGTTCAATCCTTGTCAGCTCAAATCATTCCATGTGATACCTCTGATTGCAGCAAGGCATTTCAGGAGTACAAAACATTAGCCCGTTATGGCCACTCCGATGCCATGTATACCTTGGCCGAGCTTTACCGAAACGGTTACGGCACTGAAGTTGATATGCGCTTAGCAACCAAGTGGTATCGGCGCTCAGCAAAGTATGGCAACCCATTTGCCCAGTATAAGGCCGCCATCATCTACCTGCAGGAGAGTGAAAATCAGGATGTTGATAAAGCGATGAGGTACCTGAGAGCCGCAGACAGAGAGGGTCTCGACGAAGCAACCCATCTGCTCGGCTTGATCTATTTAGAGGGGGAGCTGATAGAGACAGATCGAGTCAAGGCGAAGGAGTACCTGTCAAAGTCATTCGAACATGGCCATAAGGACACCATCAATGTTTTAGCTAATATCAGCCTGATAAAGTTAGATCACAAGGATAAGAATACCGTTCCAACCGAGCTTTCCGTTTCGCAACCAGCCCCCGTTGGCGAGATGGAGGTCATTGAGGTGAGTGCTCCATCGATGGAGGAGGTGCTCACCTATCATATCACTATGCTGAGGGGGGGGAGCCCGGATGCCCGAGGGACGACGGGAACCATGTTAAGAGGGCGAACCTGTTCAGAGATGATATCTTGTAACACTGAGTCCGATAGTGAGCGAATTCGAGAGTTTCTGATGTCGACCTGGTAGTAAAGTGCGCAGCACCAACACCAGGGTCACCAAAAGCTGGCTGTGAGGGGCTTTTTCAATATGATAAGAGGCTGACACCTTGTGTCAGCCTCTTATATTTTCTGGTGCAATAGTCGTGAATTGAGACAGCTTGAAATCAGCGCTTCACTTGCCGGTTTGTAATCATTTTGTGCATGTTGTAGGTTTGTTAAGGCTTTTTAGGTGAGAAAGCGGTTATCAAATTAATACAGGGAAGCCCCATGCTCAGAAATACCTTTTATCTTATTGCTTTGTCTATAACAGGCTTGCTGCTCAGTTTTAACCTCTACGCTCAGGATGACCGGGAGTTCACCCACTTGAGTAAGGTGGAGCAGCTGCTTGTCCCATCTAAGCTGCTTAAAGTGCCTGCCGAATTTATCGTTACCTTGCCACCCAGTTACAACAAGAGCAGTGACAAAGAATACGTAGTGCTGTTGGACTTTCATCCGCGAAGCCAGGCTTACCTTAGCGGTATGCATGACTGGATGAGCCATAACGGCGATTGGCCCTGGCTTGAAACCATTATCGTGACCGCCCCCGATGGCCATGCCGGACTGGGAAAGTTAAAAGAGCAGGCCATCGAGAAGCAGGGTAGTGAGCTGCTGGATTTTATGGAGCAAGCTCTGCTCCCGGCAGTTGATAACAAGTACCGGACCAATGGATTTCGTATTCTCAATGGTTTCACCGGTAATGCGGGCTTAAGTCTTTACACCTTACTCAATCGTCCCGGCCTGTTTAATGCCTATTTTGCCGCTAGCCCTGTACTGAGTAAAGATTTTGCCTACGTCATCAAGGACGCCCCCAAGAAGCTGGCAGGTATGAAAGGCAAGCCAAGGTTTCTGCTGATGAGCACCAGTGACAGCGGCTTTGAGAAGCGACAGCTGGCCAGCTTTGCCGAAATGGAGTCAATCATAAAGGCCAATGCTACAGAGGTGCTTGATTACCGTATTAAGCGCTTCGATGGCACTTACTATATGACTCAGCCTATTCTGGCAACCGCCTATGGCATCGAGCTATTGTTCGATGATATCCATCAAGTGCTAAAACCAGACTCAGAGATCTCAAGCCAAGGCGCGCAGGCGATATTGAATCACTATCGTTATCTGTCTGAGGAGAAGTATGGCTTCGAGGTGCCCGCCACCGATTCCTTGGTCGCCTTAGCTGAGTACGAAATGGCTAAAGACTCTGTGCAGGGAGCAGACAAGGCGTTAGCGATTTATCAGCTTGCAGTTAAATCTTACCCCAACTCACATACCGCTCAAGATGCATTGGCTGGAGCTTATGCTAAAGCGGGTGAGTTTGCACTGGCCATCAAACATGAGGAACTGGCATTGGATAACACCGAACATCCGTTCTGGACTAAGAAATATTCTGAGAGCCTGGCCGCATTTGAGGCTAAAAAACGGCTTTAAATTGCTTTGCCTGAGCCGAGTAGGGGAATTTGATTTCCCCTAAACCCCCTTTATTTTTTTTCAAACTTCATCCACTTAGTTTCCGAAAGCCAGCCAGTACCTTAGTGCTGATTGTTGGGGGATGACGTTTTGTTTTTATGTGATTAAAAGGTTAATATACCAACAGTTTTTAAGGACGCTTACTGTTAGATGGATACAGTGAATAAACAAATATAGGGACAGCAATGAAACTCAACTCTCTGTTAACCGCAGGCATGTTACTGGCTGCGACGACACCCGCTTTTGCCGCTAAAGATCTGGGTTTTTACCTGGGTGGTCAGGTTAATCACACTGCCGTAGAAGACAACATCGGTATTTTTGATGAGTCAGCCGTGGGGCTAGGTGTATATGGAGGCTATAACTTTAATGACAGTTTTGGCATCGAGGCGAGCATTTTCGCGACCGATAGTTTTGTCGATGAGATAGATTTCCGTATGGCGGGGATAACAATCTCACCAGTATTGCGACATGCCATTACTGACAGCGTCACGGGTTATTTGAAGGCGGGGTTGGTAGTCAACAAGACTTACAGTAACGATGATGATATTGACGAGGATTACCGAGGCACTGGTTGGCTGTTCGGCGCCGGCGTGGATGTGACCTTATCAGAGTCTCTGGCATTACGAGTGTCTTATGAGATGAGTGAAACCGAGCCGGAAAACAGCGAACTCGAAAATTACTTCGCCGATATCAGCGCAAAACAATTTGGCGTGGGTTTGCATTATAGGTTTTGATCATCGTGGCCATGATCTGCGGCCTTAGTTTGGATTAAAGTCGTGGAATTCCATTCCACACCAGGGCAAGGAGGACTGCTCGTCCTCGCCCTCCTTGCATCCTCCCTAACGCCCCGGCGAAGTTACATGCATTGAGTACGGGCCTCTGTGTTTATGGAAAAATAGCTAACACTTCCGATGGGGCATCCTGCCTCCCGAAAGTTAGCCCGACATCCATGTCAGTCTCACACTATTTACTCCAACACTCATCGGCAACTTCCAACGGGGACTTATCGTATCTACAGAGAAATTTGGGTATACATAACCAAATCATGTTTAGTTGATTCGTTTCCAATAAAACCAACTAACTTGTCTATTTGTAAGTTAAAATTACTCTATTAGTGAATGGCCATCATTCATCGGAATAAGAATGAGAACTCTATAGTTCTTTCTTTTGCAGTGGATTCATTAGGAGGATATGTGGAGTTATCTGAATTTTTGTTGGGTGAGAGAGAGTTGAAAGAGTGGACTCGTGAGGGGGAGCTTATTCCTGACCCAAACCTTATTTGGAATATTGACCATTTAGCTAGCTTTATTCAAATGGAGTTAGATTCTTGGAAGATGCATTGCGAGATAGTCGATAATAGGTTAGCTGTAACTTCTGAGGTGATGTGTAGTTTTATTTTGTACGAAAAGGAAAATGTAAGGTTCTATATAAAATCACTTTTTGACATAGCCACATACTATGTTGCATGCATTCAAGCTCTGGATAAATTACTAACACAACTTTATAAGTTGAGCTCGAAATATTATAGGTTGAAGGTAAAAAAACCAAAGTTGGAAATAGATCAATTGTTTCATGCTAAGGCTCAATTCATTCGAGATAAATCATTTATTCACCAGAATTCAGAACAAATTTCTAACCCTATGGATAAGAGAGCTGCAATGTCTTGGACTCCAAACATATCCTATAAAAGTGGTGATAAACCTACCTGTGAAAACTATAAGTTCGGTGATGGTAAGTGGTGGGTAAAGGTAAATGGTATTAAAACTGAAACAGAGATTGATATTTCAACTAATGGTTTAGTTGAGTTTGCCACTAAAGCTCAAGAGCAGATTGAAATTCGCAAATCAAGAGTGGTTCATTATTACAATGAGATAAAAGAAAATAAGCTATTGGAACCTGATCCCGTAGTTATTCCTGTTAAATAGAGATTTTTTAAACTACTACAGCTAAATCGAAGAGATAAATCACCTAGTGTAGGTGCGGCTGTGACCTTCCGTGACAGGGATGTCACGGCAGAGCCTACAGGGATTGTACTCGTGGCGTGTCACAGAAGTACCTGCACATCTCCCGCTGGAAGGCGATTGATAACCATTAAGCCATGATTATCAACTTTGCCCGCTAAATATGAGCACCCATAAGGGTTAAAAAGAGAGCGATGAGTCAGCCTCATCGCTCAGGCCGCCAACCTACTGGTGAACCAGCTGGCCATTCTTGACCACTTCAAGGCACACACCTACGCCATATGAGTAGGCTAATGCCGCTGGTGTCGTGATATCCCACAAACAGAAGTCCGCCTGCATCCCAACCTCCAGGACGCCGACATTATCCTCGATCCCCAACGCCTTGGCGGCATTGCGAGTCATACCCGCAAGCGCCTCTTCTGGCGTCAGGCGAAACAGGGTGCAACCCATGTTTAGCATCAAGAGACTCGAGCAGAGCGGCGACGATCCCGGGTTGTAATCGCTGGCCAGTACCATGGGCACCTTGTGCTTGCGCAGCAGATCGATGGGTGGCATCTGGGTTTCACGCAGGAAGTAGAAGGCACCGGGGAGTAGGGTGGCACAGGTGCCGCTGTGGCTCAGGGCAATAACGCCGGCTTCATCCAGGTATTCGAT
>Ga0209272_10001217_pt1 | contig 16856 bp, 16 predicted proteins | sample tdDd002_FD_187125 | JGI IMG/M metagenome (GOLD analysis project Ga0209272, IMG submission 187125) | Marine sediment microbial communities from the Atlantic coast under amendment with organic carbon and nitrate - tdDd00.2 (SPAdes)... | ecosystem: Environmental > Aquatic > Marine > Coastal >... | reverse complement strand
TTTAAGTTGTCGTATGAAAGTCACCAAATAAACACCTGCTCTTTGCATCAGCTTTATATATGGCTCGTTTCATATCAATAATTTTAATGTTATTTAAAGATTTGAAAGGTCAAAGTATCTAGAAGTCCCTTACATCACAAAAATAGAAAAAAATGGATAGCCGCCTTTCTCAATAAACTAATTTGTGATGCTTATACACTATTATTTACCTTAAATCAATAATCAAATTCAGCACTTATAAACGAGTAAGAGGTATAGGCAGTATCTTTTTTAAATGTGACAATCCAAAGTCGATGAAAGACTGGTATGCCACACAACACGATGATAGAAGGACGAACAAAATAATCTTCATTTGAAGCTCGATAAAAATACATAAACCTTCAAGTTTATTAATCCAAACGCTACAACATGCAACTTCAACAAAGTAAAACAGCCACAAATTAACAGATATAAATCTGCAAACTAGGCAATAACGCATGATATTATGCTCAAACAAACACATTACATCTTATAATTATGGCCAAAAAACCTGTTAAACTCTGTTTTTATCTAAATACTTATTTCAAAAATCAGACTTCAAACAAAACATAATTATCTTAGAGATGAAAAAACAATACAACATCTCTTAATTTATTAGAACAAAAATGACAAAACAAACCATTTTTTCATCCTTGTTAGCCCTATTTTTAGCGCTCCAAGTTTCATTTTCTTTCGCTCAAAATAGCGAAGATTGGAAACAATTTAGAGGACCTGCCCGATCAGGAATCTCTAGCGAAAGTATTTCAGATAATAAAATCAGTGATCCTGCTCCAGAACTGGTCTGGAAGAAAAAAATAGGCTGTGCTTTTTCCGAAATCACTGTTTCAGAAGATAAGCTCTACACCATGCTCAGCGAAAAAAAAGATAGCACATCTGGCTGGGAATATACCGCCGCTTTTGATGCAAAATCAGGCAAAGAACTTTGGCGCAACAAAATCGATTCTATTTTTATCGATAGAGATGATTTTGGTGATGGTCCAAGAGCAACCCCTGTAATAGGTGAGAAATACATTTTCAGTTTTAGTAGCTATGGTAAACTAACAGCTCACTCCAAAACTGATGGCAAGCAAATTTGGCAAGTTGATTTTATGGCTGAATTCGGCAGCACACTTCCACGTTGGGGATTCTCTACCTCCCCAGTTCTAGTCGATGGAGTACTCGTGATAGAAGCAGGTGGTACAGAAGAAAGAGCCTTTGTTGCTTTCGATCAGAACACTGGCAAATTACTATGGGCTAAGGGCAAAGGTAATTCTTCATACTGTTCTCCACTAGTGGCTAAAATTGATGGTCAGAAACAAATCATTTTTGCTAATGGTAAAACGCTAAGCTCGTATAACAGCAAAGGAGAAACACTTTGGACCTATACTATGAAGATGAATAGTCCGACGGCTATGCCAACCTTGGTTGACGGAAACAAAATATTCATTTCAGCCATTAGAAGCTCCGGATTTATTGTGGTGGAAGTAAAAAACAATCAGGTTACAGAACTTTTAAAGGCACCAACCATGAAAAATGACTACAGCTCAACTCTTTATTATGATGGTCATTTTTATGGTTTTAATGTAGCCGCATTACAATGTGTTTCTGCTGAAACTGGTGAGAAAAAATGGACGAAAAGAGGTTTTGGTAAGGGTAGTTTAATTCTGGTTGGAGATAAACTACTTGTATTATCTGATAAAGGACAGATGATTCAAGTAAAAGCAACACCTACAGCTTATACGGAACAGAGACGTTTTCAAGCTCTAATTGGAAAATCGTGGACTGCTCCTTCATTTGTTAAAGGGAAGGTATATATGAGAAACCAAACTGAGATGGCTTGCTATAAATTCAATTAATTGGATAACAGATTTATTAAAGTTATAAACATTAAAAACGATGAATAAAAAAATATATCAACTCATTATAGTCTGCTTGACACTTTGTTTACCCAGCGTGGTTTTAGCAGAAAATGTAGAGACGATTATAGCCAAACACATTAAGGCTCACGGCGGTCTTGAAAAATGGAATAAAGTTGAGACTTTAAAAATAACTGGTCGGTTTACAGGCTTTAGTATTGAAAAAGATTATATGGCCTATAAAACACGTACTGGCGAATATTATGCCGACTTACAATTGGGCAAACATAAAGTCATCGAAGCCTTTGATGGTAAAACGGGATGGACAATAGATCCTTGGTTAGAACTCAATTATGCTCGCAGAATCAACTCCAGTGAAGAAAATGTTTTTGCTCAGAAGGCTGAATTTACAACGCCTTTCTTTAATTATAAAGAAAAAGGTCACCAAGTGGAATTTGTAGGCAAAGAGAAATGCGAAGGTCTCGATGTCTTTGTGCTCAAACTAACCAGAAATAATGGTAAAATTGAAAAGTGGTATTTAGATGCTAAAACATTTCTTGAATATAAATGTGAGTCAAGATGGGTGGATTTCACAAGTGAACTCCCTTCGGAAGTCTATTTCGACGATTTTAGAACTGTGGAAGGTTTAGTCATTCCATTTTTTGTAGAGCGTACATTCTGGCAAAGAGACAGAGTGTTAGAGGTGAAAAACATTGAAATAAATCCTGATTTTGATCGGAATTTAATAGAAATGCCTAAACGTAAGGAAATTAAAAAACTTGCTTTTATGAAAGGCGCGTGGGATGTAAAAATTGAATCGGTAGGTCGTGATGGTAAATGGAGAACGACAGGACAAACTGTTTCAAATTTTGAATTTACTTCAACGAATATTCTACAACAAAAAATCAAGCTTGAAGCTATGTTTCCTATGAATATGACCGTATCATATACCTATAATGAAACAAGTGGGAAATATAAAATTGCACTTTTAGATGACTTGTCCTCAAGCTTTGAAGTCTATGAAGGTGATTTTGCAGATCAAAATTTCATCTTTCACAATCTACAAGAGAAAGCAAGCGTTTCAACTCAATTTACGCTGAATAATACATCAAACAATGAGTTTATTTTGACAAAAAAAGACTCTAAAGATCAAGGTAAAACCTGGACGAACAGTCAAAAATTCACCTACACACGTAGCAAATAATTTATAAGAAATAAGACCTAAAAACAATAAGCCATCTCAGGAACTTCTGAGATGGCTTATTATTTATTTGCGATTAGTGATTGTCTATTGGCTTTAAAGAAGCCCATCCTCACTACCGAAATCCTCCTTTAAAAGGGAGAACCTCTTTATTGGATTTTTAGATAGAAATACGAACATTGAGCAGAGTGAAACTGGAAGTATTACCAATTTTAAAAAGTCAGACTATAAGATAGAAGCAAGTTCCCAAACACTGCATTGGTTTCATTCTCGTAACCCAATCTGAATCCAATGTTCAGAGGAACTGGCAAACGAAGAAGATGCATATCAGCTGTAAATTCGAGCCCAGCTGATGTGATTCGATTATCAAAATTGATCTTAGAATTATCATTACTGATAAAATGCCCTTTCTCCATTCCATAATCGACAAAAGCGCCCATATTAATTCGCTTGATATAAGATAATCCCCACATATTCCAATCCGGATAAGCTAATGGTAAACGATAATCTAAACTCATAGTCGAACAATCTAATCCATATAAACTAGACACTCCTCGTGGTGATTTAATACTATTGCCGAAAATGGTATTTAATTCAGAACGATTTTGATAGCCTCCATATACACTTAGACTATGATGCTTAGCAAATCCTGGGAAATAGAATTGGCCAATTCCAGACCAAACCTGACCAGCTCGCGATCCTTTCGATGGACTAGTACGATAATCAAGCTGAATAAATTGAGCCCAAGCCGACTTGATATCACGTTGTGAAGACTTTATTGAGTGGCTAAAATATACTTGGTATTCTATCTCATCAAATTGACTATCTGAGAAACTGATTTTATTTGAAAGAAGTTCAGTTGAAGAACTTAAAACTTCGGACTGAAAATCTGTCGACTTTAAAATATTATAAGAAAATTTGGGTCTCAAAAACATAGCGTGTTTACCTGATGAAAGATTAAAGGGCAAAGTCACTGAATTTTCCCACTCCAACTGCTTCAACTCTGTGTCAAGTCGTAAGAAAATATCCGAACCATCATCGGGATGTTTAATGCGTGAATCATGCGTAAAGGATTGCTTACCGTATTCAATTTTCGAATTAAAAATCGGAAAGAATCTTTGGTAAGATAAATTCAAATAGAATTGCCCTTTATCGTAGCCTTCCTTTTTTCTATAACCAACAGTAGTAAAGAGTGTATTCAACAGATTATGGCTCGATGCTGATATGCCAATATCAACTTGCCCATCATCTGGGGAAACAGCAAGAGGAGCCCAAGAATGAAATTTAAACATATGTGCCAATCTGGAATAAGGTTTTACTTGCCACTGATCTAAATTGGTAGTATCTGGCTCTAGTTTTTCACCCAGCTGATCAGACAATTTCTCAGCCAATGAAAACTCTACCGCTTTTCCCTCTTGCTTCTTCCATAAACAAGAGTCTAAATTGAGTTTTACAGGCAAATGACCATCGGCAGTATAATCAGAATAATAAAGTTCGTCTTTGGTTTCATGATAAAAAGGATCTCTTGCTCCAAAACGAGAAGATGTCAATTGTGAAACCTGTCCACTCTCCCATTCATAGGCAAACACATTGTCAATTCCTGTAAATGAAGACGTGAAAAATACATATTTATCGCTTACTTCTGGCTGTGAGATATTGGTTTTCCCTGCCGGATACAAAACCGTTCTGTCTTCTGTTTCCAAATTAATCTCAACTATAGATTTCTCTCCTCTGGCTTGCACAATCAAAACCACAGACTGTTCATTCTTAGCCCACTGTGGTGTCATGAAAAATTCATTTTTAGCAGACTGAATACGTTTAATCACGTCTCCAGATAGCTCATCAATTATCTGAAGAGAGCTTTCCCCTTGTGAATTAACTGCAACTGCCATAATCTTTCTCCCATCCTTGGAAAAAACAGGCGCAAAACAGTTCTGATCAAGCTTGTATTTCTTTCTATTCCCCGTTTGGACATCATAGCTAACTAGAACGGCCTTGTTTGCATGTTGCCAGCGAATGTGGGCTTGAGATTCTGCCCACAATAACTTATCATCCTTATAATCGTAACCCGTTCTGTAGTCAAAGCCAGGCATGAATACCTGCTTCTCTTCACCATGATCATCAATCTTTACAAAACTCAAAGCATCAGCCAAGCCACTTTTCATGAGTAATAATTCCCCCTGAGCGTTAACATGTGGATGACGATAATTCGTATACAAGTCTTTTTTATCAAGCAAAGGTTTAACCGATATTTTTTTGAGCTTTGCATCCTGTAACTGCCATTCCCACTTCAATTCAGACATAACATCGGCATGAAGCATTAATTTGCCATTCTTATGAGAATTCAATTTCTTTACTTCTTCCCAATCGAGCGTTTCCATATCGAAATCAGCTTTTAAATAAGCATCTTGCTTCTTCTTTAATTCTTGATAAAGAGAATCTCTTTTATTCTCCTTAGCCTGAAGAAAATCAACCAGCATATCATCCATATTACTGACCTTATTCAAAGCATTCTCCCACAAATAATCACCATAATGGATGCGTGACTTTCCAACCAAGTAGTAACCTAAAGTATATCTGTTTGGAACAAAGTTTTGATATGAACCAAAAACTGCTTTATCGTAGGAATAAGCACCTTTTTCAAGCAATTGAGCCCGAAGTTCCTGCTCGAATTCGGCACTTCGCCCTCTACCCGATTTACTGAGTGCCGTTTCTGCACAAACCGCATCTCCCTCCATAAACCAAGCGGGTAAATATAAACCAACAACTAAAGCGGTTCCTTGCTGTCCAAAAATAACATTCAGCTGACTAATAACACTTCGCTCCAACTTGTCCATTTGAATAACATGACGGTATTCATGCGTTGCCAAATGATCGAGCCAGGCCTGTGTTTCATCATTTTGAGGAGGTGTTGCATAAAGTTCCATTCTTTTTGGAGCCCATGCAACCATACCATTTGAAGTTGCTGATTGCGTATGCAATATCACCGAAAATTTCTTAGGCGTGTGATTTAAATCCTTTCCTCCTTTTTCTTTCAAATCCTGAAACAATGCAGCTATATACCTAGCCTTAACTTCATATTCTTCTGGAAAGACAATACGAAAATCATCTGTATTAATCTGTTTCCAGTTGATATTTGCAGGATCTTGACCTGTACTATAATACTGAGGAAAAGAGACCGATGCTAGTAACATCAGCAATATAAAAGAGAAAATATGTTTCATGATATGAGTCAATAAATTTATTAAGATGCATAAGGTAATTTCTTTTCTTCAATTGACAATGCTAACTGCATCTATAGCATCTTTTTTTTGCCCCAAAGGACAGTCCATTGTAAAATTAACAATTCTTTAATACGCATTTTCAAAACAATGTCGTATGTTTGCGTCATTAAACATTGATATATGAAAAAACTGGACCTTTTTAACGAAAAGCAGCAAGAATTAGCCAATTTAGCTAAAGTCTTATCACACCCTGCTCGTATTGCAATCCTGCAATATTTGGCAGATTGCAACACCTGCATTTCTGGTGATATATCTGATCACCTACCTCTTAGCCGCACAACAGTCTCCCAGCATTTAAAAGAGCTTAAAGCGATTGGGCTAATAAAAGGTGAGGTTGAAGGTTTAAAAATGAGATATTGCCTTGATAAAAAAGCAATTGAAAATTTGGGTTCCAATTTCAACAATTTCTTTAGTAGCATTCAACCTCAAAACGAGGAATGCTGTTAAATCATAACATTTATTCGTTTTTCGATAAAACGATAACACTACAAAACATCATTATTAATTGATAATTATAAATCAAACTATGAAAGTTCTTATTCTATGTACAGGTAACTCTTGCCGTAGTCAAATGGGAGAAGCCATTTTAAGAGATATTAACCCTGAATTAACTGTTGTTTCAGCAGGTACAAAAATTGCTAATGAGGTTCATCCCAAAGCGGTAAAAGCTATGGCCGAAATTGGAATTGATATAAGCGACCTAAGACCTAAAATGGTTGATGTGTTCCTTGAAGAAGGCGTTGACTTCTTAATTTCTGTTTGTGGTGGCGCAAAAGATGCTTGCCCTGCATTTACAGGTCCTGTTGGGAAACGTTTACATATTGGTTTCGACGATCCAGCTTATGCTCCTGGTAACGAGGAAGAAGTTATGAATGTTTTCAGAAGAGTGCGTGATGAAATCCGTCGTGATTTCGCCAAATTTAACGATACGTATATTCTTAAAAAATAAAACGTTCAAAGGTCACAAAGTCGAAGCGTCAAAAAAAGATTTTAATAACCGACCAGAAACAAAAATTAACCAAGATAAACCACTAATTATATTATGGGAAGCTTAACTAAAAAACTATCATTTCTAGATAGATACCTAACACTATGGATTTTTGTTGCCATGGCTGTAGGTGTTGCATCAGGATTCTTATTTCCTAACATCGCCAACTTCTGGAACTCTATGTCTTATGGCAGTACCAATATTCCAATTGCAATTGGTCTGATCATTATGATGTATCCTCCGCTTGCAAAGGTGAAATACGAAGAACTGAAAGATGTTTTTAAGAACCGAAAGGTTCTCCTTCTTTCTTTAGTTCAGAATTGGGTTTTAGGACCTACTTTGATGTTTGGACTGGCTATTCTTTTCTTAAGAGATTATCCAGAATACATGACGGGTCTAATTCTAATTGGCCTTGCCAGATGTATTGCAATGGTTATTGTTTGGAACGATCTGGCCAAAGGAGATACAGAATACGCAGCTGGTTTAGTTGCCTTCAACAGTATTTTTCAGGTTTTCTTCTTTTCAATCTATGCCTATGTTTTCATCACCCTTCTTCCTCAATATTTTGGATTGGAAGGTTCTGTTGTAAACATCACAATGAGCGAAGTAGCGGAATCTGTTTTCATCTATTTAGGAATTCCTTTTCTAGCTGGGATGATAACACGTTACTTACTTTTAAAGAGAAAAAGCAAAGAATGGTATCAGGAAAAATTCATTCCAAAAATTAGCCCTCTCACATTGGTGGCCCTGCTCTTCACAATTTTCGTAATGTTTTCACTTAAAGGAGAACACATTGTTCAACTTCCGTTTGATGTCGTTAAAATAGCCATTCCATTACTGATCTATTTTGTGATCATGTTTCTGGTTTCCTTCTTTATGGGTAAAAAAGTCAATGCGGGATATGAGAAAACAGCCACCCTATCGTTTACAGCTGCCAGTAATAATTTTGAACTAGCTATAGCAGTTGCCATTGCCGTTTTTGGTATCGATTCAGGCGTTGCCTTTGCAGCTGTTATTGGTCCTCTAGTAGAAGTACCAGTACTAATAGCATTAGTCAATCTATCTTTAAGATTCAAAAAACAATATTTTGGACATAAAACGCTTGTCAAGAAATGTGCAAGTGATATTCATTAGAAAAGCATATTCTATATATAAAGTTTATTCTTACAACTAAACCATTAATAATATGCTTAAAGCCATCCTTAAAAGGATGGCTTTTTTATTTTCCCCACCCTTAAAATTCATTTGAAACCGATTTGGCATTAAAATTGCATGACCTCTCCCACAAGTTATAAAAAAATAATATGTAAAAAATGTGTTAACTTAACGCAACCATTCAAGAAACATCGCATCATAAAAATTAATTAAACTAAAAAACACAGATATGAAACGATTAATAGTATTGAGCTTTGCTCTAATAATGTCACAATTTATTTTTGCTCAAAATGGAACGAAGAACTTTATCGATCAAAACTATATCGAATTAAGTGGTAAGGCCGAAATAGAAATTGTTCCCGATGAAATTTATCTCAACATCGAATTAAAAGAAACTGACACGAAAAATAAAGTAAGTGTTGACCAAATGGAAATTAAAATGTTTAAGGCATTTAAAAAATTGGGTCTTGATCTTGAAAAGCAAGTCAAAGTTCTTGACTTCTCGAGTAACTTTCAGTCATACTGGCTTAAGAAAAAAGATGTAATGAAATCAAAATCATTTCAGGTCATCGTTAACGATACCAAAACACTTTCAAACTTATTCTCCTCTTTAGAAAAAATTGGGATTTCAAATATCACAATCGAAAAAGTTGATCATTCAAAAATGGATGATTTTAAAAAAGAAGTAAAAGTAAAAGCCATAAAAAATGCCAAAGAAAATGCAGAGCTTTTAACCTCTGCTCTAGGACAAGAAATTGGTAAAGCCATTTTCATTGGACAAGGTTATTCAAACAATTATCAGTCACGACCTCGAACTAAAAACATGATGGTAAGAGGCATGGCAACCATGGAGATGCAAGATGCAGCTCCTCAAATCGAATTTCAAAAAATTAAGCTTGAACATAACATTATGGTACGCTTTGAACTGAAATAAAAGGGTAAGAATAGAGCCTCTTTTATAAAAGAAAGTATTATTCGGATATTTAAAAACGATAGTTGTTAATCAGCTATCGTTTTTTATTTTTGTGCTGATTATTTCAATTGTCCCGACACTTATTCATAACTTACATGTAGGAAACTGCAATATGAAATAGTGATGCAGATTCAAAATCCTAACTAATTATTGCTAATTTATCGATGAAGAAAATCCTATCCTATATCACAACCCCACTTTTTTATTTCCTATTTACGCTTGCCTTGGTTATTTTTCATCCTATTCAAGTTATTTGTAGAACACTTTTCGGCTATAAAGCCCATAAGGTATCGGTTGATATTCTAAATTACATCTTGATGCGACTGGTCTTGGTTATTGGGTTTAGAATAAAATTTAAAAACAAAGCTAAATTACCCACTGACAGACCTATAATTGTCGTTTCGAACCATCAAGGAACCTACGATATTCCTCCCATTGTATGGTTGTTTAGAAAGCATCATCCTAAGTTTATATCAAAAATAGAATTAGCAAAAGGGTATCCTAGTATATCCTATAACCTTCGTCATTCAGGCGCCGCTTTAATTCAACGTAAAAATAGAAATCAAGCACTTGGAGAAATTCGTAAACTGGGAAAATTAATTGCTGATAATAACTATTGTGCTTGTATCTTTGCTGAAGGGACCCGAAGTAAAACCGGAAAACTAAAGCAATTTAAATCTGGTGGGCTTGCTACTCTATTAGAAGAAGCGCCTAATTCACTTATTGTTCCCTTTGTTGTTGATGGGAATTACAAAATTGAAAGTAAAGGTCGATTCCCTCTTTCTTTTGGAGAAAAAGGAAGCTATTCAATTTTGGAACCCATTGAACCAGGAACTTACACTCCTGATGAGTTATGCACAAAAATTAAAGATTTGATTCGTATCGAGTTGAAACATTAACTAAATCTAACATATGGCAGAAAAAACAGCATTAGTAATTGAAGGTGGTGCCATGCGTGGTATCTTTTCTGCAGGTATTATGGATCAATTTATCGAAGAAGGATTTAATCCTTTCAATATCGTTATTGGTGTTTCTGCCGGGTCGATAAATGCCGCCGCTTATCTTGCAGATCATAAGGGGAGAAACTTTAAAGTTTACACGAAGTATTCTCTTCACCCAAATTATATCAGCCTTAATAATTTTCTCAAAGGCAAACATTTTATCGATCTTGATTGGCTTTGGAAAGTGACTGAAAAAGATCTTCCGATTAATACAGATAGCCTCTTTGAAAAAAATATAGATTTTGAGGTTGGTTTTACTCGTAATGATAATGGTGAAGCCTTCTTTCTTAATCCGAATGCTGAAAACCTAAGTCATTATCTCAAAGCCTCATGCACAATCCCACTTTTCTATCGTAGATTTCTAGAAATTAATGGATTAACAGTTTCGGATGGTGGTGTTGCAGCTCCCATTCCTGTGGAAAGAGCCTATGAAAAAGGTGCTACTCGTATTATGGTTTTAAGGTCTCGCCCCAAGTCCTATAGAATGCATAATGGATTTGAATTCAAGATTGCTAACCTAATTTTCACAAAACACAAAGGTCTGCTTAAAGCCATTAAAAATCGATATCAGGTTTACAACAAATCCATCGATTTTATACAAAACCCACCTAAAGGTGTTGAAATAATAGAAATATGTCCTCCTGAGGATTTCAAAACAAGCCGTTTCACTCAAGATTATCAAACACTTTTTAATGATTATAATACCGGAAAAGAAATGGGTAAAATAGCCATTCAAAAATTTAATCATTCAAAAATTGATCGAGTCAAATAAAGCTCATAAAAAAAAGCCTTCCGAATGGAAGGCTTTTTTCAATATTCTTAAAAGCTGATTAGAATCTTCTTTCTTTGATTCTAGCTTTCTTACCAGTAAGTTCACGTAAGTAGTAAATTCTAGCTCTACGTACACGACCTCTTTTGTTTACTTCAATCTTATCGATGAATGGAGAAAACATTGGGATAATTCTTTCAACTCCAACATTACCAGACATTTTACGAATAGTAAAAGTTTTAGTTGTACCAGTACCTTTAACTTGGATAACTACACCCTTAAAGATCTGAATTCTTTCTTTATTACCCTCTTTAATTTTGTAAGAAACACTAATTGTGTCACCCGCTCCGAAAGTAGGAAGCTCAACGCCAGTAGCAAATGCTTGCTCAGCAACTTTAATTAAATCCATCGTATTGATTTTTTTTAAGATTCACGAACGCAATATAAACATATAACTGTCTTGATGCCAGAGATTACGCACGAATTCGCCGCAAATTTAAGAAATATTTCCCAATCTGCAAACAGAATATTTATGCAATTTATAAAAAAAGTCCGAATCGAAATTCAGACTTAAATATTATTGAACCAAAATTCTACTGTAAAACCTCTTTCTGATTATCGGAAAAGTATTTCATAAACTGAGCTCTTTCGTACATGGCTGAATCTTCAACTTGTCCATAGCTCAATTTACCTCTAAATTCATCAACAGTTTTAAATTCTTTCTTCTCCATCCACTTCGTGATGTCCGTTAAGACATCAGTCACTCTGTCGAAACCATTTTCGTAGATGGTAGAACATAGTTGGATTGTTTTAGCACCCGCTAACAGCTGCTTAATGGCAGCCTCACCATCGTGAATACCTGTAGATGCCGAAATATCGATACCACGAATTTTATCGCTAATCATTCCTACAAAACGTAATGATTTACGAATATCAGCAGGAGAACTTAAGACTTCTGCTGAAGTCATTTCTAAGTTTTCAATATCGATATCTGGCTCGTAAAAACGATTAAACATGACTAAAGCATCAGCTCCATCAGCATTTAGACGATTAGCCACAGCCATCATATTAGTAAAATAGATTCCTAATTTCATAGCAATAGGAATATTCACTTGCTTTTTCACTGCTGAAAATACGTCATAATAAAGTTTCTCATATCCTTCTGAAGACTTGTTTTTATCATTAGGTACAATAAAAACATTCAGCTCGATAGCATCTGCTCCGGCCTTCTCGATTTCTTTTGCAAAAGAAGTCCAATCTTTGGCTGACACACAGTTAATACTAGCAATAACTGGAATAGAAACAGCCTTTTTAGCTTCACGAATTAGCTCAAGATAGTTCGAAATAGAATTGCCTTTAACGTAATTCACAATATAATCTTCAGCTTCAGGATAAGCTGAATTTTTAGGATCAGACGAAATTAAATGGGACGCTTCGTTTGTGATTTGTTCCTCGAAAAGAGATTTCAAAACAACCGCGCCAGCACCTTTTTCTTCTAATATTTTAATTTTACGAACAGAGTTGGTTAAACCAGAACTGCTAACTACAATAGGATTCCTAAGAGACAATCCCATGTAGGTGGTTTCAAGATTTATCATGCTAGTATTCTTTAATTTTTTTGACTGAAACAAATATAATTAATTCGAGGAATCAATTAACATTTAATGTCACTTATTAATAATTCAATAGGCTTATTTGCATTGAATATTAATCGTCTCTTTTTTTATAAAAAACCTATCGGGTTCCGAAAATAGAGCTACCCACTCGAACAATAGTACTTCCTTCTTCAATAGCTAATTGGTAATCACCTGACATACCCATAGATATCTCTGTAAAGTCAGCTTTATCCTGGAAAAAATCTAATTTTAACAAATCAAAATTCGCTTTTAGTTGCTTAAATTCCGAACGAACTTGATTTTTATCTTCTGTAAAGGTTGCCATTCCCATAACACCGACAATATTAATATTACCAAGGTTCTTAAATTCTTCTGACTCCAACATTACCTTTGCTTCGGATAGATTATAACCGAATTTGCTTTCTTCCTCAGCAATATGAAACTGTAATAAACAATTAATAACACGATTGTGTTTCAAAGCCTGCTTATTAATCTCTTTTAAAAGCTTAATACTATCAACAGCATGAATTAGATGAACAAACTCGGCAATGTATTTTACCTTATTGGTCTGAAGATGACCAATAAAATGCCATTCTATATCCTTAGCTAAAGTTTCAAATTTACCTTTCAGTTCTTGGGGTTTATTCTCTCCAAAAATCTTATAACCGCCTTCATAAGCTTCAATAATAGCCTCATTAGGCTTGGTTTTTGAAACAGCAATAAGCTTGACGTTTTCAGGAATACTTTTTAATACCTGATCTATATTTTGTGAAATGTTCATCATATTTAATTTAAAAATCCTTCCCAAAATTACAATTTTAGAAAGGATATCGAAACTTAGAAAAGAATTATTAGAATATCATTTATTGAAATAGCTCTTAAGATACAAGTTAAGGTATAAGATAAATTACGAACCGTTTACGGTCATCGCATCGCTATAAGCAAGATGTCAAAAATTATTCTCATCATTAAACGCCTAACAAACACATAATTGTATTCTTTGTAGAATAAATATTTACTAACACAAATCGTTTAAACTTACTTACTCCCATCACTCAAAATAAAACCGACGCCATGCACATTTTCAATTTTAATAGCTGGATCTGGTTTTAAGTGCTTTCTTAGCTTGGTAATAAATACGTCTAAGCTTCTTCCCATAAAATAGTCATTCTCACCCCAAACTTTCAACAATATCTCTTCCCTTTTAACCAAAGAATTACGAGAATTGCAAAGCAATATCAACACGTCAGCCTCTTTTTTTGTAATTCGTATAAGCTCACCATTTAAGCTTAATTCAAGATTCGAATGATCAAAATAGAATTGGCCTATCTTACATTTACAATCGACCTCTTCAACAACTTTATAAGAACGTTTAAGAACAGCATTAATTCGTCGAACTAATTCATCTTCGTCAAAAGGTTTGGTAATATAATCATCACCGCCTAAATCAAAACCATTTAGTTTATCTTCCTTAAGAGATTTTGCTGTCAAAAAAATGATCGGAATCTCTGTATTTTTCTTTCTAATCTTACGAGCAAGAGTGAAACCATCCATCAATGGCATCATCACATCCAAAATACAAAGATCAAAACGACAGGATGTAAAAGAAGATAATCCTTCAACACCATTCTTTGCAAGAACAATATCGAATCCTTCCATTCCTAAGAAATCTTTCATTAACATACCCAGACTTGGGTCATCTTCTACAAGAAGAATTTTCGGGCTTTTTCCGCTACTCATAATTTTAGCTTAATGGTAATACTACTGTAAATGTACTACCAATATTCTTTTTACTCCAAACTTTAATGCTCCCTTTATGAGCATCAATAATCATTTTTGAATACGACAAACCTATTCCGAATCCTTTTACATTGTGAATATCACCTGTATGTGCTCTATAATAACGATCGAAAATATGTTTCTGCTCGTCACGTGTCATACCAATTCCTTCATCACTTATCGAAATATGAAGTTCATTATTCTTATTCTGAGTACAGATCTTAATCTTCGGCGCCTCTTTTGAATATTTAAGTGCATTATCGATTAAATTTTTGAATACGTTCTGCAATAAATCTTCATCAACAATTACGATGTCGTGACTTGCCCCCAAGTCAAATAGAATATCACCATTCTTTTCTTCCAGTTGAATCGTTAGGCACGACGCACATTCTGACAATAAGGAATGTAAAGAGATCTCATTGGCATTCAACTTTAATTCCCCTCTTTCTATACAAGCTAACTTCAACAATTGCTCGACTTGTACCCTCAACCTATTATTCTCAGAGTGAATCACATCGGAATAATGAGTTACATTAGTTGGATCTGATAAAACCTTTTCACGTTTTAACATACCGCAAGCAAGAGCAATACTCGCCATAGGTGTTTTAAACTCATGTGCAATATTATTAATTAAATCGGTCGTTCTACCTAATATTTTCTTATCTCTCATTAATGAAAAAACCGTTATCCCAAAAAGTGAGAATAAAATAATAATGGCGATTAACGAGGCTATAAACATGGTTCCCATGCTGTCGAGTATATTTTTCTCTCTTTTATCAAAGTACACATTCAGCATTGCCTTTTCGTCACTTAAAGCCTTTTGCATACTATAATAAAAGCATCGGCTCTTAGGCTGATTATCAGCTTTTGATAAGACTTCTATCGTATAGCTTGAATTAATTTGATGCTGTTTGAACTTATTTTCAATAATTACATTCAATCTCTCGATCTCTGATTTTAATCTAGCACTATCAGTCTTCGATTTGAGTTTCTTCATACATTCACTCATTTCGTAACACGACTGCTGATCTTTCATAAACTCACTTACAGATTCATGTAAGGCCAGACCAACAAGATGTCTAAATTGTTCTTCATTTAACTTCCTAGCTTGACTAATCCACTGGACCTGAATAGCCAGGAGTACAATTAGAACCAGTATGGAGATTCCTATAAAAATTTGTGATTTATATTGAGTCATATAGACAATAAGGCTATTAATTAAAATATTTAATCGTTGTGAGAAAAATAGAACGCTATTTTTATTGTGATCTAAGCTACTCCTACTCAACTTAATTACGCCTCAAAAATAAGCTTTATTTATTAAATGTTTAGCCTATTAACAATTCGTTAACAGAAGACTCCTATATCTTTTTATTACCTTTATCGTACAATTTTGAACTAGAATTGAATTACACGTAAACTTTTAAATTAATAGTTATGAAAAAATTAGTATTCGGACTTCTGTTTGTTTTCTCAATGAGTTTAGTAAGCGTTGCAGCTAACCAAATTATTTCTGCTGACTCTGATATCACAATAACTCAGGAACAAGATCAGAAAAAAGACAAAAAGAAGTCGTGTTGTAAAAAAGACAAAAAAGCTTGTACTAAAGCAGACAAAAAGGCTTGCTCTAAAGACAAAAAAGCTTGTAGTAAAACAGCTAAGAAAGCTTGTTGCAAAAAAGATGCTAAAGCTTGCTCTAAAGCAAAAAAAGCTTGTTCAAAAAAAGAGGCTAAAGCTTGTACTAAAACAAAAAAAGCTTGTTGTAAAAAATAAGCTAGACAGCAAGTTTACTTACAACTACACACCAAAAAAGTGCTTATCGATTGATAAGCACTTTTTTTTATTCTATTAATCGCAAGCACCCTAACAGCCTCCCGCCGCTCGCTTCTTTTTCTTCTTCCTTTTAATTACAGGTTTAGGTGAACTTGCACTTTTCGTTTTAGTCGCGCTTATCGCCGCACCACCAAGAGCCATACTAGCACCTTTTCTGAAATCATACTTTGCAATTTCATCATCAGGACTTGTTGATGCTGGAGCTTTTGGATCCATTATTGTTTCTGCCCAATAGTTTAAACCACCCTGCATCACATAATTATTCTCGAAACCTAATTGGCGAGTGATCATCCAAGCTTCATTTGCTTTTAGGTTACCATTCGAGTAAAAAACGTTCATTTTCACATCCTGATCCAATAGATCAGCCCAATCTTCTGATAAGA
>Ga0209272_10001211_pt1 | contig 16941 bp, 22 predicted proteins | sample tdDd002_FD_187125 | JGI IMG/M metagenome (GOLD analysis project Ga0209272, IMG submission 187125) | Marine sediment microbial communities from the Atlantic coast under amendment with organic carbon and nitrate - tdDd00.2 (SPAdes)... | ecosystem: Environmental > Aquatic > Marine > Coastal >... | reverse complement strand
CATACAAGCATAAAGTTCAAATCGTTGACTTAAGTGATTCTTAGTAATGGAATAAACACTTGGAAAGACGGCATCTAACATAGAAGTTCCCAACATGCCCTTAAATAGAAATATTTAGGGGCTTTTCTAAGCTCAAAATGTTAGAATGGAGTATATGAAATAGACCTAGAGGGGCACATCGGGAACTTTAGGAACGTTATACCGCCAATATAAAACTCAACGTAATAGAATAAGCTAATGGTTGTAAAAGTAAGGTGATTTTCTAATGAATAATGACAAGTCAACAGTAGTAATAAGAGACGCAACAATGAGAGATTCTGAGTTATTAGCTCAAATATGTGAATCAAATATTGTGCTATACGATTCAATCATGCCTGGTGCTTTTAAGAAGCAATCTGAGAAATTCCGTAGTAATGGAATTAAGACTGGCTACGATATATACATTATTGAGAAGAATGGAGTCGGTGTTGGGTTTATTGGAACAATAAATCTTTCAGATGATAAAACGTACTTAATTGCTTTGTATCTACACCATAGTACGCAGCGCCAAGGTATAGGACACGAAACTATGAATCAAATCATCAATCGATCATCTGAAAAGGGTGTTTCTGAAATATTGCTTTTAGTACACAGTCAAGCACACTGGGCTGTTAACTTTTATGAGAGCTATGGGTTTGAAATTATGGGAAGTAATGAATCTGAGATTAAGAATTACAGCTCTGGTATCATTGAAAAGCTATATATTCCTAATACATATTTGATGACTCTGGAAGTCTAATGGTTGGAACCACTTTATAGATTTTGCATTTTGCTAGTTAATAGTTAATTCTCGTGTTTTATTTAACACCACGATTAAATTTAACTTGTATCTATGCTACAGTCTCGCATATACGCAAAGCAAACTTATCAAATTATCGTTACAACGAGGGAGATATCATGACACAAGAACTATATAACAGACCAGATATATACGACATAGTTTATAAAAAAGAGAATAGTCAAGAACTCACTGAACACTATAAAAATGTATTAGGTAGCAAGTCTATTACAACAATCCATGACTGTAGTATAGGTACTGGTCAATTGACATTCGCACTCTGTGACTTAGGTTATAAAGTATCGGGCTCAGACCTAAGTGGCGAAATGCTTGAAAACGCACGTAGAAATGCTGAAGATCGTGATTTAGAAATAGACTTACTCAAGTGCGACTTTAGAGAGATTGCAAAATCAACCAACAAAACGTTCGATTGTGTAATGTCTACTGGTAACTCACTAGCTCACGTGAGTAATGAAGATGTCAAAAGAACACTAGAATCAATGACACAATTAGTAGCTGATGGTGGATACATTTATCTTGATACACGTAATTGGGACAAAATACTAGATACTAAACAGAGATTCTTCTGCTATAATCCATTCTTTAGAGGAGAAGAACGTATCAACTTAACTCAAGTTTGGGACTATATATCTGAAGAGCAGATAGTATTCAATCTGCTATATACATTCGAAAAGAAAAACAGGATATACAAACAAGAAGAAGTGAGAACGACTTATCATCCACTCAGAAAAGCTGTGATTATTGACCACCTTAATGGACTTGGGTATGAGGAAGTTGAATTAGATAACTTTATGAATCCAAATGTCACTGAGTTCAGTGAAATGGATTGGTACTCTATATGTGCTAAGAAAAGAACAGAGGATGATTGTAATTAAGTTAATAGCTTTCATTTTGCTGATGAACAGTTAATTCTCGTGTTTTATTTAATTTCACGACTCACAATGAGGTAGTATCATGTGCTTCTACTCGCATATAACGCAAAACGAACTTAGATAGCTTAGGATTATAACAAGGAATGTACGTACCGGTTGCAAGTTTTATGCCTAAAGTTTGGATAGAAAAGGTGACTATATGCTTAAACTGGAACTTAGCAATGAGTCAGACAAGGATATAATGTCTGATTTCATACTAGACTTGATGAATCATCATAGACGTTTAAATAATGCTCCGAAGGAATACTGGTGTACTCTAGAAGAAGCAAAAGATATGTTTACTAATTGGGTGAAGAGTGGAGCAGTTTATAAAATTGAAAACGATAATACTGTGATTGGATTTATGTATGTTAAACATTTGAGTACATCTGTTTCTGTTTTAGAGGATTTCTATATTCAATCAGAGTACAGAGGTTAAGGTGTAGGCAAACTTGCTATGAATCAGCTTGACGTTTTACTTCAATCAATGAATATTAGCTCTTTACTAGTTGACGTGCAGCCTAAAAATCAGAGAGCAATTGATTTATATGTTGAGTTAGGATTTGACCATCTTAATATGATTCAGTTGAGAAAAAACTACGACATTAGACTGAACAAAGAAGAAGTGATAAACATTGTAAATCACAACATGAAGTTGTACTAGAGGCTAGGTTAATTAGTAGTGGTCATTATTGTAAATCTTTAAATTGAGCTGTTTTTATACTAGGTGAACTAATTGATGATTGAGTCTGGACCTTTAATAGAGTCCGTTTTAAATCGGCGTATAACACGGGGGTGTCCCGACATTCGCTTGGTTATATAAAGTTATTATGTAAATTGTAGTTAAGAGTATTGCAAAATCAATGGCTTGAACCGGGTGCGAACGATCGTGAACCCCGGGAACGTTATACGAAAACCTAAAGTTAAACGAGCAAATAGTACTTATTCAAGAGTTTAATCTGAATGAATAAGTACTATTTTTTAGAACGAAATAATTATTCCATTTTGACCACAATAGACAGTGTTTATTGGCTGTGAATCGGTAACATGAACAGTTTCAAATCCAAAATCACTAATTAGTATTTTCTTATAAAGGAGAGCATCATTTGGGTTATTGACATGTGAAATTGCGGCTGTTTTTCTAGAGCTGTTTAAAAGTCTGTCTTCAACTATTTTTCTAATGGTTGATATCGTTTTTTTACGACTTCTATCATAAGCAAGTAGCTCAATTTCACCATTAAGATCCGCACTTAGTACAAATTTAAGCTTAAGAAGTGAAGCTAGTTTAATTCCTATGTTTTGAAGACGTCCATTATTTTTTAAGTTATCAAGTGATTCGGATATAAAAATGGTGTTTAGACTATCTATATAGTTATTAGTTGTACTTATAATTTGAGCTGTATTCATGCCTGTTTTAGCTAAATCATAAATTTTTAGTGCAATAAGAGATTGGGCAGTTGAGGCACTTTTGGAATCAAAAACATGAATGCTTGTATTTGGGTATTGATCTTTGAACATCTCTTTAGCGATTAAAGCACTATTATATGATCCACTAACTTTTGAAGACATAGTTATAATATAAGAATCAAGACCCTGTTCAATTTCGTTTAAAAAATCATATGGAGCAGGGCAAGAAGAGCTCACAGATATGTTTTTATCGATATTCTTATTTGCATCTAGTTCGCGTTTACCTTCATCTGACTTATTAAAAATGTAGAAATTAACGATTTTCATATTTAAGTCAACATGAGGGTTTATAAGATCAGCTGAGCTATCACAAATTATATTAACCATATTCCCACCTCACTATTAGAATCGATTTAGATATAAAATAACTGGGACTAAATAGAGTAACCATGTTGGATGCCAAATACCGAAGATCTGACCAAGTGCAATGTAAACTGTAGTTACTAAGAAAAAGCTATGAAACAGTTTGGCTGAAGAACTTGTAGAATCTTTACTTTCTGTATAAAGTCTAACAGAGGGGAGTAAGTATAATATCCACAAACTCCATAGATCAAATAATGATCCCATTAGAATATAAATTACCGTGATAATTAAAAATTGTTGAATCACTCCACTGATTGATAATGTTTTAGAACTCATATTTCCTCCTTCATACTACGTGTATTGACGACAAGTCAATTTTACAGAGACTCACATGTGGTGTGTATATACAATCAGTATCAAATGTAGCGAGATTTAGTGAAGGGGTTAAGTATATAATGAAGGTAGGACTGAGAGGTGTTTGAGTGAAGCGGAAAAAAGAAAATGGAGAAACAGTTGAAGCGATTAGTCAATCAATAAGAGAACTTCTTAAGCAAAAGCGTGTTGAGAAAATAACAGTTAATGAAATATCAAAGAAATCAAATATTCACAGAATTACGTTCTATTACCACTTTCAAGACAAGTATTCACTACTCGATTTTGTGTTTACAGAAAATATGAATGAAATTTTGAATAGGAACTCTGGTAAGTCAATCAAGGAAACAATTATAGATTTGTTTAAACATTTGTCTGAGAACGAACAAATGTATATGAATGCATTTACTTCTAATGAATATCAGTCACTTGAAGGTATCTATTTAAGGACAACTAGAGAGTATTTTAATGAAATAATAGATCAGCTATCAGTGAGTGGAAAGTTATTGGTGGAAAAGAAATATCTTATTGAGTTTTATAGTCATGCATCGACAAAGTTTATTGTAGATTGGGTTAAGAATGAGAATAGAGACGAGTCTTGGTATGCTGCGACCCAGTTAGTAAATATGATAGAGTTAGGCTTTGGAAAATGTATTGGAATGCATTAGGTTTGGAAGTAAGGCATAATCTGAGAATGAACTTTAGGTCATCGTATAACACGAGCGTTCCCAACATGCCCCTGGTATAACAAATACAGGGGTTTTTTCGCGCTTAAAATGTTACAATAGAGTATATGAAATAGACCTAGAGGGGCACTTCGGGAACGCCGGGAACGTTAGAGTACATAAAAGGCTAAATTAAGATCAAAATTAGTAAATTAATATAAGAATATGGGGTGATATCTTGTATGAAGCAAGGTTAGGTTATCAGTTTGAAGATTTATGTGCCGATCTATTTCGTGCTTACGGATTTATAGTAAAGCAAGATGAAGTACAAGAAGTTAGTGGACGCAAATATTATTATGACGTCCTTATTGAAAATGAAAAAGGCGAACAAGCGATCGCTGAAATAAAATTATATCGTACACGAAAAGCATCTAGAAGTATGTTAAAAAAAGCTATTGAGAAGTTGCTTAGGTCTGGTGATGTTAGTAATATTAAAAACCTAGTTTTGATTATAGGTTCATCTCTACAAAGTGAACTTAAAAAGGAGCTAGAGTCAGAGTACGGTATAGTAATTTTTGATAGCAAGAACTTAATTAGCCTGTTTAGCATTAACACCAATCTTAGCGATCGATATCAATCAATTACTAATGATATTCCTAAGAGTGTATTTAATGATATCGAAGTTGAGGAAACAAATATAAACATTATATTTTCCTTGACCTCATTGAGTAATCATAGAATTGATATATCACAGTCAACGGCTGAGTTGTTAGAAGCAATGCTAGAGAACATAAAGTGTGGGAAAGAGGATTATAGACTTTTTGAGGAAACTTGTACTGAAATACTTAGTTTTCTTTTTGAGGAGTATTTAACTGGTTGGCATGAGCAAATTAAGACTAGTGATGACTTAAACAGGTATGATTTAATTTGCAGAATCAAGAATGGGAATGAATTTTGGAATTTCATAAAAGAGGAATTCAAGTCTCGTTACATAATATTCGAATTCAAAAATTACTGCTCAAAAATAAAGCAAACTCAGATTTACACAACAGAAAAGTACTTATTTCAGACAGCTTTAAGAAATGTTTGTTTCATGATTTCACGTGAAGGTCCTGATAGAGGTGCAATACTAGCATCAAACGGAGTTCTAAGAGAAACAGGTAAATTAATTGTACATTTGACACAGAATGACATTATTGAAATGTTAAGATTAAAAGATTCTGGTTCAGAACCTTCTGATTACTTATTTGATCAGGTTGACCAACTCTTGCTTACTTTGTCTAAGTAATTAAATTTTCATATAGGAGTTAAATCGTATCGTTTGGAGGTACTTCATGAATGTAAATTTTAATATTAATCTCTCTGAAGAAGAGACAACTTTGCTTGCTCAAATATTTCAAATAGAGCCGGATAATCCACCTGAGCGTCCGATTGGTACTAAAGATGCAGAATTAGAAGAAAAAGTGAGTAGCATATCGGAAGCCGCAGGATATGAATACATTAGGATGGTTTTGGGGCAGAAAATTTTTACACGAGGACAAGATATTAAGGAGTATCGACTGTTATTACTCATCAAATATTTTTTTTATGGTAGCATTCCAGATGAACAAATGATAACCACATTGTTTCAAACGACGAACACTGAAAGTAAATCTCTTCTACGTTCAGTTCTTGCAAAATATCAATATGAATTAAGACCATCAATTGAACATACAATCACAAATATTCTTAGAAACGACTTAACACCTGGTGAAAATGCGACTGAAGACGTTGTATTTTATGTATCGAATATACCTGTAAACATAATTGATGAAATGAACAAGACTCTGAGTAGTATTAATGGAGCATTGACTCAGATTAGCAAAAAAAGAGGTTCTTTGAACACATTTGAAATTGCAAATAGTTCATGCACTTCGCTAAAAGCATACTACGGCATCGAGGCTGAATAATGGGAAATATAATATCTGTATTTGGAATACTTCTCGCAGTATTTACATACTTAGAATCGCTACATCACAACGATATAGAATGGGCAAAATCTGCACCACACGATGTCACTTTGAAAGAAAACAATACGACAAATATTAAGAAAGTTAAGACGGTGATTGTTAGCAAACAGATACCATTGTTGGTTATGTCATTATGTATAACAATAATGATGTTACCAGAAACTATTGATATCGTTCATCAGTTTGTTTCTATATCAACGGAAAGCAATGTAGAATATGATATATCAAAAACTGTACTTGTATTCATAAATCTTTATTTCGTTTATGTTTTGTTGCTACAAGCCAATAACACCGTTAAGTTAAGGAATAGGTTAAGTAAATTGGAAAGCTGACACTAAGTTCACGAAACCGCCTTTTACATCCTCTAACACGAGCGTTCCCAACATGCCCCTGGTTTAACATAATTAGGGGCTTTTTCGCGCTTGAAATGTTACAATAGAGTATAGGAAATAGACTTAGAGGGGCACGTTGGGAACGCCGGGAACGTTAGAAGACAGTAATTCCTTGAAAATACAGTTCCAAGGTTTATGAGCTGAGACAGCAGAGAACAGACATTATGACAAGTGAGGTTAAGTAATGGTAAGTGCAAGTTAATATGGTATACTTTAACATATATCTAACAAAGGAGCTTAACAATGTTTAACGATGGAAATAACAATAAAAAACCAAATTCTAACCCTATACTTAAAAGCAAATCTCCAATTGAAGATGCAACTAGGAAACTTAAAATGCCATACTATGATAGTATGAACAAGACCTTAGTCACTGGCTTATTAAGTAACTATTTTATCAGTGACGCTCATAGAGATGTTATAGAGAAAATAAGCATGATTGGAATTTCTTCAAATCGAGATTGGTATACTAGACTTAACAGTCGCAGTACAATGTCTTTTTCAAGACAGTATCAACTTGAAAAAGATATTATTAAAATATCTTCGAGAAGCATTCAGAGTTTCATAAAAAACAATAGATCCGTTGATTATCTCATTGAAAATAACGAGATTTTGTTCAATGAAGAGATTATGAATCCAATTAATAAAGCTTATGAACAGGTCGATAAGATTCTGAATTTTCAACCAAATTTGAAAAAAGAATCTGAAAAGCTCTCAAAGAAGGTTTTAGCTCATAACGATGGCGATAGTGCTATAGCCTTAAGATTTGAGCCTCCAGGTGATGACAATCCTGTAAGTAAAGAGCTGTCAGATAAGTTAAGTGATGTTTTTGATCAGTCAATAAAGAGTATTTCCTTAGAGGCTGCGACTAAAGCAGCTGAAACTGATGAATTCCAGAAATTAATTAAGAACAAGTACTTGTCATTATTTAATGAGAAGAATGGAAAATTAAGCAAAGAGGATATTGAAGAGATTGTTAACGAAGTTACGAATGCAATAATTTATGGATTAAATGATACATCAAGTATTGCAAAAAATGGTATAAATAGTTCTCAGGATGAGTCAAATGGAAAATCGACGTTTTTTGAAGCTGTTATTGTAGCAATTGTATTTATAATAATTCAATCAACACTATATGCTGGGTCGGCTGATACAGACGGTTTTTTTGACAATATGGATAGACACTTATCACCACCGGTAAATCACACGGATTTACTTGAGTTGAAAGAAGGATATTTGGAGAAGTTCGAAGATTTAGAAATCGAAATTGAAAATAGTCAACTTTCATTAGAACGTATTGAAGGAGAACTGCTTAATCATGATTTAAAAGTCAATTATCAGCGTTCTAAACCCTCAAGTGTTGATTCAGGATTACCAGCTGGGTTTGTGTTGTATAAAGTTGAAGACTCTAGTTTAGCATATAGTAATTCTGATAAAGAGAATTCTCAAGAATTCAATCTTTATAGAGGAGAACTAGTTCTAGTAAAAAAGGAATCATTGGATTCTGCGTGGCAAGAAATTATCATACCACGTATTGATTCAGATAATCTACTGTATGTTGAAGCAGGTTCATTAATCAAAACAGATATTAAGAGTAATGATGACACACCTGTTATCTAACAAAGTATACACTTTTCTAATTGAGTGACAAGTTGTCGTAAATATATATAGTCACAAACAAGGGCAATTTATTAAAAACACCTTAGCTGTTAATTAGCTATTGCTTATGTTACATGAGGATTTTCCTCGTTAAAAAGAGTGAGCTTAGAGGTTTGGAAGAGTTCAAAAGTTACATGTGATGACACATTGTGCAATGTATTGGAACCGGAATAACCATCTTCTAACATAGAAGTTCCCAACATGCCCCTGGTATAACATAATTAGGGGCTTTTTCGCGCTTTAAATGTTACAATAGAGTATATGAAATAGACGTAGAGTGGCACGTCGGGAACGCCGGGAACGTTATATGTCAGAATCAGCAAGCACAGTTTATAAGTTGAACGATTAGAGATAAGTTAAAGGGATAACCAATGATTTTGAGGGAGTTAAATGAAAGAGTTTGTATCAAGATTATCTAAAATAGAATCAGCGATAATGTTTCTAATACTAGCAATAAATGTCATACTATTAGCGAAGTATCGCTTAACTTTTGGTACTATAACAGTGTTTTTAGCTTCAATGGGTTTCGTGTGTTTAGTCATTTTGAAGACGCTTAGAAAGAATAAGTATATAAATCGGCTGTTTGTCTTACTTTTAGTCTTATATCTTGTGTTTATGACCTCATTCATTGTCATAGAATATAAAGTCATTACAGGTGTGAATTATGAAATTCCAGAAAACGAGTACGATTATGTCATAGTCTTAGGTTCTGGACTGAAAAATGGGAATGAGCTTTCTTATGTGCTGTTAAGGCGTTTAAATACAGCGCTTGAAATAGTTGAAGGTAGTCCAGAGGTCACAGTGATTGTATCTGGCGGTAAAGGTCCAGATGAAGACATAAGTGAAGCCAAAGCAATGAGAAATTACTTAATAAGTGAAGGTATTAGTTTCGATCAAGTCTTACTTGAGGACAAATCAACGTCTACAGCAGAGAATCTGTCATATACTCATGATTTGATGAAAAGTAAATCGTTATCACATGGAAGAATAGCTCTAGTAACCAATGATTATCATTCATTTAGGGCGAAGTACTTAGCAATCAAAAATGGATTAGAAGTAGATAGTATTTCAAGTAAAACTGCCATTATGGTGCGAATCAATTACATGATTAGAGAATATTATGCGTGCATAAAGAGTTTCATATTCGATTAATTTGAGGTGTTAATCATGAAAAAACTTATAGTAGTAAATGGTGTTCCCGGAGCTGGTAAAACGACTGTCTGTTCAATGCTGTTAAATAGTATCAAGGAATCAGCTTGGCTAGATGGTGATTGGTGTTGGAAGCTGAATCCTTATAATCCATCTGAAGAGAATAAGGTCATGGTTGAGAAAAACATATGTTTCATGCTCAAATCCTATTTAGAGAATAGTGGTGTAAATTCAGTTATTCTTAGTTGGGTTATCCCACATGATGAGTTAATGAACAGGATAATTGACAGTCTGTATTATGACAGAGATCAATTAGAAACTTTGAAAATTACACTAACATGTTCAAGTAATACTTTGAAAGAACGTCTAGCTTATGAAGGTCGCAGCACAGAGAGCATTATTGATAGTCAGAAAAGGTTAAAAGCTTATATGCAAATGGATACAATCAAGATTGATACATCAAAAATGAGTGCAGAAGAAGTTGTTGACCGAGTTATGGAGATTATAAATGAGTAAAATTACTATAGAACGAGTTGATTTAAGTAACTACTATAAATATGAAGACATGGTTTATTGGAGGACACACGGAGTAGAAAGAACACGACCTGAAAGTGACAGCAGTACATATTTAGTATCTGATTATGTAAAATCACAGATAGAACATCCAGGTTTTTACGTTTATGTTGCTAAAGCTGATGATGGATTTATTGGTTGGATTCATTTTATGTATACGCCGAAAATAGGCAAATGGAAGGGTGGAGTTCTTTACATCGATGAGTTATGGGTAGCTCCCGAATACAGGAGAACTGGAGTTGCTACTAAGTTAATGAAGTTGGCAACAGAGCTGAAATGTAAAACAGGTGCATCTGTTGTAAGACTAGGAACAAGTAATCCACATGCTCAAAAGTTGTATGAGAAATCAGGACTTCAAGCTACTGGTTATACAGTATATATGGAGAGCAACTGAATGTGTTGACTAACATATGGGTAATGTTTTGGTAGCACTTTTATGTAATGCTAATTCCAACATATAACATGTCAATTCCCAACATGCCCTTTATTCTACTGAAGCCACTTTTCTAAAAAGTACAATGTTAAGGAAACTTGCATCGACAAGAATAACTCAGATTTTGCATCACAACTATAGTTCTGTTTAAGTTAGACATTGAAAATATAAAATGGAGGCAAAAAATAATGAACGAAAGAAGACTAATTTTATATATTGCAACAAGTTTAGATGGTTATATTGCAACAGAGGATGACTCATTGGAATGGTTATTCAAAACTGAAGGTGAAGGAGATAATGGGTATTCTGATTTCTACAATACGATTGATACCATTTTAATTGGAAGACGTACATATGATTGGATCATGAAAGAAGAAAGCGGTAACTTTCCTTACAAGAATAAAGAGTGCTACATTTTTTCTAAGTCCAAGAGTGGTAAGGAAGAAAATGTTGAGTTTATTAATCAAGATTTAGTCAGTTTCACAAATAAAATCAAACGATTGGACGGGGGAAACATATGGCTTGTTGGAGGTGGCAGCCTATTACAAGCCTTTATTAAAGAGAGGTTGGTTGACGAGCTTATAATTACTATAGCACCAACGCTCATTGGCAATGGAATTCCGTTATTCAAAAATAATGATTTTGAAATGGAACTAGAACTTATGAACATTAGAAAGTTTAACCAATTTGTTGAAATTCATTATAAGGTGAAATAGTTTGATTGTTGAGAACACTCATTATAAGGTTTTAAGGAATTCAGAAATTCCGTTACAGATTTACTAGATCTCAACATCATATAGAACAAAGGACAAACCTAACTTCGCTACTTGTGATGATGTAATCAGATTTGAATTTATCTCCACTTGATTCTGAGTAATATAAACTGGGTTAACTCATATCAACCACACTGTGAAAACGTCAAAATACATCACCTAAAACAAGCGTTCTCATCAAGCATCTAAACAGAAATATTTAAGAGCTTTCTATATTTAAAGTATTAAAACAAAGTTATATGAATTAGACTTATAGTGTCACATCGCAAACTATAGTTAAGCTAAGTAACATAATTTCTAAGATTAATATATGAACTAGTAAACGAGAGGACATAGTGATATGTCTTTTTGTTTTGACTATTATTAAGTATATGTTATACTAAAAGCAACCGATCGGTCGGGTGTAAAAGGAGTTATGAATGAAGACAAAGGAAAAAATCAGAGAAAGTGCATTAAAACTATTTTCAGAGAATGGTTACACAGCAACCTCAATTGGAGATATTGCAAAAGAGGTAGGCGTGAAGAAGGCTACCATCTATTCACACATAACGACTAAAGAGGAGTTGTATCTGTCGCTTCTTGATGAGGTTCTTGAATGGGATAGAGAATATTTTAGAGATCTGCTAGATAGAAATCAGACATTGTCCACAAAAGCTAAAATTGAGTTATTGCTAGAGGCATATTGCACAATCTATTTGGAAGAACCACTTAAGACAAAAATGAAATTTTTAAATCGCGCAATGCTTTTTCCACCAGAGGGTTTTAGTTCAAGACATAAAGAGGTGTTTAAGGAAAAAGAAATCCTTTTTATGCCATTAATAGTTAGAGTAATACGTGATGGGATAAAAAATGGTTGTATAGGAAACTTAAGTGAAAGAGAAGTCTTAGTTTTCTTTTACTGTACAGTAGATGGATTATTTGTAGAATCGTGTTATTACACAAAAGAAGACTTTAAAAAAAGATTTGAGTGCATATCTAAAGTATTTTGGAATGCCATTAAAGTATAGGCATAGCAAAGAATTAGGAGGCAAAGATGAGTAAAGTAAAACCAGTAATTGATTTTGAGTTGTTGAGTAAAATTGATGTTCGAGTGGGTGAAATTCTGAAAGTTGAAGATATAAAAAAATCTGATAAAATGATAAAATTGACTGTTAGTTTTGGCTCATTTGAGAGATGTATTCTTGTTGGTATGAAAAAGGAAAGAGAAGATCCAACTGAAGTAGTTGGCAAACAGGCTTTATTCATTGTTAACCTTGCACCTAAGAAGATGTTTGGTGAAGTTTCAGAAGGCATGTTGTTTGATATCGGATATGAAGACGGCATTATTCCAGTACTGGCTCAACCAGAAAAACCTGTACCGAACGGTACGAGAGCGGGGTAATTATGAATAGTAATATTTTAGTCAATTATGGTGCAATCATTGTAATCATAGTTTCTACGATCTTGTATCATATTGCACAAAAGTATACGCCAACTGAAATCAATCCAGTAATAGTACTTATAGTGACATATTTGGCAGCTTTAATCCTTTCAATAATGGCATATCCGATATTAGGAAGTAGTGAAAGTTTAATAAGTGAAATAAAGAAGGTAAATTGGGCAAGTATAGCATTGGGCTTAGCAGTAGTAGGAATAGAATTAGGTTTTCTACTTTCATATCGAAGTGGTTGGAGCATAAGTAAGGCAAACATTACAGCCAGTGCAATTATTGCTGTTCTTCTCATACCGATTGGAGTTTATCATTTTAATGAAAGTCTATCATTTATAAATGTAATTGGTGTCTTAATTTGTGTATTAGGGGTAACTTTAGTCAGCATTTAAATGTATATGAGTCACATTCAATGTACCCAACACTACAGAAATTCCCAACATGCCCTTAAATAGAAAAATTTAGGGGCTTTTCTATGCACAAAATGTTAGAATATAGTATATGAAGTAGACCTAGAGGTAAAAGTTGATAAGGATGAAAATGTTATAAATTAAATCATTTATGGATGTATTATCTGATTATAAATGAAATAACATTCATAGTTCTTTAAATGTAAAATCATAAACATGAGGTTTAAATGAAACAAGACAGAATCCAATTTTTCAAACTAACAGTTATTACTATAATAGTTGGTTTACTAAGTCGGCAAATCCGATTTATACCAGTGTATGTAGGAGATATCCTTTATGCTACGATGATGTATTTTTTAGTTAGATCGCTATTTATTAGAACCAGTATTTACAAAACCGCTGTAACAACATTGGCCATAACATTTTGCATTGAGTTCTCACAATTAGACCAATCTGTTTGGATAAACAATTTAAGAAATACTGTTTTGGGGAGATTAGTTTTGGGACAAGGATTTTTGTGGACTGATTTAATAGCATATATTATTGGTGTGATATTAGCCTTGGCAATAACTACTTTTATCAATAGGGAGTCACAATGAAAGATACATTTGTAGAGATCGATGGAATACGACATTGGTTTAAGAAAAGTATGCGAAGTAATACAGATATACCTGTTGTCATAATTCATGGAGGACCAGGTGGTTTCGTAAAAGTTTTTGAGCAAATACCAGGTAAAGAACTTGAGAATCATCTAAATGTCATTTATTATGAGCAACGTGGTTGTGGTCGATCTAACGAAAGTAAAAATGATGATTATAAAATCGAATCCTTGGTTCATGACTTGAAGTGTCTAATTAATTCATGGATGTTTGAAAAAGTACATTTACTTGGATACTCATTTGGTGCTGAACTAGCTATAGAATTTGCCTTAAAGTATCCAGAATACATAGAAAAGTTAGTTTTGCAAAGTCCATCAGACTTATCAGATTTCAAAAGAACATATAGAATTCAGATAAACGGAATCAAAGAAGTCTTACAAAATGATCGCAAATTAGACTTAGATAAGATTATGAAAAGTGACGCAAGTATCCATGAGAAATATGATAAGGCATGGTCACTGATGGATAAAGAAACATCAGATGCGTTTCTATTTTACAATCAAAAGTGTGCTAAATGGAACCGTGAACAATGGGAAACCTGCGGATTAGTTAACACAGGAGAATTAGCAAATGAAGTAATCGGTAGACATCGTGAAAAGACAGTGCTTGAAGCTTCTAAAGAATTACAACATGATACACTAATTATCTCTGGAAAATATGATAAAAATGTTGGAACTGAGATTCCAAAAATATACGCACAGAACATTAAACATTCAAAGTTACTAATTTTTGATAACAGTGCTCATTTTCCTGATATTGAAGAACCAGCTAGGTATGTAAAAGTGGTTGTCGACTTCATACTGGATAAATGAAACCAATAAATACACTGAGTAACTTGGACTATCAGGTTGCTTTACTCAGTAATTAAAACGGAAATAAAAGTTCAAGAAAGAGGTAGTCTTGAAAAACAAAATCTTTGTTATTGGTCTAGCACTAACTGTGTTTGGACTCTTTAATTTTGTAGCAGTTATAGAGCCAATTGATGCAACTTTAATTGAAATATCAAGAAACTCAACTGACTTACTAAAATTAGAAAAAGAGGCAACATCCACTGACTCTGATATGATTCAGGAACTAAATAATGTTCTAATCTCAAAATGTTACTACAAACAACCATTAATTAAAACATGGAGTGGAAGTGAAGTAGAATACATAATTGAAATGAACAAGAGTGTTTTTCACAGGGATAGAAAGTATAGAATTCTTATAAATGAAAATCCAGTACCTACAACAAGGTATGCATATAGAAGTAGATTGGATGTAATTGAATACAGATCATCAAACAAAATATTTAAAAGAGATTATTCAGTAATCCTTAGTAATGAGCAAGCTGACCAAATACTGAAGATACTCAAAGAATATGGCCATTACTAGTCCTTACATTGATCTAACTCACTAAATTGGATTATAACAAATGCAAGTTAATTAGACTTAATAGTTTCAACTGAATATATTTAAATCTGTATCATGTTTAAGATTGTGACAATAATTTTGTCATAAAACTCAATTTATTTACTCAATTTGATAAAGAAATTCAAACGTTTAATGAACGAGATATTGTTCATAATAGACTCAATATACTCTACACTTCAAAATCAGTTAGTTGAGATCCGATGTCTAGTTTGTTTGTAAACCTGGTGGTCTTTGTTGTCATAACATAGAAAGGAATATTGGTGTTTATCTTAGTAAGAAACTCATCAATACAAAATAAGTTATGAAAAAATCGATAATTGTTACTCTTGTTATTATCTTATCTTTTGTAGCCAATAATATGTACATAAACTGGCCGCGATATATTTTAAATGATACTGCTGTAGTCAGACAGTTTAGAGTGAACGATGTTAATATAGTTCAAAGTGAAACTTTAAAAGAAGTGACTGCATTGCTCCAGTCTTATCAATTTGGAAATCAAAAGTCTAACTTACGTATTAATCAAAGTGATGTTGTTATTTATAACATAAGCTTTATGTTTGGTGAAGAACAGCGCCATTTGGTTTTAGGAGATATTAATGTGATTTATGAATCTTCAGATAGGTATTTTGAAGTCTTTAATGGTGATCAGTTACAGGATTCCTTAGCTTTTATATTAAGTGAATCAAATAAATAAACTTTTTTATTTTTCTATAAAACCGTATTTACTATCCTGTATTACTATCGTTTCCAAACAAGCTTTTGAATACATGAAATCAGAGACTTGTTCACTTAAAAAGCAAAAAAGACCATATGAAGAAACGTAAAGAAGCATACTAGGATTGCTGATATATAAAATCTCTACTTAGAGATACTTGACACCTAATCTTAAGAAATGTATACTATCTCTAAATAGAGATAGTGAGGTGAAAAATTGTTTGAGTCAGAATTAGCACTAATGGCTGCGCTTAGAAAACTATACAAAACTTTAGATGATTCTTTATCGCGTAACTTAAAAGAGTTGGGTGTATCCACTACAGATTATCTGATCATGTCCATATTAAATGGAACTGGGCCTATTCCAATGCAAAAGCTTAGAGAATACGTCTTGATTTCAAGTGGTTCAATCACTTATGCAACAAATAGAATCATTGGAAAAGGCTATGTAATGAAAGTTCAAGACCATGATGATAAAAGAATGTATCATGTTCAGTTAACTTCAAAAGGGGAGATTTTCTATGCACAAATCAATGAACAACATCTTCCTTATATTAGTCAACTATTAAGTTCTTTTTCAAATGAGGAACTGAAAAAAATAACTAAAGAAATTACAAACTTAAGTAATTCTGTAGAGGATAACAAATAATTTTTACCCATATATCTCTAAGTAGAGATATATTTCGACTCAATCAACCAACAAATAGAAAGAAGGTATGAACAATGAAAGCATATATGGTAGCATTTGTGAGAGTACATGAGTTAGAGACGT
>Ga0209272_10001209_pt1 | contig 16982 bp, 11 predicted proteins | sample tdDd002_FD_187125 | JGI IMG/M metagenome (GOLD analysis project Ga0209272, IMG submission 187125) | Marine sediment microbial communities from the Atlantic coast under amendment with organic carbon and nitrate - tdDd00.2 (SPAdes)... | ecosystem: Environmental > Aquatic > Marine > Coastal >... | reverse complement strand
TATTATATGCTCTTTTAGCAACCTTGTTTTACTTGTTTGCAATCTATTTTTTATCTAAAAACATAGTTCGGCCTATTGAGGAGCTTACTTTAGCTGTGAAAAACTCTGAAAAGATGAATTTTAGCCAACTACAAGGATTAGAAGGAAATGATGAACTGTCTCATTTAGTAAGTGCTTACAACAAAATGGCCCAGTCTCTTCAGTCATACACAAAAGACTTAAAAAATCAGGTTGTAAAACGCGACGAAGTACTCAGTGAGTTAAATGAAGAATTGAGTAGCCACAACATGCGTATGCGTTCAGTTAACGATGAAGTCTACACACAAAAAGAAACCGACAACTTAACCGGTCTTCTAAAACACTCAGAAATCATTGAAGAGATTGAAAAAAACATTAAACATGTTGATTTAAAAATCGAACCATTTTTCTCTGTTATGTTTATAGATCTAGATAATTTCAAAGATCTAAATGAAAAATTTGGACATGGCATTGGAGACAACATATCATTATTATTTTCACTTCATTTAAAGAGATTTTTCAGAAATACAGATATCATAGGAAGATATGGTGGAGATGAGTTTATTGTTGTAATGATGAACACGTCAGAAAATGACGCCTTATATGCAGCGCGAAACTTCAATAGACAAACCCGTGAGTTAGATGGTTTTATAGACATCCTTAGAACACTGACTCGGAACATGAGCCTCCACATTCCTGATGAAGAAAAAATTGGGGCTTCTGTTGGTATTGCAACTTATACAATCAAGTGCGGAAAAACAGCAAATGTTTTAATACGAGAAGCCGATGGAAAAATGCACCAAATGCGTCAAATCAAAAGAACCAGATCCCCAAAATCTTAAATCAGTATACACTTATATATCATTGATAATAACGACTACCTAAGCAATAATAGTAAGTTAAAAAGTTACCCTATAATTCAATAAAATAAAAAGCTCCTCTCATTGTGAGGATTATCTATAAACCTGTCTAATCAAACCGTTTATAGATAACCCTCACAATGAAAAGGAGCTTTCATCTTATACTAGAGTTTTAAGTTGTGTACTTAAAACTTACCATTGTCATTCATCCACTGGTCTTCTGAAGGAATCTCTTCAATGACGTCCCAATGTTCTGCAATTTTGCCATCTTCTACACGGAACATATCATAAAATGCTACGTGTTTTCCTGCAAACTCACCTTCAGAAAGCACAAGGACAAAGTTGCCCTGACCTAATACTTTATGAACCTTATCAAAACGCATCGTTAGACCTTCTTGTGCCATAGCTTCAAGGGCAGCCCCCAGACCTGAGAGTCCATCAGCAATTCCTGTGTTATGTTGGATATAATGATCTCCATCGAAATAGTTGCCTAGTTTGTCCATCTGACCACTTACAAGAATATCCTGTACAAATGCTTCTACTAGTGTTTTGTTTTCTTGTGTCTTATCTAGGTCCATTAACTCAGTCGCACCGTCTATTTCTGTTCGACCACTTGGGTTGGCTTGACCAGCAGTTGTTGTGAGGTTATCCCAGTGTTCAACTATTAAACCATTTTCAAATCTAAATACATCAAATCCAATTTTAGGACCGAAGAAGTCATACTCTGTGTGGGTAAATACAAAATCCCCATCTTCAAAAGCACGTACCGTGTTTACCTTTGCTGATCCTTGTGGAAGCATGGATAAAAGCGTTCCAAAACCTTCGAGGCCATCTCCTACACCAAGGTTATGTTGAATGTATTTTTCAGGATTAACATATGCAACAGGACCCGCTTCTCCTGTTTCAATACTTTTAAGCAGCGCTAGGGCTTTATCTTTATTTGTCATTTCCATCTCTCCTTTTATTTGAATTACTTGTCCTGGATAAATCATATGTGGATTTACAAGGCTATTTGACTTTGCTAACACGTCCCATGTAAGACCATACTTTTGGGCAATTTCCCACAATACATCACCTGACTTTACCGTATATACATCGTCAGCAAAGACTGAAAATGCATTTGATATTAACAATATGCCAATAATTAATAAACTTAGTCCCTTTTTCATGAACCCATCCTCCTAGATATATGTCACTTGATTTAAGTAAGCTGCATGCATCAACTTTATGTTTATATATTAGCCCAGACCTCAACCTCATTACAGGTGAAACAGGTAGCAAAAATGGTAAAAACGAAACCTAATCTAAGTTTAAGCTAAGACTATATCTTGAATTACTAACTTAAATAATACATCTAACTCTAGGTGTATATGCTTCCAATTCAAATAACTACGGGTACATAAAACAACAAGTATCTATAATTACCAACCCATCATTTCATAAATAACATACAAAAAAAAACGCCCTTATCTATTCAATGAATAAACAAGGGCGTCAAAATTACTCTTTTAATTGTGTTGCCACATACAAGTTCCCAAGTGATAAAAATGCTACGAAGAAAAATATATACTGTGGTCCAAATTGCATCCAGACTATCCCACCTAAATAGGCACACGTTATGGATACAAAATGGTCCATACTCATTCCTAAAGACAATGACGGGGTCAGATCTTCTGGTTTAACCAATATTGATTTTAAATAAACCGTTCGAATCATACTCATCTGAGTAGACATTTTATCAATTATAAAAATACCGTATGCAAGGCCAACTGCAAGGGTCATTGACTGTAAGGCTCCACCTACAAAGCTGGCTGTTAGGATGCCATACAAAACATATACCACAATAAAGGATATAGCATCTACATACATAAGTTTCTTAATGCCAAACTTATCTAACCACCGACCTAAAGCTGGAATAAAGAATATGCCTATCCCTGCACCAATAATACTTAACATCGCCAAGGTATCAGCTTTTTTACCAAGCAAATCAATAAGTACCCACGGACCATAAACAATCATAATCTGTTTTTGAACACCGTACAAGATAACTAATATGTAGTAAAACTTGTATTCCTTTCGATAAACAAACTTGGTCTTTTTAGGTTTTAATCCATCAATACTGTGGGTCTTTTCTAAAAACACAAGTAAACCTATCACAAGAACCGACATAAGGGCTGAAATAATGAAGGGCCCCCTAAAATCAGATTCAAAACTGAAAAAGCCCATCCTAAAACCTATGAACACTAGAATACCAGCAAGCATTCTAAAGCCTGTATCCAAACCTTTAAATTGGCCCATTCGTCTACCAATGTTTCCCTCTTCAGCTAAGGAAATACCAATTGCATCGTTCATGGGTTTGAATATATGCATACCCATAGAGTTTATAAAAACAAATATAAGCATTACATTAAAGGTTGGTGTAATAAGTCCTAAAACACCAATACCAATCACACTACAGACCTGTGCAAGCATTGCTATTCGAATATCATTTAAAAAGCTCAAACTGCCAATAAGTAGTACCGCTAAAAGTCCGGGCAACTCTCTTGGAAACTCAATAAGTCCCCTTTGATAAGCTGACACATTGTATGCATCTTTAAAGAAATTTGACATGACACCATTGCTTAATCCCAAACTTATTGCAGATACAGCAATAATCATAAAGTATATTGCAAATTGTCGTTTTCGATTTTCTGACATAGATCCTCATTTCCGTCACATCTGCGACCTGTTTATCATACTACAGATTGGGATAAACAAAAACATGATTTATTGATGTTCACTGCTACATATGCCAAATACGATCTATACAAGAAAATGTACTACACTATATAATGTAGTACACTTTAGCATTTAGAATTCTTTTGACCACGAAAAATCCAAGAATATTTATAAAAACAGTGGAAACCATACTTGCAAGAGCAGCTCCATCGATTCCAAAACGTGGGATCAATAAGTAGTTCAAAGTGACATTCATGATAGCTGATGTTGTTACACCAATGAGCCGAATACGTGGATGTCCTGTCATTATGACAATGTACCAGACACTCCCCACACTGGCGTTAATCAGTTGTCCAAAGGCGCGGTAATATAAAACCATCTTTCCATCTAAATACTCTGGTCCATACAAACTGAGTATGGGGTGCCAAAATATTAGAATCAAACCAATAACTAGAGAAGAAACCATAAATAAATATCGAGTTAACTTCTCATACATGTTTCGAACTTCGTCTATTTTACCTTCGCCATACAATTTTGAAATCACGGGTGGAAAAACTGTATTCACAATTGTAAGGAAAATTGATGGGATCATAGCCAGTTCAGCTCCAACTTTATAAACCGCAACATCCACCTTGCTCATCATTGCTTCTATCATAACGATATCAATATAATTGATGAGAAGACCCATCACACCCCCAATAATGATCGTCATTGAATAGGTAATGAACGCCTTATGCATTTCAAGTTTACCAAACATGTCTTTACATAAGATGAAGTAAATAATATTGGCACAAAAGGCTGCGGTATATGCTGCAACAACTATATTTACTTCAAGGGGACCTCTTAGGGTATATAAAAGAGCGGAGATGGTTATCAGACCCCCAATGTATACAAAGCCTTTTATTGCAAAGAACTCACGTATATCTTGTCGTGCTCTAAATATACTAAAAAACAACTGCTCAACAGACAATAACCAAACCAGTCCCAAGTAGGCATGAATCGATTCTGGCATAAGGAAATACAGAGCCAAAATGGATAAAATACTGGTAGCAATATTTATAGTAAAACATGCTGAAACATACTTTTTTCCCGTCTTGGGAATGAAGTACAGTAGCCCCATATCCATCCCCAAGTTTGCGAGGAGTAAGGTTACTGAAACAATTGTAATGGCATAAATGTAACTGCCAAAAATATCTGCCCCATATAATCTTGTCAAAACCATGGGCATAAATAGGTTAAGACCAAACATTAACATATTGCCAGCAAAGGACTCTATGAGTTTTTTCTGAAATACTTTATAATCCATCTAATGTCCTCCACTTTGTATTATCGTAGACATCATAACATACATAAGGTAGAAGATTTATAAAGCTTTTGTTAGAATGTGGATGACAACTAGTGTAGACTAAAAAAATTCCAGTGTATAGTTACAAGTAAAAGCCCACATAATGAATACACCGTACTTAGAACTAACCTTCTGTATTTATTGCTAACAGTCTTGTTTGTCCATTTTTTAGCGGTATATATTAATAAGAAACCTGTACCGATTGCGACAACATAGTTTGAAACTATAAACGGTCTAATACTATCATAACTAACAAAACTTTTGCTTATGAAGGTAAATAGACTTACTATGGTATTGTTTAAAAGGGCAATGATTAAAAACAGCGAACAAACATGAATGTGAACCACTGGATTTTTAATCCCAGAATAATGGCCTAGTTCCTTCTTACTTTTGATCCCATTTACAATTAAAGAACCTATACCTACAAGAGCTAAAACTATACTTACACCTACTATAAATAGGCTCATAATTTGAACGGGCTGACTTTTACTTTTAGGAAGAGGGGACATATCAAATCCGTGTCCTACAATAATCTGTTCAACCTCATCCCCATTAACTTTAAATTTTAGTTCAGGAAAAGCAATGTTAAAAATCGGCACCTTGTTACTACTAATCTTATACACATATGCATCCGTTTGAATGTAGTCTGCTTCAAGACCACTCATATTAAGTGTAATCTGGTTCTCCCCCTTTGCCTTCACTGTAAGAGGGGCCATGTAAGATAAAATTTCTAAAAAACTGCCTTCAAATCGTCTGTATGAGATATACTTTCCCTCTAGTTTTTTAGGGTCAGGTAAAGTCACTTCACTTTCGTTAAACTCAAATGTCGATTTACCCATAAGAAGTTCTTGAATGCCACAGGCTATGTTTATCTCACCTTTTACATTGGTAAGCGTAACAACTGCAAAACGTTGATCTGGAACTATTGCAAATTGTCCTGTGAATCCAGCTGTGTTTCCACCGTGCCCAAAACTCTGATACTGTCCATCAAACTCAAAGAATCCATTAGCTGTATTCATATAAGTTGGTGTTAAAAGCTCTAACAGTGTACTCTCCTCATCAAATAAAGGGCTAACCTCTCCATCTTCTGGTGTTAAAGCTATGGCAAACTGAGCTAAGTCTTCTACTGTCCCATTAATTGAACCTGCTGGACCAAGTCCTACATAAGACCAAATCGTTTGATCATACCCGCTTGTACCAGTGGGTTTATAACCCTTAGCTTTTCTTAACACCATATCATCAGAAACATTAAATTTTCTATCAGCGCTTGTTCCATGCATATCAAGGACATTAAAAAAATGTTCATTTAAATAAGTGTCATATTTTTGACCTGAAACCGTTTCAATTACAAGTCCAGCTAAAGCCGTACCATAATTACTGTAGGCACTTGCTGATCCAACTTCAAAATACTGGTCTGGATCGGCTTTTAATAGTGCTTCTTCTAAACTGCCTAATGCCTCTGGTGAATCATAAATCAAGTCATACCCGTAGTCTCCAAAACCACCTGTGTGATTCATTAAATCACGCATGGTAATCGACTGGGTAAATTTGAAAGATTCTAAAAATGATTCTGGCAAATACGTTCGAATATCCTCGTCTAAATCAATCTTCTCATCTTCTGCAAGTTGCATAGCAGCTGTCCAAGTAAAAAGTTTTGTAATTGAACCCCATTCAAAAATTGTAGAAGATGGATCAACTTTCTTTTGTGCCTCTACATCTGCAAAACCATAGCCTTTTGAAAAGATAATTTCACCGTCTTTAACAACAGCGACAGCTGCACCTGGAACTGTTTTGCCAATATAGTCACCTACATATGCATCAATCGTCTCTTCTAAAGTGCTTAAGGCTAGGCCGGACGGACTCGTTCCTGTCTTAGTCTTCAGATTTGATGCAAAAGCCGGTGATACTGCGCTCAAAACCAACACTAGGCTTATAACCATTGATACCACTGAATACATGTAATGTCTTTTCATGATTTTCTCCTATTCATACCATCTTATTCTTTTATCTGCACTTATCTATTAATGACTATTGATCCACACAACTGACAAAGTGTCAGTCCTTGTGTAAAAAAAGTTCACTTGGTTTTACTAGTAGGATTTATCCAAGTGAAACTTTAATATTATCTTATATTTTTGACTGCATATAAGCTTTTTTCATCTAAAACTTTCTTCATCTAAGCTTTGCCAACTTATCCAAACAGGTCCTTTAATATAGGTTTTGTGGGCTGTATAACGCGAGTCATCATGTCCACAAAAGCTTCAAAGTACTTCATACTTTTCTCTAACTCATTTTGATGATAGTTATGATCGTTCATCACAAATGTAAAAGCTGTCATTAAGTACGTTGCAACTTCATTTGGATTTGACACATTAAATACCTTCTCGTCATTACCTTGTTGAAGAATTTGTCCAAACTGCTCAGAAATCTTATATGCAATCTTATGATTTATCCGGTCTGTCATGTATGAGTTTTCCGGTTGAGACATAGCATCTTGAATAGACTCAAGTACCTGTATGTCTTCTTCAGAAACCTCTTCAGATTGAGGGTCTGTTGTCATGGTTGCCTCGAAAAACTTATTCAGTTTCTCGATAGCCTCATAGGTATCATTTTTCATTACTAAATCAATTTTTCTAAACAAAGGCCTTGTCTGTTGCTCGGCAATATACCATAGAATATCTTCTTTCGATTTAAAATGATAATATAAAAGGCCTCGTGAAATCTTAAGGGCACTTATAATATCTTGAGTTGTGGTATTCATATATCCCTTTTGAGCAAAGAGTTTTTTTGACATAGCCAAAATATCTGCACGACGTTCCTCTGGTTTTTTTACCTCTCTCATGGAAGCTCACCTGCCTTTAAATAAAATATACAGGATAACTGACAAAGTGTCAATCGTTTTTAGAACTTTTACTGACATTTTGTCAGTCGACAGTTCTTATATTTCCCCTACCGCTTAGTATGACCCGTGTCTGATGAAATCCAGAAACAAAATATTTTTCGTGTCTAACAAGTAACTCAAAGCTTTTTCAATCTACACCTATCGAATCTCTTTTTATGGGTATAAATAATGTTAGGACTATGGAGGTGAGCACTTGTTTAAATATAGATCGAAATTTATGATTGTTTTATTACTATGTATTAGCCTAGTTTACAGCTCAGGTTTTACCGGCATTTCATTTTCTGTGGATGAACCACCTGCAAAAAGCGTTTTAATACTTCACACAGATGAAGAGTTTATTCCGGCTAATATAGAAATTAATAAAGCCCTTGTGGGACGTCTAAAAAGCACAAAAGACTTTGCACTCACCATTTACAGTGAATACATGGATGCCCACAGATACTACGACGACACACAAATAGAAACATATAAAGAGAATTTCTTAGAAAGATATAAAAACCTAAGTCCAGACATTATTATCGCTGTTGATTTCAAAGCTTTTACATTTTTAACAACAGAAGCAAAAGAACTCATTGATGATACACCTCTAGTATTTTGTATGGTACCAGAAGGGATCATTGATGAATCTAAATTAACGGATAACATTACTGGGAACTACTTAAACATCGATACCCTTGGAACCATTGACGTTATTATGCACATGCATCCTGCTACACAGCGTATTGTGATCATTTCAGGTGCAAGTCCCAATGACAAAGTTAAAAGAGACGACATTAAAAACGACATTGAACGTGCAGATATTGATATTCCGGTTGAATTTAATGAAGACATGACCATTGAAGAAATGAAAACCTATGTATCTTCACTACCGGATGGCACCATTGTTTTATATAACGCCATCTTTGCAGACAGCGCAGGTGAAAAGTTTATTCCAAGAGAAGCCCTTGCCCTTTTAGATGCTGAAACAAGTGTTCCAATTTACGGAAATATATTTACAAACTTAAACTATGGTCTTGTGGGTGGCAGTTTGTTTGAATTTAGTGAAGTAGCATTTGATGCAGGTGACAAAGCCCTTGCAATCCTTGGAGGCACTCCACCAACAGACCTGAAAATCGAAAAAGTCACAAACAAAGTTTATATGAACTGGTCTTTATTCGAAAAGTGGGGCATAAAAGTTAAGGATATTCCAGACAATGCAATTTTGCTTAATCAAGAATTTACAATGTGGGAACTATATAGAAACGAAATTATTGGAACCTTTGCCCTCATCATTGTACTCTCTCTTTTATTATTCTATTTGTCATTACAGTTACAACTTAAAAGAAAAGCCCAAGATGAACTGGAAGCTCTCAACGATTCTCTTGAGGCTATAATTAGCGACAGGACAAAGGCGCTTGAGCAAAACAATGAAGAATTACAAGCTATTAACGTTCAGTTACATGACGAGATTGAGAACAGAATGGCAATTGAACAAGAGCTCACAGCAACCCTAGAAACTTTAAGCTCAACCCAACAGCAACTTGTAGCTGCTGAAAAACAAGCTGTTTTGCACCACTTAGTTCGTAACCTTCTCCATAGGGTCAACACACCTCTTGGTACGTCACTTGGATATGCTGATTTATTACGACATCAAATTGAGAGTAATATAGGAAGAGCCCCTACAGAGATTCAGCAAGACGAATTAACTATTGTAAATAATCTGCTACAAAGCCAGGAACGTATCCGGTCTACGATGGATACCTTAAAAGCCATGCTTGAGGTTGAAAGCGACGACGCCTATCACACAGTCAATTTGAAAAAGTTTGTCATGGATATTGTAGCCAACAACCCGGTTTCAGAAATTGACTCTAATGATCCATTTATGTTGTTCTGTTATCCGGACTTAACCTTATCCATCCAGACCAATAGTTTTAAAGCTGCAATTGAAAATTTAATTGCGTATTCTAAGTTGTCCCGTGATTCAATTAAAAACCTAAAACCTTCTGAACTTTCAATTTTATACCACGGAGACAGCCTTGAAATGATCTACAAAGACGAAGCACTTGAGCATAGTAGTAACATTGAAAGTATTTTTGACCCTTATGCATTTAGTGCATTTAAAGCCGATCCTTCAGGCCTTGAACTGGTAATTTTGTACAACCACATTACCATAGGTATGTCAGGTAACATTCGTTTAACTTCCATGGTGGATGAAGACGGCCATAGCCAAACGGTTGTAAAGATGAAAATCCCAGTTAAGAAAAAGCACTAAGTAATATTTGATATCGAGGTATACATTGAACTAAACCCAGTCTTCGAAACTGTAGAAAATCAAAACTTCAAACATGTTCATACCATCCCATGAGCTGGTGTTTTAGCCATTTGTCCATGTTCATGGGATGATTTATGTTTTAATCTTCACTGTTTTTATCCACATTTCATTCATATTTTAAACACATATATCGTAGCACTAACTATCATTTTCCATAATGAAGCAATTTACAAAAATTTTCTTGGTATAATGTGTATAAATTGGGGTAATACATATAAGCGGTTGATTTTAGGACGAAACCGCACACACTTATACATATTCAAGGAGGACGAGATGAGAAGAAAACTGGCATTACTACTAGTATTAGTATTGGCTCTTGGCGCAACACCGGTTGCATTTGCTGATGACTACATGGTTAAAGATGGAGACACTCTAGCCAAAATTGCACAGATGTATGATATGACAGTAGACGACCTTGCAATGATGAATAAAATAAAAGATCCAAATATGATTTACGTTGGCGACATGCTAATGACTTCAAAAATGGATATGTATTCTACTGTAGACCTGAATGAGCAACTTATCATGGCAACGCTTTGGTATCAGCAATCTGCTGAATTTAGAGCCTTGTCTTATCAGACATTTGAACTTGCTCAAATGTTAGTTGAAAAAGATTTAATGGACACGTCTATTACAATGCCTAGAGCTGTTGTAGTTGATTTAGATGAAACAATACTAGACAACAGCCCATATGAAGCTTGGTTGGTTGGTAAAGACTTTGGTTATTCGTCATCTACATGGAATCCATGGATTCAAGCAGGTATCGCACCAGCCCTACCTGGCGCTCTTGATTTCCTAAAGTTCTGTGAAGACAATAACGTTGAAGTTTATTATGTATCTAACCGTAAAGTTCTTGACGACAATTCTGGTTATGAAGGCACAGTTAAGAATCTTATCGCACTGGGTGCTCCAAACGTTGATGAAAAACACGTACTTCTTAGAACCGGTTCATCTAACAAAACTGAGCGTAGAACCATGGCTGAAAACGGCAACCACGTTATCCTTTACATGGGTGACAACCTGAATGACTTCCTTCATGATTTTGCTGGTCTATCAGTTGACCAAAGATTTGCTATGACAGATCTTCACAAAGATGAATTCGGTAAAAAGTTCGTTGTTATGCCTAACCCTATGTATGGTGAGTGGGAAGGCGCGATTTATGACTTTAACTGGGGTGCATCTTCTGAAGAAAAGAGCAATATGCGTAAAGACAAGTTAAATACTTGGGATTATGACATGAAGTAAATTGTAAGTTTACACCTGTTAGTATCTGAAGTAGTCAATAAAAAAAGGACATCCAATTTTATGGATGTCCTTTTACTTTAGTATTGTTATTAATTAAATATCTCATTACCTTACAATTCAAATGAATATATTACAACAATCACTTTAATTTGATAATAAGTATCAAAATCACATTAAGACAGATGCTCTTAAGCCTCTTCCCAGTTATGATAAATATTCTGAACATCATCGTTCTCTTCAAACAAATCAATCATCTTCTGCATGTACTTAATGTCGTCTTCATCAGTTAGTTGAGCCATTGTTTGTGGAAGGTATCTTAATTCCGCCATAGAGAATGCATAGCCATCTGCTTGTAGGGCGTCACGCACTGCTGAGAAATCAGCAATTTCAGTGTAGACTTCAAAGTGTGTTTCTTCCACTTGGAAATCTTCTGCACCCGCTTCAATAGCAGCCATTTCAACTTCTTCTTCGTCCATACCTTCTGTCTTGTCAATTACAAGAACACCTTTATGGTCGAACATAAAACTAACACAACCATTTGTACCCAGGTTACCTTTACCTTTTACAAAGTAGCTTCTTACGTCTGCTGCTGTTCTATTTGTGTTGTCCGTAAGACACTCAACAAGAACTGCTACCCCACCAGGACCGTATCCTTCGTATGTAAGTTCAGTAAAGACAGCGCCTTCAAGTTCACCCGCACCCTTTTTAATTGCACGGTCGATGTTGTCGTTTGGCATATTTGCTGCTTTTGCCTTTTCAATAGCACTTTTAAGTGCCGCATTATATTCTGGATCAGAGCCACCTTCACGTGCTGCAACCATAATGTAACGTCCAATTTTCGTAAACATTTTGCCTTTTTTTGCATCTTGTTTACCTTTTCTTTGAATGATCGTGCCTATACGACCCATAACAATTCAACTCCTTAAGTCTATATACTTTCAAACTTCAGTTCATGTAATCATCCTCTACTCATTCTTATTAATAACAAACAAGTATTTGAATCTCGATTACATTAACTGAGCCTATTATTTACAACGCCACATCATTTTATCATAATTATTCAAAGACAAAAAGAAAAGCCAGTTGCTTTGTTGTCTGTGTAAGACCTCAAGGATAAAATCCTTAAAGATCATTGTTACTTATTATCAGAATCAACAGCAATGGCTTGATTACCAACTATAAAGTTTGTTTATATAACTAGGCAATTTCTTCAACTACATTTCGGATCCACTTCTTCGATACAAATCTGTATGTTCCAAGAATACTCTTTACAACTTCTTCTAACATAAATGCACCCACAACTATATATGCTGGCCATCCAAAGATCATAGCACCTGCAAAGGCGATTGGAACACCAATTCCCCATACACATAAGGATTCGATCCACATTGCATAGACTGTATCACCACCCCCACGAAGTATCCCAACAATGTAGAGCAGATTCATCATTTTAGGGAAGTTATAAAGGGCTACAATACGCATCATATAAATAGCCTGTACTTGTACATGATTAGGAACTTTAAATACTGATGCAATGCTCTCAGCACTTAAGAAAATCATAGAACTTGTTATTACACAGGTTATCAAAGTCAGTTTTATGAACCTTTTACCATATTCCATGGCCAAGTGTTCTTCACCTGCTCCAATTCGGTTTCCTATAACGACTTGGCATGCATTTCCAAGACCAAGGAATGCCACTTCAAAGAACCTATACACCGCCATCATAACCTGAAAAGCCGCAACGGCATCTGAATTTATTTTAGCCAGTGCCATGGTGTACATAACTGTACCCAGAGCCCATATACCTTCATTTATAAGTACAGGCATGGCTGTTTTAAATATCTGGTTCACAAACTTTTTATTAAAATGGATCAGTTCAGAAATTTTTGCCGCTAAAACACTGTCCGTCCTATAAATAAAGAATATCAGCATAAACATTTCTACAACACGGGCAATTAAAGTCGCAATCGCCGCCCCTTTTGCACCCATTGCGGGCATTCCAAAGAGACCAAAGATTAATATCCAGTTGCCAACCGTGTTGACCACTATAGAAATTGAACTCACAATCATCGGAAGCCGTGCTTGCTCAACTCCACGGGATGCTACAGAATAGGTGAGTGATATAGCTGTAAACACATAACTAATTGAAACAATTCTTAAATAGTCAGCACCAATAGACACGACCTGAGGTTCTTTTAGAAATAGCTCAAGTACCTTAACTGGATAAAGGAAACTCACTAAAAAGAATACTAAACTCACTAAAACGCCACCCACAAGTCCAACACCCATGGTTTTACGTATGCTTTTTTCATCTTTTTTGCCCCAAAACTGGGCTATATAAACGGAAACCCCTGAGTTGATACCGAATACAAGTAATATCATTAAAAAGAAAACTTGGTTAGCAAGCCCCACCGCAGCAAGGGCATCTTTACTCACCCGTCCAATCATAATGGTATCAATTAAATTTAAGGCTGTTTGAATAAAATGTTGTAACGCAACAGGTATCCCTATGGATATCAAGGCGCGTTTAAAAGGATCCTCTTTATATTTACTAATCATACTTTTCATCATTGTGCCACCATTTTCTTAAGTCAAATTGTGTTCATTTCTATGATCATTTATTTTGTCATGCTTCGTCTTATTATACATGGTACATGAATGAATGTCTTATCTTATTTGGTAGCATTTCCATAAAGTCCTGGACCCATAACAAGTAGTCCAAGTAATCAACCCTTATTAATTTAGCTCTTATTAATTTACCCCTTACAAATTCAGTCCAACTAAAATGCCTTTCTTACATCTATTTCAGCGGAAGTATTATTTTTACGGCTCATATAGTTATAAAATGCACCATATAAATTGGCATCGTTAAAGTGTTCACAACAGGCAATCTTTGGTCTTACCCTAGCATTAGGCATAATCTTATAAATGTAGTCTAACTTTTTATTAATCCGTTTTATAAAATCTACACGCCGGCTTATCCCGCCACCTAAAAGTATAATATCTGGATCAAGACTATACTGGATATTGTGAATTCCCATGGCCATGACCATATAGTAGCTGTCTATTTCTTCAATCGCTATAAAATCTCCCGCTTCTGCTCGTTTGAATACTTCCAAACCACTTAATCCTTTGTCTAAATTGCGTCTTTGACTCACCTTTTTACAAAGTGATCCCACTGATCCATGTTCACTCCAGGTACCTATAGACCCACTTGCTGGATCGGCAAACAAAACAGTATATCCAAATTCCCCAGCATGGAAATGAGCCCCCTTGTTTATCTTTTGATTTTCAACAAGAGCGCCACCAATCCCTGTTCCACACACAACTACAGCTGCACTATTATGTCCAACAGCCGATCCATTGTAAGCTTCAGCAAGGGCTGCACAATTTCCGTCATTTTCAATTTCAACAGGGATACCTAGTTTTTTAGACACAAGAATTCTTAAAGGCACATCTTTAACATAAAGCAAAGCACCTTCACTCTTAACAATTCCTGCATCAGCATCGGTAACAGCAGGAATACTTAACCCAACACCTTCAATATTCCCATAAGCGCTCTTCATGTTTGTGTAAACATCAAATATGTCATTTATTAATCCATCTAAGGTGATCGATGTTGTACTTTCACCTTTAAAAAGCATGTCTCCACCCTTGTCAATCACTGCATATTTAGTTAAAGTTCCACCGATATCAAAGACTAGACAAGCCATTATGCATCGCCTCCATAAAAATTTAAAAATTCATCCATCTGTAAACTGCCTTTACTTTCTATTAAAGACTTGTACCAATAATAGGATGTTTTTTTAGACCGTTTTAAAGAACCACCTTCAAAATCAATGTGTACAAGGCCATATCTTTTCCTATATCCATTTAGCCAACTGAGTAAATCAGTGAATGACCATGTACAGTATCCCATTAAATCCACGCCACTTTCTATGGCTTTGGAACAGGCCTCAACGTGTGCATTTAGAAAATCAATTCTCTCAAGGTCATGAATTTGGCCCTTGGCGTTCATTTCATCAAAGAAACCTAAACCATTTTCACTAATCAGAACTGGAAGGTCATATCTTCGTTTAATTTCTTCGAGCCCATATCTTAAACCATCCGGATCTATAGCCCAGTCCCAATCTGTATACTCAAGGGATTCATTTCGTACAAACTTATATAGTCCCGGAACACCACTTTCCTTCTGACTGCCTTTTTTACCAGAAGTGTTCATCTGAGCAGCTCCAACTCCATCTTCAGGATTGTGGGCTAACATGGCAGTTTGGTAATAGTTAATTCCAATAAAATCAACTTTTTCCGCTGCCATTTTTAAGGTACTTAAGTCATCATCTGAGACTTGCATCCACTGGGACATTTTTGTATGATAACTTTCAGCCTTCTTAGGATAAGTACCAGCATAATAGGGATCAAAGTACATCCATGGGCCAGTCTGATAATAGGTGTCTAAGGCTTCTAAATCCTCAGGACTTTCAGTTCTTGCATAACCTGGTGAAAAAGCAATACTCGAACCAATCATCCCGTCATAATTTAGGCTTTTATATTTTAAAACAGTATGAGCATGTGCCATTGCTGTATGATGATAAGCTTTTATAAAGGCTGCTTCGTCTTTTATTCCAGGAGGATGGATTCCCATGCTGTAACCGAGTTGTGTAAATATATTGGGTTCATTCATTACAATCCAGTGTTTAACACGGTCACCGAATGTTTTAAAACAAACCTCAGCATAATCAACAAAATCCTCGACAATCTTTGGAGACAACCATCCTTTGTATTCATCTTCAAGACATTGGGGTAAATCCCAGTGATATAGAGTTACCAGCGGAGTGATATTATTTTCCACTAGTAAATCAATTAGTCTGTTGTAAAAAGCTAAACCCTTTTCATTTACATTCCCACGCCCTAAGGGGAGTATCCTTGTCCAGGCAATAGAAAACCTGTAGGCTTTCAGCCCCATGTCCGCCATGAGTTGTACGTCTTCTTCCAACTTATTATAGTGGTCTGCTGCTATATCTCCGTTGGTACCTCCGTATGTTTTACCTGGCATATGAGCCCAAATATCCCAAACCGAAATGCCTTTTCCATCTGTCTGGTGTGCTCCTTCTACTTGATAGGCAGCAGATGCAGCTCCCCATAAAAACTTATCATTAAACATTTATGCCTCCAAATTCAAATCTAACTGTATACGTTTATAAGACACATCCAACATGACATCTAGTAAAATATGCAGTGCTCCAGATAGTAAAAATAGGTTTATGGCTGGAATATACCTACCGATTTCTATCCCAATAACGACTGCACCAATAAAACCAACAGAAAGCAGTAAATTTCTGTTACCAATAATCCATGCCAATTTTAATGCACGTATACTACTCACTTCAAAACGCGAAAGAATTGCAAAAACAAAAATGGTCACCACTACAAGTTGGAATAATAATGGCCACTGAACCATCCAAAGTACAGACTGGATTCCCCCAAGAGGTGAAAAGTTCAAGACATTATATACGGTCATACCCACAACAATAAGTAAGACGCTCCACACCTTGGTTGCTGGTTTAAAATACATTTTGAAAGACA
>Ga0209272_10001205_pt1 | contig 17065 bp, 18 predicted proteins | sample tdDd002_FD_187125 | JGI IMG/M metagenome (GOLD analysis project Ga0209272, IMG submission 187125) | Marine sediment microbial communities from the Atlantic coast under amendment with organic carbon and nitrate - tdDd00.2 (SPAdes)... | ecosystem: Environmental > Aquatic > Marine > Coastal >... | reverse complement strand
TTAAGGTCTTTGTCAATTATCCATACAGGCCTAATTTTGAACTTATTTTGGGTAAAAAATCAACCATTTTTATTTTTTCAATATTTCCTGCATGTCTTCAGGAAGAGAAATCTCCACTATCTGTTGTTTTCCGGTGTCTGGATTAGTAAATTCCAGTTTATACGAGTGTAGCAGCTGTCTTTCCGCTCTTTCATCTGCTCCGTCATACAGCCCATCCCCGAGGATAGGATGCCCCACAGACTCCATATGTGCTCTTATCTGGTGTGTTCTTCCTGTAAATAATTCCAGTTCTATTAACGTAATATCTTTGTCCGGATATCTTTCTAGGACCTTCACTGCAGTTTTGGCTTCCTGTCCACCATCTTCCACACTTAGTTCTCTTCTTCTCAGCTCATCCCCTACTCTTCCCAGAGGTTTTTCAATGATAAACTCATCTTCTTCCACTATTCCGTGAACTATTGCCTGATAGTGTTTTCTCAGAGTTGCCCTCTCCTGAAGGTAAGCCTGGGTATAACCGTTTTTGGCCACTACAATTATCCCTGTTGTATTCATATCCAACCTGTTAAAAAATCTTGGAGCCAGAATTTTACCTGTTTTTTCCTGCATATAATGGATGATTCCATTAGCAAGAGTTTTATCCACTTTTTTCAGTGTGGGATGAACTATTATAAACGGCTCCTTATCAATTAAGATAAGGTTGTTATCCTCATATGCTATCTTCAAATCCATCTCTATGGGAAGAAGATTTGTCCCCTTATCCTTTTCCTTTACAGAAAGTCTGTTCAGCTTTCTTAGTTTTTTAGATGGTTTTACTCTTTTTCCGTTCATATATATTTCAAGGTTTCTGATACTTCTTCCAGAGTATCCCTTTACTTCAGTTAGATATTTAGTTATCTTATATCCGCTGTATTCCGGTTCCACAACAAACCTTTTCATCTTTTACCTCCGATTATCACTTTCATTTTTCTCTTACATAGTATTCTAACATAATTTTTTTTCTAAAAACTCAGTTTTTTTTAATGTTTATAGAGTATTTGTGACGTACTTTGTCTAAATACCAGTTTATAAGGGAGTGATTTTCATGCTTATTACTTTTTTGATAACTTTTATTATGATTGTTCCCACCTATGAAATCTTAAGGAGGCACAGAAAATTTACCACCCTCTTTTTTATCTTTGCTCCGCTGCTTTTAACAGGAATCTGGATGAACCAGGAAGGAATGGACTGGTTTAAGTGGGCTAAGATATACAGTTCTGCACTGGGGGCTCTCCTTATAAACCTGACCAGATACAATAAATTTAGTAAAAATAAAAAGTTATTTATCATCATCTATATAGTTTTGGGAATAAATATGCTGGAAGCCGTTATCAATGATATAACCCACCTTGATATCCCCTCTTTAATCAATATCTTCATTGGTAGCTGCCTCATACTTACACTTCTTGAAAAACCCACTAACCTTTCAGTTTCCAGAGGGAAGATCAAAGATTTTCTTGCTCCCAATCTGAATATCACCTGGATTATCTGCTACAACATATGGAACTGGGTGTATATCTACGGGGAGTACCCGGAGTTTGCCATGAGACACATCTTTGTTCTCTCCTTTCCTCTGATTATTGAGCTTTTCAGGAGGGGAAGCTGGCTTCAGGCGAGGGCTTTTACTCTCACCATCTATCTCATAATCTCATTTACATTTCCGTCATATTTAGGAAGGTTTTTTACCCCTATGATCTACAATAAAGAGCTTTCCTTTAAACTGGTTTTAGTAAATTTATTTATCTTCGCCCTCTATAAAGTAACCAGACGCAGTACAGGTATCACCAAGTGGAGTAAGAATGCTTCAGTAAAAAAAGGCTTTCCTTTTACTGGTTTTTTATCCCTCTTGAAAAAATAACAAAAAAAGATCCCGCCTCTGGCAGGATCTTTTTTTTAAGATCTATCCCAATCTATTATTGAGTTTTAAGTTTTCAAAAACCTGCTTTGCATAGAGAGTTTTCAGGTCTACCGTCACCTCATCCACCTCATCTATATCTACCCAGTGACAAGTCAGGTGCTCCCCTTCGTCTAACTCCAGTTCCAGAGGTTCCTTTTCATCATCATGGATCTTAGCTATATAGATATAAAGACCCTCTGTGGTATACCCCGGTGATAATATCAGGGGTTTCTTACTCATATAAAGCACCTCAAAGTCCTCCTCTGAATAACCAGTTTCCTCCCTCACCTCTCTTACCAGAGTACTCTGGGCTGTTTCCCCCTCTTCTATGATTCCTGCTGGTATCTCAAGAAGTTCCCCTGCGATTCCTGGCCTGTACTGCTTTACAAGAAGTGTCCTATCCATTTTTTCATTTAATATCATTACCCCTATTGCGTTGGGTTTCTGGATATATTCCAGATCAATATCTGTTACCGGGTGCTTCTCCACCCTTATCTTTAAAAATCTTAAATCACTCAGTTTCATATTCCCTCTCCTTCCATTCATCTATTCCGCCAGACATATTATACAGACTTTCAAATCCCAGGTCTTCCATTATATCAAGAGCTCTCATACTCCCCACTCCTACCTTGCAATACACCAGACAAGGTACCTCTTTTAAAATTTCATCTGCCTGTTCATCAAAGTCATAGTCGCCAAAAAATATATTTATAGCTCCCGGGATCTTCTCTCTCTCAAAATCCTCTCGGAGTCTCACATCAAGTATAGTTATGCCACCTTTTTCTATCATTTTTTTTGCTTCTTCCACACAAATATTTTTATACATCCTACTCCTCCGTACCTTTTCTCCAGAGGGGATTATTACCTCTGACAGATACCGCTTCCTCCATTTTGTTAATACCATCAATTATACTCCAAGAATGCTTGTTCTTCAAAGTCTGATATCAAATCTCATCTACATAGCCCTTAAGATATTATACCCTACAAAGAGAACCATACTAAGGATCGTACAGTGAACCGTTGCATTGCTTATCACCTGCTCCTGCTCCTTCCTCCCGTACTTTGAAAGGAATAGTGAAAGGGAGAAAATAGGGGGAAGAACTATCAGCGTAAAGAAGGAATAGGAAAAAACTTCTCCATCTATAGCACCTATCCTGTCCAGTACTCCCCATTTAAAGATATACCCCACAGAGAAGGTTGTTATGACCCTTATAACTGATAATTTTATACTTTCAGCCATATAAGTCTTATCAAAATTCATCCCATAACCGATACATATCAAGATAAGGGGGGCATTTACACTTCCAAGGTATCTCAGGGTACCTATCATTCCTGCAAGGAGAAAGTTTCCCTGAAATATTGTTCCTAATCCCATAACATTAAAGAGAACACCTAAAAAAACAGAGATATTTAAAGGTGATTTAAATACTCCGGCACTATTCCCATCTCTTTTTCCTCCAAGCTTCATCGATAAAACTGGAAAGTAAATAAACCATACAAAAATCTCATGGGAAAGCCCCATCACTGAATAAAGCCCCATATTTTCTTCACCAAACACTATGCTAAAAAGAGGTATTCCCACTAGTCCAAATGCAAAACCTGTGGAAAAAAATTCACTCATCCCGCTTTTATAGTTAAAAAACCTCCCCAAAGCTCCCCCTGTAATATAAAGAAGAAAAAACAATACCATCATAAACACCATAAGTACAAGATATTCCATCTGAAGATTAAGATTTAAAAATGTTACAAAGAGGGTTGAGGGAAGACAGATATTTAATATCAGCTTCTTAATTCCTCCTATAGTTTCCTCCCCTATAAAATCAAACTTTTTCATCAGCAATCCAGACATTGTCAATAAGATAATCGGCAATACCTTTGATATAACTTCAAACATATTCAGAGCCTCCTATAATAATTCTTTTTAGGCACATTATTTCACAGTCCGTATATTAATTCCACATAAAAAACTCCTGAAAATCAATAATGGCAGGGCAATCACTATAGGATGATTGCCCTGCCATTACTAGTTAAATATTGTCTGATTATTTTTTCCTGTCTATTTTACTTTCTCTAAAAACCTTCCGAAAGCTTCCTGACCTTTTGTATCTCTCTTAAATACTCCTGCATGCTCAAGCACTGTGGAAAACTTTTCTCCCACTTTTTTTCTCAGTATCTCCATAGTGTTCTCATGAGTAAATTCTGTTTCTTCCTTTAGCTTCATACACCATTCAAGATGCTTTTCTACCCTATCATCTCCGGCTACTTTAGAGTGCCAGTCCTGTGTCTGTAGATATTCTTCCAGAACTGCCAGCTCCTCCTTCAGTCTCCCGGGAAGTACAGCCAGTCCCATTACCTCTATCAGTCCGATATTTTCCTTTTTAATGTGGTGTACCTCTCTATGAGGGTGGAATATCCCCATGGGATGCTCCTCAGTGGTTCTGTTGTTTCTCAGTACCAGGTCCATCTCAAACTTTTCTCCCCTTCTTCTGACTATGGGAGTTACTGTATTATGAGGGACATCTCCGCTGAAGGCATGGATATCTGCTCTTTCATCTGAGTATCCTCTCCACTCCCTCAGTATCCTTTCACCTAGTTTTGCTATCTTTTCTCTCGACTCGTGACTTATCCTTATTACAGACATCGGCCACTTTACTATCCCTGCTTCTACATCTTCATATCCTGCAAACACTACCTCTCTTTCAATTGGAGATTTCTCCATAGGAAACTCGTGTCTTCCTCCCTGGAAGTGATCGTGGCTTAATATAGATCCCCCTACTATTGGTAGATCTGCATTGGAACCACAGAAGTAATGTGGTAGTTTTTCTGTAAATTCCAGTAACTTATCAAAGGTGTCTCTGTTTATCGTCATAGGTTCATGCTTCCCTGAAAAGATTATCGAGTGCTCATTGTAGTAAACATAGGGAGAGTACTGAAGATACCATTCATTCCCCTGAAGTTCCAGAGGCAGTATCCTGTGATTCTGCCTTCCCGGATGATTTACTCGTCCTCTGTATCCGGCATTTTCCTTGCACAGAAGACACTTGGGATACGAACTGGCTACCATATTCTTAGCTGCTGCTATGGCTTTAGGATCCTTTTCAGGCTTAGAAAGGTTCACTGTGATCTCCAGGTTCCCATACTCTGTAGCACTGTACCAGTGAAGGTTTTTAGATATCCTGTCCATCCTTATATAATTGCTGGCCTGAGACAGGTTATAGTAATAATCTGTAGCATTTTTCAGAGACTCTCTCTTGAGATTTTCAAACTCCCCTATTATATGAGATGTTGCAGGCATGAGTGCTCCCATTATCTTTGAATCCATAAGATCTCTGTAGGTCACTGTATCCTCTTTTAGCAACCCCTTCTGAGCTGTAAAATCAAGGATCTTTTCAAGGATCTCACTGGGAAGTTTCAGCTCTTTATCCTTCATCTTAATATCAGCTATCTCTTTATCTGATATTTCAAACTCATCCAGATCAAGTATCTCCAGTACCCTGTTTGTTACCTCTGTCTTATCCAGTCTGTGCACCATTTTACTTCTTATTCCATGCTGTATCAGTCTTTCTATCTCATAATTTATATTCATCCTACTCTCCTAGTTTAAATATTAAAGTTCTCTTGCTCCGTCTCCGATATTTGCCACATAAAATTCAGCTACAAGGCCTGTTTTTTCAGTGTATTCCTTGCCGACCTTTTCAATAAAATCTTCTGCCATGCTCTTTTTTACTATACTAACTGTACATCCTCCAAAACCTGCTCCTGTCATACGAGATCCTACTGTCCCCTCATGCCTCCATGCAGCTTCCACCAGTTTATCCAGCTCATCTCCGGTTACTTCATAATCATCCCTTAGAGAGATATGTGAATCATTCATCAACTTTCCGAATACCTCTACTTCACCATTTTTAAGAGCTTCCACTGCTTTTAGAGTTCTCTGATTTTCATAAACAGCATGTCTTGCTCTTCTGACCTCTGTCTCATCCCCTATGATCTCTTTATTTTTCTCAAACTCCTCTATACTCAGTTCCCCCAGAGAGTTTATTTCCATCTTTGTTTTTAGTTTTTCCAGAGCTCTTTCGCATTCCCCTCTTCTCTCATTATATTTAGAGTCTGCCAGACCTCTTCTCTTATTTGTATTAGCTATTATTATTACCTCTTCCTTCAATACAAGGGGAGAATAAGTATACTCAAGGGTATTACAGTCAAGTAAAATTGCATTATCCCTTCTACCCATACCTATAGCAAACTGATCCATTATTCCACAGTTTACTCCTATAAATTCATTTTCAGCTCTCTGACTCATCTTTACAGCATCTATCATGGTATTCTCCAGTCCAAAAAGACTTTTTAAAACGACCGATGTAAGTACCTCTAGAGAAGCTGACGATGACAGTCCTGCTCCATTGGGAATGTTCCCTCCGTAAACTATCTCAAAACCATTTTCTATCTCATATCCGCTGCTTTTAAATACATCCAACACTCCCTTGGGATAGTTTGCCCAGTCGTGCTGCTTTTCATTTTTAAGGTTATCCAGGGAAAACTCCATTATTCCTAGATCTTCAAAGTTTACCGAGTAAAGCTTTACTACTCTGTCCTCTCTTCTTCTTGCCACTGCATATGTTCCAAAATCCAGAGCACATGGAAATACATTTCCCCCATTATAATCTGTATGTTCCCCTATGAGGTTTACTCTTCCTGGAGCAAAATAATCCCTTACTCCCTCTATATTTCCATATTTTAATTCAAATACTTCCCTTAACTGCTTAATCATCTCTTTCATCTCCTATTCCAGTCCTATTTCTCCGCCGAATATTTTTTTATAAACAACTGCTGCTGCCCCTAAAGGTGCACCCTTCTGGAGGAGTTCTCCAGCTTTTATCTCCAGTTTTTTAGCTGCATTATACATACTATACTTCTGTATAGAGAGCTTTATTATAGGGTAAAGTATCTCCTGACACCTGTTTACCTCTCCATTTATCACAAGGAGTTCAGGGTTTATTATATTGACCACACTTCCCAGGGCTTTGGCCAGGTTTTCTCCTATATACTCTATTATTTTTATACAATAATAATCTCCGTTATTTGCCCCTTCACAGATATCTTCAAAATTCAGATCTCTGTCCCTTATCTCTGTGAGGTAGCTTCTGATATTTTCACTTTCCATCTCACCTTTAACCTTAGCCATTATATTCTCTGTGGATATTTCTGCTTCCAGGCAACCCTTCTTACCGCATGAACAAAATCTTTTCCCCTCTTCATTTACCTTGAGGTGACCTATCTCTCCTGCTGAATAGCTTCCTCCGTGAAATATCTTATCTTCGATTACAATACCTGCTCCTATTCCCTCACCAATATTAAGCATAATAAATGAGGAGTTTCCCTTGGCTGCACCATATTCCTTCTCAGCCACAGCCATCATCCTTACATCATTGTCTATAACTATAGGAAGGTCATATCTTTCCTTGAGGATTGCCATTAACGGAACATCTCTCCAACGATAGTGGGGAGAAAAAAGAGATACTCCCTCTTTGCTGTCCACAAGTCCGTTTAATGCAACTCCTATTCCCAGTACATTTTTATCCCCTGCTTTAGAGAGTACCCTGTCTATGAGTTTATAACTTTCATCTAATATGGTGTCTTTATTCTTACTTTTTATCTCATGGGTTTCACTATATAGTATCTCTGAGTGAAGATTCATGAGGATTCCCTTTATTTTTTTAGGGGCATAGTAGATTCCTGCTATATATCCCTTTTCCGGGTTTAGTTCCAGCATGATAGGAGGACGCCCCCCAATGGAGTTTCCCTTCTCTGTTTCTATGAGATAACCCTTCTCTATGAGTTTTTTAGTTATCTTTGTTACCCCGGCCGGAGTAATGTTTATTATTCTGGCCAGATCTTTTCTGGCTATTTTTTTTTCTTCACTGACTATCTTCAGTATTTTAAATATATTTTTATCCTTTAAAGGTTTCACCTCTTTATCTCCCTTCTAATCTATAGAAAAACTGTATTTTGTCCATGCGCTATAAGGCTTGTCCGGGGTAATAAAGTTAGTCTTTATCCCTGGCTGGTTTGGAGAATCGGGATAGTCCTGAGTTTCCAGACATACTCCCAGGTGGACCTCAGATTTTCTGCCCCAGCTGAGTCCTCCCTCTTCACCTAAAAAGTTACCGGTATATACCACTACTGTAGGCTCACTGGTTTCAATCTCCACTCTTCTTCCGCTTTCTTCATCCCTTAATACGATCTCTGTCTTATTTTTTTTATTTAATACAAAGGGATGGTCTATCCCTCCTCCTGCTACCTCTATATCTTTATTTTGTTCCTCTGTTATTTTTCTTAAGTTATCCCCCTGACGTCTGTCAAAGACAGTGCCATCTACCTTTTTTAATATCCCTGTGGGTATGCTTCCCTCTCCTAGCTCCATAAAGACATCTGAATCTATATAGAGTTTATGATCAAGTATCTTATCCTTCCCTGCTGACAGGTTAAAGTAGGTGTGGTTTGTGAGGTTTACAAAGGTCTTTTGGTTGGTTTCTCCATAGTATTTCACCAGCAGATCTCCCTCTGAAAGGATGTACCTTACTGTGAACTTAACCTCTCCGGGATACCCTTCCTCCATGTGCTCACTTACATAGGAAAGTTCTATTCCGTTTTCTATCTCCCTTACATCCCATATCTTTTTATCCAGACCACTTATACCTCCGTGAAGGCTGTTTTCACCATTATTCACAGGCAGTGTATAGACTTTTCCATCTATAGGCAGTCTTCCCTTTGCCAGCCTTCCTGCGACTCTTCCTGTTATACATCCAAAGTGTGGTGATCTCTCCTCGTAGTCCTCTATATTATCAAAGCCCAGCACTATATTTTCTTTTCTGCCGTCTCTGTCTTTTTGATATATTTCTGTTATTATTCCCCCATAATTAAGGATGTTTACTTCCAGCTTGTCATTTTTCAGATGATACTTAATTACTTCTCTGCCATCCTTCAGTTTCCCAAAAATAGATTTAATGTTCATAATCCCCTCCTTAAGTATAGGTTACTTTAATTTTTTAACTTTTACAAACACCTTGTTAAACTAAAAGATGATTATTCCTGAGTATTTTTTACTATTTTTTTCTGTTTCTCTCTACTTAAGTAACACATTAAGGTACGAACAGCAAACTTTATTAACTAAATTAATAAAGTTTGCTGTTTTTATAAATACTATAGACTTTTAAATTAAATGCACCAGGGTGTTTCTCTCCTTTTATAAGAATGATATCTGAATCTAGAAAGCTTAGCTTGATTTTCAATGTGATCTTCATTTAATTTTTTTAAAATTCTTTTCTAAGTGATCTGTTCTTCAAAAGAAAAACCTTCTTCAGGTATCACCTGAAGAAGGTTTAACACAAATTCTATTAAATTGAAAGCTTAGCTTGATAGAGATTGAGGCATAACCCCTTTTTTTTATTGTTTTCTATTTTGCTTCTTCCAACTCCCATTCCCAAGGTTTTTCTCTTATTAACTGATCTGCAAAAGGAATAAATATCGATATAATAGCAAATAAAGCAAGAAGCTGCTGGTACCATAGAAGAGGCATCAACTGAAGTGGCGACACCGTCCCCTGAGTAAATCCAAGTAGTATAAGCATCTGTGCTCCGTATGGTATCATTCCCTGGCCTACACACGAGAATATATCTAAAAGTGCAGCACTCCTTCTAGGATCTACCTTATATTGTTGACACATCTTTTTAGCAATTGGACCATTGATGATAATTGCAACGGTGTTATTTGCCACTGCAGTATCAGTAAGAGCCACTAAGGCACCTATTCCTACCTGAGCTGATTTTTCACCCTTTACATTCTTTTGAATTTTTTCAAGAAGCCATTGTACCCCACCAGCCTTGGTTACCATAGCTGCCAGTCCTCCAGTTAGAAGAGATAGTAGAAAGATCTCGTTCATGTTGGTGAAGCCACCATAGATTTCCTTGCAGTAACCCAATATAGTAAAGTCTCCATAGAACATTCCTATTGCTCCAGAAAGAAGTATTCCCCCTGTAAGTACAACGAATACATTTATTCCAACTAAGGAAAGTCCTAGTACAAAAATATAAGGTATAACCTTTATAAAGTTATAGTCATACGCCTGAACTTCAGGTATTATCTCAGGTCTTCCCATAATAAGAAGTAACAGAAGTGTCAGAGCTGCGGCAGGAGCTGCTATAAAAATGTTTATTCTGAACTTATCTCTCATCTCAACACCCTGGGTTCTAGTTGCTGCGATTGTCGTATCAGATATAACCGAAAGATTATCTCCAAACATCGAACCACCCATTACAGCTGCAAGTACGATAGGCAATGAAAGACCTCCCTTGTCAGCAAGCCCTACTGCAATAGGAGCAACTGCAACTATAGCTCCCACAGAAGTTCCTGTAGCTGTAGCGATAAATGCTGCTATCATAAAGAGTCCCGGTGCAATATATTGTGCCGGGATATAAGTCAGCCCCAGATTAACCGTTGAGTCTACCCCACCCATGGACTTTGATACCCCTGCAAAAGCTCCTGCCAAAAGATAAATTATACACATTATTATTATGTCTTGGTTTCCGCATCCTTTTACAAAGGTATCAAACTTTTCTCCTATGCTTCCCTTGAATAAAACAAAAGCTGAAATTACCCCGGCAAAAGCTGCAACAGGTGCAGGGAACTGATAAAATGCCAGTTCCACTCCCTTAGATTGAAGTATTAATCCACTTCCCAAATAAAGCCCCACAAATATCAGGAAAGGTACTAACCCCTTAAAACTACCTTTGATGTCTTTTCCATATTCCACAATTATTTCCCCCTTTTAATAACCCACTCCGTATATCTTAAAAATACAGTAAAATTAAACTAATTTATTTAACCCCTGTCTTAGATCTTCAATAATGTCATCTGAATTCTCAAGGCCAACTGATATTCTAACTAAACCATCAGCAATTCCTGCTGCAAGTCTTTCTTCTCTTGTATATGGCGAGTGAGTCATCGATGCCGGATGCTGAATTAACGTCTCAGTATCTCCTAAGCTAACTGCTAGTGTACAAAGTTCTAAGCTGTTTAGCAGAGTCTTTCCTGCCTCTAGTCCACCCTTTACTTCAAATGCCATGATTCCTCCGAATCCGCTCATCTGTTTCTTGGCAGTTTCGTGACCTGGGTGATTTTCTAGACCTGGATAATGTACTACTTCTACTCCATCGTGACCATCTAGGAAGTTAGCAACCTTCAGTGCGTTCTCACAGTGTCTCTGCATTCTTACCTCTAGAGTCTTCATTCCTCTGATCATCATATATGCATCGTTAGCTCCAAGTACAGAACCAGTCATATCCTTAACCCCTACAAGTCTGATCTGCATTATGTGCTCTAATTTACCTGCAACAAAACCTGCAATTATATCTCCGTGACCATTCAGGTATTTGGTAGCTGAGTGAACTACAAGATCCGCTCCCTGTTTGATTGGATTCTGAAGGAATGGTGTAGCAAATGTATTGTCAACTACCACTACTGTATACTCATTCTCATGAGCGATTTCAGATACCTTTTCAACATCTACAACCTTTAGATTAGGGTTTGCAGGTGTCTCAAGGTAAACAATTCTCGTATTTGGTTTCATCGCTTTTCTTACTGCTTCAAGGTCAGATGTATCGACAAAATCTACCTCGATTCCAAACTTTGTAATCCCATGGCTTAAAAGAGCATAAGTACAACCATAAAGAGTCTCATCTGCTAATATATGATCTCCTGCTTTTAAAAGAGTCCACATCGTTGATGAGATCGCTCCCATTCCAGATCCTGTAGCTAAAGCTGCTTCAGCTCCTTCTAGAGTAGCAAGCTTCGCTTCTACAACTGAAGTAGTAGGATTTGCAAGTCTGCTGTAAATATATCCTCCCTCTTCAAGAGCAAATCTTCTTCCTCCCTGTTCTGCTGTATCAAAAACAAATGTTGAAGTCTGATAGATTGGTGTTGTAAGAGTTCCGAATGGATTTTTCTCATGTCCCCCATGTATAGTTTTAGTTCCAAATCCTTTTTCATTAATTTCTTTCATTTTAAATCCCCCCTAAATATTATTTATCCCTATGTTAATCAATAAATTCCTAAATAGCAACACTTTATTTCAACACAAAACATTACAATACCAGTAAACTTCTCTCTAGCACTTCAAAATCTTAGGTTTTTTATCTGTCCAAATAAAAAATATTATTTTCAGTTTTATAACATTTTAAAGTACACAATACCTTAAGTATGTATAGCAATATATTAAGGATGACTACTATCCTTTTTATAACCCATCCCTTAAGATATACTTTTAAAACTATCAAAAGTTGTTACTAAGAATGGATATCTATGAAAAATATTATTTTACTGACCGCTATAATTATCGGAATAAACTCCTACTCCAGAGACCAGAAGTGATTTTAAAGAAGTTATAGAAACATTATCTCCCCAAAAGAGACAAGGTCCGAGATGTTTTCAGGGGGATTAGCCTAAAATACAACTGATATCTCAATGAAAGGGATAATAATTTTGAAAAGTACTCTGATTTTCACAGTGAACTGAAGAGCCAGAGTAGAGGAAGAAACAAAAACAAGAAAAGAGGCTACGCCTTATTCGAGTGGGCACTTTGCTGATAATCAATGATAATTTATGAATATGATTATCAGCACTTGCCTGTAATCAACGATATTAATGAGCATGATTACTGGTACATAGTTTATAGTTAAACTGTGCAGACTGGTCAAGAAATCCTGAGTTTCCTTTATAGTTTCTTAAAGTATAAAAAAAAGGCCGTCTATAAAAGACGGCCTGTATCATTACTTAACAGCAATAACTTCTATTTCTACTTTAACATCCTTTGGTAGTCTAGCTACTTCTACACAAGCTCTAGCAGGCTTGTTCTCAGAGAAATACTGAGCGTAGATCTCATTGATTAGAGGGAAGTCATTCATGTCTTTGATGAATACTCCAGCCTTTACTACATCATTTAATGTGTATCCAGCTTCTTCAAGGATTGCTTTTACATTCTCTAGAGACTGCTTAGTCTGCTCCTGTACATCATCTGAAACACAAGTCATAGTTTCTGGGATAAAAGGAATCTGTCCTGAAACATATAACGTACCATTAACCTCTACTGCCTGTGAATATGGACCTAAAGCTGCAGGTGCCTTTTCTGTATGAATAACTCTTTTTGTCATTTTAATATCTCCTCCTTAAAAGTATTGATTGTTCTTTGATACTATCATATTCCAATAAAAATTTCTATACCCTTATAAAGTTTTTCCTCTTATCGAATATTTTCACAATATTATTATTATTTTTTTATTACTTTTTTTTATAAAAATACTGATTTTCCATTGACAATACTAGCATCAAAAAAGTATAATCAATGTATATAAGAACACTATGTTCTTATTGTGTTAAAAATTTGTTACATTTGTACACTTGAGGCGGTGAGTGGTATTAAAGATAAAAGAATAAGAATAATATGCGGCCACTATGGTAGTGGTAAATCTGAATTTTCAGTTAATTATGCTATAAAACTAAATGAAAGTCATTCAAAAGTAGCACTAGTTGATCTGGACGTGGTTAATCCCTATTTCAGAAGTCGTGAACAGACTGAAGAAATGGAAAGCTTAGGTATAAAAGTTATTTCAAGTTCTTTAAAGGGTAACAATGCTGATCTTCCTTCAATTTCCGGAGAGGTAAACGTTCCAATTATTGATTCTTCCTATGAACTTGTTATCGACCTTGGAGGAGATAATGTAGGAGCCAGAGTTCTCGGAAGATACAGAGAAGATATCTTAAACAATGAATACGATATGCTTATTGTCTTAAATGCCAACAGACCTGAGACTCAAACCAAAGAACAGTCTATAAAATATGTTAAAGATATAGAAGCTACTTCCGGTCTTAAGGTATCAGGAATAATCAACAATACTCACTTACTTAAAAGTACTACTATAGAAGATGTCCTAAGGGGACAGAAGTTAGCTGAACAGGTGGCTGAAGAACTAAACATCGACGTAAGATACACAGCAGCCATAGAAACTCTTGAAAACGAAATACCAGAAAATTTAAAATCTAAATATTTTCCCATCGGTTTATACCTAAGAAAAGATTGGATGAGTTAATTTTTAATAAAAAAATATAAAAGGGGGTTAAAATGGCTAAAGGTATTGCTCGTTTTGACGAAAAAAGATGTAAAGGATGTGGACTTTGTACTACTGCCTGTCCTGTAAAGATTGTTGCTCTTCAGAAAGACAAGATCAACTTAAAAGGTTACACACCGGCAGGTCTTACTGAACCTGAAAAATGTATCGGATGTACAAACTGCGCATTAATGTGCCCAGATGAAGTTATAACTGTTGAAAGATATTAATCTATTTTAGAGGGGGCTTAAAATGGCTAAAGTTTTAATGAAAGGTAATGAAGCTATTGGAGCAGCTGCAATTAAAGCAGGCTGTAAATATTTTTTCGGATATCCAATAACTCCACAAAATGAAATTCCAGAATATATGTCAAAGGAACTACCTAAGGTAAATGGTTCTTTTGTTCAGGCAGAATCAGAGGTTGCTGCTATAAACATGGTATACGGTGCTGCAGGGTCAGGAGCTAGAGTAATGACTTCTTCTTCTTCACCAGGAATGGCATTAAAGCAGGAAGGAATCACTTATATTGCAGGAGCAGAACTTCCATGTGTTATCGTAAATGTAATGAGGGGTGGACCTGGTCTTGGTAGTATCCAGCCAGCTCAGCAGGACTACTTCCAGTCTGTAAAGGGTGGAGGTAATGGAGATTACTATATGCCTGTATATGCACCAGCTAGTATCCAGGAAACTGTAGATCTTATTCAGGAAGGATTCGACGTTGCTGATCAGTACAGAACTCCGGTAATGGTTATTGCTGATGGTATGATCGGTCAGATGATGGAGCCAATCGAATTCAAGGAAAGAACAGGTAGAGAGTTAACTGAAAAGACTTGGGCTACTACAGGTACAAAGGGCGAAAGAAAACCTAATATCATCAACTCACTTTTCCTTCAGTCTGAAGAATTAGAGGAGCACTGTATCAGACTAGATGAAAAGTATGAAACTATGAAGAAAAACGAATGTAGATGGGAAGAGTACAACATGGAGAACGCTGAGATAGTTGCTGTTGCCTATGGTACTACATCTAGAATCGTTAAAAATGCTATAGAGGAATTAAAAAAAGAAGGAATAAACATGGGAATAATCAGACCAATCACTGTATGGCCATTCCCTTACCATGTTCTTGAGGCTCTTCCTGAGACAGTAAAGCATGTTCTTACTGTAGAGATGAGTATGGGACAGATGGTAGAGGATGTAAGACTTGGAGTTAACGGTAAAAAACCTGTTCACTTCTATGGTAGAACTGGTGGAATGATCCCTGATCCTGCAGGAGTTATCGCAAAAGTTAAAGAAATTCTTGGAGGTGACAGATAATGGCAGTTGTTTTTGAAAAAACTAAAGGACTTACAGATGCTGTAACTCACTACTGTCCAGGATGTACTCACGGTATTATCCACAGACTTGTAGGAGAGGTTATGGAAGAGTTAGGAATTGTAGGAGAGACTATCGGTGTAGCACCAGTTGGGTGTTCTGTACTTGCTTATAAATATTTTAATTGTGATATGCACCAGGCTTCTCATGGTAGAGCTCCAGCTGTTGCCACTGGTATCAGAAGAGTTAATCCTGACAAAGTTGTATTTACTTACCAGGGTGACGGTGACCTGGCTTCAATCGGTGCTGCTGAGATTGTTCATGCTGCTGCCAGAGGAGAAAAGTTTACTACTATATTCGTAAATAACGCTATATATGGAATGACTGGTGGACAGATGGCACCTACTACTTTAATAGGTCAGAAGGCTACAACTTCTCCATATGGTAGAGAAAAGAGTGTACAGGGAATGCCTATGAAGGTCTCTGAGATGCTTGCTACTCTTGATGGTTCTGTATACCTTGAAAGAGTATCTGTTCATGATGCAATGCACGTTAGAAAAGCTAAAACTGCAATAAAGAAAGCTTTCCAGGCTCAGATAGATGGAAAAGGATTTACTATGATCGAAGTGCTTTCTACTTGTCCTACAAACTGGGGAATGACAGCTATCGATTCTCTGACTTGGTTAAAAGACAACATGATCCCTTACTATCCATTAGGTTTAATTAAGGATACTACAAAGGAGGAGAATTAATTATGACTGAGCAAATTATATGTTCTGGATTTGGTGGACAGGGAGTAATGTCACTTGGACAGCTTCTTGCTTATGCTGGAATGCTTGAAAATAAAGAAGTTTCTTGGTTACCTTCATATGGACCTGAGATGAGAGGAGGAACAGCTAACTGTTCAGTTATTGTTTCTGAATCACTTATCGGTTCTCCTGTTATTACAAATGATGCTACTTGTGCTATTGTTATGAATAAACCTTCTCTTATAAAGTTTGAAGGGAACATTATTCCTGGAGGAAAGCTTCTTATAAACAGCTCTCTTATCGAGGACAAAGCTACAAGAAGTGATGTAGATGCTTACTATATCAATGCAAATGAACTAGCTACTGAATGTGGTACTGATAAAGCTGCAAACATGGTTATGCTTGGTGCATACCTTGAGCTTACTGGTGTTGTCTCTGTAGAGAGCATCAAGCAGGCTTTCTTAAAAGTATTTGGTGAAAGAAAGGCTCATCTTCTTCCACTTAACGAGATGGCTCTTGAAAAAGGTGCTGCTGCAGTTAGAAAGTAATAATTCAAAGAGGCTGATCCCTTTGGGATTCAGCCTCTTTTTTAATGCCATTTCTATTAGTATCCTCCATTTGCCTCAATCATTTTTAAAATCCACTATCTGTTCCTGTTACTTTTTATAAAATTATTCTCATATATCTATTACCACGAAATTCACTGAAGTTGTTGACGTCTAGCCTATTCCCTATAAATCACAGACCTGTTTACTGTCTTTTTATTATTGACCGTATACACAAAAAGAGCCCTTTTACAATTAAGTAAAAAGACTCTTTAAATAAAAAAACTTGGCAAGTTCCTATCCTCCCAGGGGGCTGCCCCCCAAGTACTTTCAGCGTTTACGGGCTTAACTTCTGGGTTCGATATG
>Ga0209272_10001200_pt1 | contig 17199 bp, 15 predicted proteins | sample tdDd002_FD_187125 | JGI IMG/M metagenome (GOLD analysis project Ga0209272, IMG submission 187125) | Marine sediment microbial communities from the Atlantic coast under amendment with organic carbon and nitrate - tdDd00.2 (SPAdes)... | ecosystem: Environmental > Aquatic > Marine > Coastal >... | reverse complement strand
TAATTGAATCTTATATTAGAACAACAAGATACTAGGAATTCAACATGAAGAAAGCCGCTCTCCTTTCCATAACTTTGTTGGGTTTAACAGCATGTAGCCAAGGAGTTGATACCATGACAGATCGAACATCATCACCCTGTGGTGATAAACCTAACTGTGTTTCTACTCAAGACACACGTGAGAAGTATCAAATTGCCCCATTCGAAATAACAGCCGACGCTAATATCGATGCCATCGAAGCGGTTGCTCTGCAACTTTCGGGAGCAAAAACCGCGGTGAAAGATGGCGGCTATCTAAGAATTGAGTGCACCTCTAAAATCATGCGTTTTGTTGACGATCTTGAACTGCGCATAAAAGAAGGGCAATTGCTAGTCCGTTCTGAATCACGTGTCGGCTATTCCGATTTTGGAGTCAATCGAAAGAGAGTCGATCAGCTACGTGAGCTTCTTAAAGCTAACAACCTAATTAAATAGGTATAAAAAAACCGAAGCAATGGCTTCGGTTTTTTGTATCACGGTCAGGAATTACTCAGCTTCCTCACGGAACACAACTAAGCGTTTCGGAGCGACTTTACCATCGGCGTTGACTTCTGCCACACCGATAAATAGACGCTCATCACCCGATGTCATACGCAGTGGTGTACCTTCCGGTGCACCAAGCACTTGTACAGGCATACCGTGCTGAACTAAGTTGGTTAGCTCCGCATTCAGATTAACTTCTGGTAAATCTTCAACTGCGGTATCCATTGGCATAAGCAGTGGATCAAGCAATTCACGTGGTGCTTTTTCTTCACGATGTGCATGCTCAAGCAGTTCGTTTAACTGCTCTAACGTCACCATATTCTCATACGGATAGTTAGCTACTGCCGTACGTCTCAGCATAGTTACATGCGCACCACACCCTAGCATTTCACCAAGATCATCAACTATCGTGCGGATGTAAGTACCTTTTGAACAGTGAACTTCCATCTCTACTTCATCACCTTCAAAACGATGAAGGACGATTTCATAGACAGTGATTTTACGTGATTCACGCGGAACCTCGATGCCTTGACGAGCGTATTCATACAAAGGCTTGCCTTGGTACTTCAATGCCGAAAACATCGATGGTACTTGGTCAGATTCACCGCGAAACTTTTCAATGCACGCTTCTAACTTAGCAAGATCAACATCGATTGGACGAGTCTCTACTACTTCACCATCAGAATCAGAGGTATTAGTACGCTCACCAAGCTTTGCAATCACACGGTAGCGCTTGTCTGAATCCAACAAAAACTGAGAGAACTTCGTTGCTTCACCAAGACAGATTGGCAGCATGCCTGTCGCGAGAGGATCCAGAGCACCGGTATGACCCGCTTTCTCTGCAAAGTAAATACGTTTTACTTTCTGCAGAGCATCATTTGATGAAATGCCTGTCGGCTTATCCAAAAGGATAACGCCGTTAATTGGACGACCTTTACGACGACGAGCCATTAGCTGTCTTCTCCAGCTTGTTCGTCTTCACGACCAGAGTCTTGTTGCTTGCGCTTATCTTCACTCACAACTTCAGATACAAGGTTAGACATACGCATACCTTCTACCAAAGTGTTGTCGTAGTAGAAACGTACTTCAGGTGTTAGACGAAGGCGAATACGCTTACCTAACATCATGCGGATATGAACTTCGTGCTCACGCAGTGCTTCTAGGCAAGATTCTGGAGTTTGCTCGCCAACACATAGAAAAGTAACGAACACTTTTGCGTAAGCAAGATCACGTGACACTTCTACATCAGAAATCGTCACCATACCTAAACGTGAGTCACGGACTTCACGTTGAAGGATCATTGCTAATTCTTTTTGCAACTGCTGCGATACACGCTGCGTGCGGCTAAATTCTTTTGACATATCTTTTCTCTTATTAGAAAGAATGGGGGGATGGTCAAAGCCAGCCCCCCATGGTGTATTCAACAACCAATTACTGCCTATCTAACAGATAACGCAGATAATTTTAGTCTATTAGTCAAGAGTACGTTTTACTTCAACGATTTCGAATACTTCGATTTGGTCGCCTACGCGAACATCGTTGTAGTTCTTAACGCCGATACCACATTCGTAGCCGTTCTTAACTTCTTGAACGTCATCTTTAAAGCGACGAAGTGACTCTAGTTCACCTTCGTAGATAACAACGTTATCACGTAGTACACGGATAGGGTTGTTGCGCTTAATTAGACCTTCAGTAACCATACAACCAGCGATTGCGCCAAGCTTAGGTGACTTGAACACGTCACGAACTTCAGCAAGACCAATGATCTCTTGCTTAAATTCAGGAGCTAGCATACCGCCCATTGCTTGTTTAACTTCGTCAATCAATTGGTAAATGATTGAGTAGTAACGTAGGTCAACGTTAGCTGATTCGATTGCACGACGCGCTGAAGCATCTGCACGAACGTTAAAGCCAAGGATGATAGCGTTTGAAGCTTCAGCAAGAACTGCGTCAGTTTCAGTAATACCACCAACACCAGAACCTACGATGTTCACTTTCACTTCTTCAGTAGAAAGTTTCAGTAGAGAGTCTGCGATAGCTTCAACAGAACCTTGAACGTCAGCTTTCAGTACTACGTTAAGTTCAGCAACTTCACCCGCTGTCATGTTAGAGAACATGTTCTCTAGCTTAGATTTCTGCTGACGAGCAAGTTTCACATCACGGAACTTGCCTTGACGGTAGTTTGCAACTTCACGTGCTTTACGCTCGTCACGAACTACAGTCGCTTCGTCACCTGAAGATGGCACACCAGATAGACCGATGATTTCCACAGGGATAGAAGGACCTGCTGAAGTGATTTCTTTACCATTCTCGTCGCGCATTGCACGAACGCGGCCGTACTCTTGACCACAAAGTAAGATATCACCTTTGTTTAGTGTACCTGATTGAACAAGTACTGTTGCTACTGGACCACGACCCTTATCTAGGCGAGATTCAACAACAACACCAGAAGCCATGCCTTCTTTAACAGCTGTAAGTTCAAGAACTTCAGACTGAAGAAGGATAGTTTCTAGAAGACCGTCGATGTTTGTACCCTGTTTTGCAGAGATGTGAACGAACATGTTCTCACCGCCCCACTCCTCAGGAATAACGTCGTACTGAGCTAGCTCGTTCTTAACGTTATCTGGGTTTGCATCTTCTTTATCGATCTTGTTCACAGCAACAATTAGAGGCACGCCTGCCGCTTTCGCGTGCTGGATTGCTTCGATTGTTTGTGGCATTACGCCATCGTCTGCCGCTACTACTAGAACTACAATATCTGTCGCTTGAGCACCACGTGCACGCATTGCAGTAAACGCTGCGTGTCCAGGAGTATCAAGGAAAGTGATCATACCGTTTTCAGTTTCAACGTGGTATGCACCGATGTGCTGTGTAATACCGCCCGCTTCACCTGAAGCAACGTGTGCTTTACGGATGTAGTCAAGAGTCGATGTCTTACCATGGTCAACGTGACCCATGATAGTTACAACTGGAGCACGGCCTTCAGCAATTGCGTCGCTGTCGCGATCCGCTAGTACTGCTTCTTCAAGCTCGTTCTCTTTACGTAGGATTACCTTGTGACCCATTTCTTCAGCAACAAGAGCCGCTGTTTCTTGGTCGATAACCTGGTTGATAGTCGCCATTGCGCCCATCTTCATCATCACTTTGATGACTTCAGTACCTTTCACTGACATTTTGCTTGCCAGTTCAGATACTACAATCGTTTCACCGATAGCTACGTCTTGCTTAGCAACTGTCGCTGTCTTATCGAAGCCGTGCTGCATTGAGCTTGGTTTCGCAAGTTTGCCACGGTTGTTGCGACCTTTACCGCCACGTTGGTTACGACCGCCACGACCTTGATCATCGTTAGCAGAAGCTTTTTTCTTCTTCTTACGACGGCCGCCTTCTTCTTTACGGTCAGCAGCGTCTTCAGCTTCACGAGCATAAGTAGAAGTAGTTACGTGGTAGTCAGAGTTTTCTAACTCTTTCTTCTTCTTCTCTTCTTCAGTCCAACGAGCTTCGTTTTCTTCAGCAAGTTTACGCGCTTCTTCAACAAGCTTAGCTGCTTCCTGTTCCGCTTTACGTTTCGCTTCTTCTTCCTGACGACGTTTTAGTTCGTCAGCTTCTTTCTTAGCTTGCGTATTAACATCCGCATTTTTTGCATTCATGTCTTTCTTAGCCTTATCAGCTTGTACGCGTTTTGCCTTTTCTTCAGCTTCACGTTTTGCATCCGCTTCTCGTTTCGCTTTCTCTTCGGCTTCGCGTTGTGCTTTCTCTGCAGCTTCACGTTTTGCTAGCTCTTCAGCCTCACGCTTCGCAAGCTCTTCAGCTTCACGCTTTGCTGCTTCCTCAGCCTCGCGTTTTGCGTCGTCTTCGATAATGCTGCGCTTAACATAAGTTCGCTTCTTGCGTACTTCTACTTGAACATCCTTACTCTTGCCGCCACCAGCATTGACGCTAAGTGTGCTGCGAGTTTTACGCTGTAGCGTTAAACGAGTAGGCTCAGTTTCACCTGATGTGTCACCGTGCTCTTTCTTAAGGTGAGTCAGAAGCTTCTGCTTTTCATCGTCAGAAACCTGATCACTACTCGCTTTCTTCATACCAGCATCAGCAAGTTGTTCAATCAAGCGGTCCACTGGAGTTCCAATTTCTTCACTCAGTGCCTTAACAGTAATTTGTGTCATGCCGCTTCCTCCTTGCTGAAAATTATGCGTCTTCGCCGAACCAACAAATATTACGAGCTGCCATGATTAGCTCACCCGCACGTTCTTCGGTTAGACCTTCGATACCTTCGATATCATCAATACCCTGGTCAGCTAGATCTTCTAGTGTTGCAACACCTTTAGCTGCCAGTTTAAATGCCATCTCACGCTCTAGACCTTCAAGAGCAAGTAGGTCTTCTGCAGGTTCAACACCTTCGAAAGACTCTTCTTGTGCAAGAGCTAGAGTGGTTAGTGCATTTTTAGCGCGATTACGTAGTTCTTCGACTAGATCTTCATCTAGGCCGTCTACTTCTAGTAATTCATTTACTGGAACGTAAGCTACTTCTTCTAGAGTAGAGAAACCTTCTTCAACAAGCAGTTGAGCGAAGTCTTCTTCAATATCTAGGTGTTTCATGAAGCTTTCGATAGCAGCTTGAGATTCTTCAGCGTGTTTCTTGTGAAGATCTTCAACTGTCATTACGTTCAGTTCCCAACCAGTTAGTTGAGATGCTAGGCGTACGTTCTGACCGTTACGGCCGATCGCTTGCGCTAGGTTGTCTGCTTCAACAGCGATGTCCATTGCGTGAGCATCTTCATCAACGATGATTGACGCTACGTCTGCTGGAGCCATTGCGTTGATAACGAATTGCGCTGGGTTATCGTCCCAAAGCACGATATCAATACGCTCGCCGCCGATTTCGCCCGATACAGCTTGTACACGTGCGCCACGCATACCAACACACGCACCCACTGGGTCAATACGTTTGTCGTTCGTTTTCACTGCAATCTTAGCTCGAGAGCCTGGATCGCGTGCAGCACCTTTCAGTTCGATGATTTCTTCAGCGATCTCTGGCACTTCTACGCGGAATAGTTCAACTAGCATTTCAGGCTTAGAGCGAGTAATGAATAGCTGGAAGCCACGAGCTTCTGGTGCAACCTTGTAAAGAAGGCCACGAACACGGTCACCTGGACGGAAGTTTTCGCGAGGAAGTTGGTCATCACGTAGGATTACCGCTTCTGCATTGTTACCTAGGTCTAGCACAACTGTGTCACGGTTAACTTTCTTAACCACACCTGTAACTAGCTCACCTTCGTTATCGATGAACTGTTCAACAATTTGTGCGCGCTCAGCTTCACGTACTTTTTGTACGATAACTTGCTTAGCAGTTTGAGTCGTAATACGGTCAAACGTTACTGACTCAATGTCATCTTCAACAAAGTCACCAACGTTTAGTTCAGGGTCTTCGTATTGAGCCGCTTCTAAAGAGATCTCTTTAGTTGGGCTTTCTACAACTTCAACCACTTCCCAACGACGGAAAGTTTCGAATTCACCTGTCTTACGGTCGATTTCAACACGAACGTCAATTTCCATTTCGTGTTTTTTCTTAGTTGATGTTGCTAGAGCAATTTCAAGGGCTTCAAAGATACGTTCACGAGGTACGGCTTTTTCGTTCGATACCGCTTCTACTACCGCTAAAATTTCTTTACTCATTTTAAATAGCCTCTAAGACTTTAATTAAAATTTAGGGATGAGGTTGGCTTTTGAGATGTTGCTAAGAGCAAACTCTTCATTGTTACCTTCAACAGTAACCGAGATTGTCTCGCCATCAACTGCTTGGATAACGCCTTTCCATTTACGGCGGTTACCTACAGCCATTTTCAAAACGATGCTTACCTCGTGACCAATAAATTGTTCATAGTGTGCTGCTTTGAAAAGTGGTCGTTCTAAACCAGGAGAAGACACTTCAAGGTTGTAAGCCACCGTGATTGGATCTTCAACGTCCATAACTGCGCTAACTTGACGGCTAACTTCAGCACAATCTTCGACGTTTATGCCGTTTTCACTATCAATAAAGATACGTAACGTTGAATGCTCGCCTGCGCGAATAAATTCTAATCCAACTAACTCATAACCTGATGCAGCTACAGGAGCTTCAAGCATTTCAGTAAGTTGTCTTTCTAAACCAGTCATTTAAACCACTCCAGAAACAAAAAAAGGGCTCAAAGCCCAATTTAAATTCCAAGCAACACTCCAAATTTTCCAATTAGGAAAATTCAGATAACAAAAAACCCCGAAAAGTCGGGGTTTTTTGTTGCTGGACCCTGATACGTTAGATGAAATCTATGCCATCTAACTCGCAGTATTACTACCGCGCAAACTTGCCCAAACTCTGAAAGAATTTGGTTGCGGGGGCCGGATTTGAACCGACGACCTTCGGGTTATGAGCCCGACGAGCTACCAAGCTGCTCCACCCCGCGTCCGACTTGTCGAGCATTATACGCTCTCCAAGGTGTTTTACAAGTTTGTAAATCAATGGTGCCGAGAGAGGGACTCGAACCCTCACACCATAAGGCACCAGCACCTCATGCTGGCGTGTCTACCAATTTCACCATCTCGGCAGCTAAATCTATCTAAAAGCTAGAAAATAGCTTATTGAGGAATTTCATCACCCTGAGGTGCTGGAACTTCACTCACTGCGTCTTCAGCTTGCTGGATAACTTGACCTTGAGTTGGGTCAATCCATTGTGACTCAGTTTTATGTGTAGACATATTACCAAGCACTAAGCTAAGAACGAAAAATGCTGTTGCAAAAATTGCAGTCATTCGGGTTAAGAAATTACCTGAGCCGCTTGCGCCAAACACTGTGTTTGATGCGCCTGCACCGAATGAGGCTCCCATATCTGCGCCTTTACCTTGTTGAATCAACACTAGGCCGATTACACCAACCGCTGCCAACAGGTAAATCACAAGTAGAACTGTAAACATTTTTCCACCTATGTTCCAAATTGTTGAGCCAGCGCCGCTCAGAAAATTAATTTTCAGAACAAGGCTAGCGACCTCCTTACCGAAGGCCGAGCAATACTAGCGAAACGCTCTGACGCTGACAAGAGATAATTTACAAAAAAACCGTGCAAACGTGTCAACCGCTCAAAAAAAGGTCAAAAACCTTTTCAAAACCCGAGCATCAATAAAGGACACCGCACGTTTTTATCATAAATACCTAAGATATAAGGCTTCTACCTGATATTTAAGTATCAAAAACTCAGACTATAAATCTGAAAACTCAGGACAATACTCAATTAGCCCAGTACGTCCAGTAAACTCTTCAGGTTTTAGCTCTTTAACTTGGAACGCACCTGCTGGCACATCCCAAACACAACGCATTTGATGTGTTTCAGCTGGAACAAAACCAAAACGGCTATAATAAGCTGGGTCGCCCAATACAACGCAAGCAGGATAACCAAGCTCATAAAGTGAAGAGAACGCTTCCTCAACTAATTGTTGAGCGATACCTTCTCTACGATACTCTTCTTTTACAGCCAAAGGTGCTAGACCTTGCCAATTTAAGTCTTCACCGTCTAATGTTACCGGACTAAAGAAAAGGTGGCCGATCACTTCACCTTCATCGGTACATGCCACTAGCGAAAATGTACGATTGCCATTTTCTCTTAGCCTCATGACCAAGTTCGCTTCAGCTTCTGTTTCAAAAGCTGTTTTTAATAGTCGATCAACGGCAAGAATATCAACCGGTGCTTCAGTTCGAATAAGCATTAATTACCTCACTTTGTGTAGCTGGCGATTGTAAGCCTTTCTGCACAAAATCGGCTAGTTGATTTAACAAAGTTTGTAACGGCTTCGGCAATGATTGTAAATCAACGCTATCCATCAGATTTTTAACTTCTAAGCCCAGCTCAGTATCCCCTTCAATAGAAAGACGACGTTGGAAAAACAGCGTATCAGGATCTTCTTTACGACCAGCGATTAAAACCAGATCATTTAAGTTGCCACGAAACGCAACATCTTCTTGCATTAGCTTATCCGCAACTACTAGACGCTCATCTGCGTAGCTGATGTACCAACTCAGCTGCATATCTTTTACTTCTACCTTTAGCCACTTGTCTTCAAGAAACTCAAAGTCTCCATCTTCTAGCGCCTCTTTAAATACGGTTTTAAGCCCTTCTAATAAGGCTTTTTTTTGTACAGATTGAGGTAATAAGTGGACTGGAGATCGCAAAATTGATGCGGCATTTTGAACTAGTTGGGTGCGAATCTTGTTAATCACGCGAGTTATCCGTTACTTTAGTTAGCTAGAATTGGATATCATAGTAGATGTTAATAACTCGATACCTGTCATTTATCAAAGAATCGCGATATCGTGTAACTCTTTAATATCAGGTCAATGCCAGTTATATTAGTCGAATAGAACTATCCAACAGCCCAATGGATTTCACTGCATTTAGGGAAAATCGGTAACACTTTGATGCTATCGCAACAACTTCAGCACTGGTTTACAAAACTAACGGATAAAAGTCCGTTTTTTTTCGCCATTTTAGATAACCAGCATAACTATGCTTTGGTTAATGGACGCTATTGTGATATCGCAGGTTTAACCGCCTCTGAGTTAGTGGGTATGAACGACAGCCAAATATTAGGCGAGCAGTTTTATAACCTCCTTAAACCCTATTACCGACGCGCTTTTGGTGGTGAATCTCTAGAAGCAGAGATTACGCTCGGAGCCAACGACCTCGAAACCAGTCTTCACTTCAGCCTTTCGCCAATTAATGGTGACAACGGCATCGAACATGTCAGCCTCCACGCAATTGACACCTCAGAAAAACACATTCTAATCCGCTCTTTAGAAGAGTCTGAAGGACGATTTTCGACCTTAACATCGCTATTGCCTGATGGCTTACTCTTAGTCGAAGATGACTGCATTATCTCTGCTAACCCAGCTGCAATTCGCTTATTGGGCTTTGAATCGGCGCAAGATATCCTTGGAGATAGTCTTTCTCGGCTATTTGTCGATGAGAAAACCAAAACGGTTTTTTCTGAATCGCTGAGCTCGACGTTGGGTGAAGCGCCCTTGATGTGCTTAACTGGTCCTCGCTGCGGTTTCGAGCGAAGAGTCCAACTTAACGCAGATAGCACGATGGTGTTGGGTAGCAACTCGCAGCTAATCTTAATTCAAGATGCCGAAGCTGCGCCGAAGCTCCTCTCAGCGACCAACCGTGAAGATGCTCATATCGACTCCCTTACAGGCCTATACAACCGTTTCGGTTTTACCAAGCGACTCGAGCAGCTTATCCATAATGAAACTCCGCTAATCATGCTTTATCTGGACATTGATAACTTTAAAAATATCAATGACTCATTAGGGCATCACATTGGCGACAAGGTGATTAAAGAGGTCTCATCTCGTCTTAAGCGTCTTCTACCACAGCAAGCGGTATTAGGGCATTTAGGAGGTGATGAGTTTGGTCTGATTCTGCCGGAGCCAGAGAATAACCGCATGGCAGAAATGCTTTCCGAGCGCATTATCTCTCTGATCAACCAACCCTTTGACCTTCATCACTTCAGTAAGCGCTTGGCCTGTTCAATTGGTAGCGTGGCCTATCCAGGTGATGGTAATGACGCACGAATCTTATTGCAAAATGCCGACACCGCGATGTATGAAGCGAAAGATCGTGGACGTAACCGACTGATTAAGTTCAACGATCAAATGAACAAAGAAGCGCGAATGCGTCTTTGGCTTGAGATCGAACTGCAAAAAGCTCTACAACAAAATGGGCTAGAAGTTTGGTATCAGCCTAAGGTTAATGCGCGCGATTTTAGTATCAATGGCGCTGAAGCTCTGATCCGTTGGAAACACCCAGTAGAAGGCTATATTAGCCCAGCTGCTTTCATTCCTGTCGCAGAACGCGCGGGGTTGATTGAACATCTTGGTCGAGTAGTAATGCGCGAAGTATTCAGCACGGTCAAACGCTGGAAACTGCAAGGTATTCTGCCAGGGCGGGTAGCGATCAACCTCTCACCAGAACAATTTGGTAACCCCAAGTTAATCGATTACATGGAAAAGCTCACACGCACCTCAGAGCTTGACCCTAGCTGTATTACTTTCGAGCTAACCGAAAGTGCAGTAATGAGTGACAGTGACCACACGTTGCAGATGCTTAATGCGATCAAGAAGCTCGGCTTTTCACTTTCAATCGATGATTTTGGTACTGGGTATTCTTCACTCTCTTATCTTGCTCGTTTCCCTATTGACGAGCTTAAGATAGACCGTGCGTTTATCACCGACATTGATACCTTACCAAAACAAGTTACCGTCATTGAGAACATCATTAATCTCGGCAAGTCCCTTAACCTTACTGTGGTAGCCGAAGGTGTCGAAACTCAGCAGCAAGCGACCTTACTTTCTAACCTTAACTGTAACTCGATCCAAGGCTTCCATTTCCATCGCCCGCAACCAAAGCACGAAGTTGAAGAACTGTTTGCACAAAACCGTCGCCACAAAAACTAACCACAAGTGAGTATTTGACCAAGAAACTCACTCAAACCTGCCTTACATCAAATTTGCCATTCATAATTCTTCATAAAATGCTCAGCAAATTTTGAAGAGACAGTCTTGGTAAGAGCAATGGAACTACTATGCCCAGCAGGTAACTTACCTGCCCTAAAAACTGCAATAGATTGTGGTGCAGACGCGGTGTACATCGGTTTTAAAGATGACACCAATGCACGCCATTTTGCAGGCTTGAACTTTACCGGCAAAAAGTTAGAAAAAGCCGTTCAATATGTTCATGACCACAACAAGAAGATTCACGTTGCTTTGAACACCTTTGCTCATCCAGATGGATTCGAACGTTGGACCGATGCTGTGGATCGCGCAGCCGACAATGGTGTCGATGCACTGATCGTAGCCGACATTGCCGTGCTCGATTATGCCGCTCGTAAGCACCCGGATTTAGAGCTTCACCTTTCCGTTCAAGCCTCAGCAACCAATGTGGCAGCAGTCGATTTCTACAAGAACAACTTCAATGTCAAACGTGTTGTTTTACCGCGTGTTTTATCCATTCATCAGGTAAAACAGTTATCACGCAATATCACCAGTGATGTAGAACTTGAAGTGTTCGCTTTTGGTAGCTTGTGCATCATGTCTGAAGGTCGCTGTTACTTATCTTCGTACATGACAGGTGAGTCACCAAATACCGTTGGCGCCTGCTCACCAGCCAAATACGTTCGCTGGCAAGAAACTGAGCGAGGCTTAGAGTCTCGCCTAAATGATATTTTGATTGATCGTTATAGCGAAGGCGAAAATGCAGGCTACCCGACATTGTGTAAAGGGCGTTTTACTGCAGATTTAGAAGGCCAAACAAAGGCTTACCATGCTTTAGAAGAGCCAACTAGCCTAAATACTCTCTCTATGTTGCCTGAATTATTTGCTGCTAACGTCGCGTCAGTGAAAATTGAAGGCCGTCAACGCAGCCCCGCTTACGTTGAGCAAGTCACTCGCACATGGCGCGCTGCTATTGATCGCTACTTGGCCAAGCCTGAAGCTTATCAAGTAGAAGCGGCTTGGGATGCCACATTAGCGAACGTATCGGAAGGCACTCAAACGACCCTAGGTGCTTACCACCGTAAATGGCAGTAGATCAGATAGCAGTCGAGGATCCAATGGAAAACAACATGAAATACGCACTAGGCCCACTGCTCTACTTTTGGCCGAAACAGAATGTCGAAGATTTCTACCACCAAGCTCAATCAAGCAGTGCTGATATCATCTACCTCGGTGAAAGTGTCTGCTCCAAGCGCCGTGAGATGAAGCCAAAACACTGGCTTGATATCGCTAAAGAGCTAAGTGCATCGGGGAAACAAGTGGTTCTCTCCACCATGGCACTGCTTGAAGCACCAAGTGAAGTGAACATCATGAAGAAGTACATCGACAATGGTGACTTTGCGATTGAAGCTAACGACGTATCAGCCATTCAACTCGCCTCTGAAAGCAAGGTGCCTTTTGTCGTTGGCCCGGCAGTGAATACCTATAATGCTCATACGCTGAACTTGTTTCTTAAGCAAGGCATGACACGTTGGTGTATGCCAGTTGAACTGTCTCGAGAGTGGTTAAGCAAGGTATTAACCCAATGTGATGAACTTGGTATTAAGAACAAGTTTGAAGTCGAAGTATTCAGCCACGGTTATCTGCCACTGGCCTATTCAGCTCGCTGCTTTACTGCTCGCGCTGAAAACAAAGCAAAAGATGATTGTGAGACTTGCTGCATTAAGTATCCAACAGGGATTCAAGTCAGTAGCCAAGAAGGGCAAGAGGTTTTCAATCTAAACGGTATCCAGACTCAATCTGGCTATTGCTACAACCTAATTAACGATTTGCCAAACATGAAAGGTTTAGTAGATGTAGTTCGATTAAGTCCTCTTGGTCTTGATACCTTCTCAGAGCTAGACAATTTCCGCGCCAACGAATCGGGACAGAAGCCAATGCCAATTGCGCAAAGGCAGTGTAATGGCTATTGGCACCAATTAGCTGGCCTAGAAGTGAAAAACATCTAGCAGAGATTCAAAGACAATAAAGGGCTCAAACGAGCCCTTTATTTTTACGCGATAACTTGTTCCACAGGTTTGTTTTCAAAACGTCGTATATCTTTCCATAGCATATAGATGACCACTGCACTAAGAGCGATATTGGATAGCGGGTATGCAATCCAAATACCTGGCACACCAAATAGCTTCGGCATAATGTACAAGAATGGTAGCTGAATGAGCATGTTTCCGACCGTCACGAACATCGCCTTGCTTCCCTTATTTATCGCCTGATAATAAGCACCAGCCACCACTAAAAAGCCATCGAGCGCCAAAGCAAACATGTGTAAACGAATACCTAATACGGTGTACTCAACCAACTGAGCATTACCTTTGTTGAATACTGAGACAAATTGCGTTGGGAACAGGTTAAGTAATACGACAAACACCAAACCGACAGATACAGCACTGTACATGGCCACTTTCAATAACTTACGGATGTTGTCTTGGTTCCGAGCTCCATGGTTGTAGCTCACCAATGGCTGCATACCATTGGCAATCCCCTCTGCCGTTAGGTAGTAAACCGTTACGATATAACCCAAAATCGCGTAAGCACCAATCATCAACTGGTCACCGTACTGAGAGAACAAAGCATTGTGTAGTGCAACCATCATCGAACCATACGCGTACATAAAGAAGCTTGATGTACCGATAGCAAAAATCTCTGGAATTGCGGCAAGTTTCAGTCTTAGTTCGCTCCAGCGTAGACGCAATTTTGCTTTTGCTGAAAAGAAGTAGAATAAACCTAATCCCGTCACCACCATTTGGGCAATGGCTGTCGCTAATGCTGCTCCCGTTAACTCCCAATCAAGCCAAGCGATAAACAGATAATCAAGCACGATATTAATCAGTGCACCTACCACCATCAAAATAGTCGCAAGGTTTGGGCTGTCATCATTGCGAAGCAAAAATGGCATGGCAATCGAGCCTAACGTGAACGCACACGCACCAATCAAGATATGAAGATATTGAATTCCAAGATCAAATACTCGCCCTTCTGCCCCTTGCCAATACAGGAAGTTTTCTGCAAAGAAGAATAAGATCCCAGAGACGATTGGCGTCAATGCAAACAACAAGACTAAGCCTGTCGCTAATATTTGCTTCGCGCCTTGTGTATCTTGCTCCCCTTGTCGAATCGAAACTAAGGCCCCGGTACCCACGCCCACCAGCATACCGATACCAAGAATAGAGCCAATCACGGGCCAAGCGACATTGATCCCCGCTAGACCATCTGCGCCGACGTAACGACCAATAAAGATCCCGTCAACAACTTGATACAGGCCGTTGACCAACATTGCCGCTACCGTTGGAATGGTATAACGCCAAAATTGTTTGTAGATGGAAGTTTGCATTCTCTCACCATAAGTTAGCTAGGCTAACTAAATAGATAAATTAGTTTTGTAGTGCTTTTTCTAATAGATGTACCAGTTGATTCGCTTCAGCGTTGGTCAACTTTTGGTTCATCGATTTTGCCATGCTCTGATACACTACCTGTTCAAATGATAAATCTTGGATAACTTGTTCCGTCAATATCACTCGTTTGGAACGTCCATCTTCATTGCACGCTATACGCGCGACTAATCCTTTGCCTTCTAACCGTGCAACCATATTGGATGCAGAGGGCTTAGTTACCTTCATCTCTTGGGCGAGATCCGTAATACGTATCCCTTCTTGATGCTCTTCAATCACTCGCAAATAGTCATATTCATTAAAGCTAAGACCAGAGAGTGAATCTTCTTTCGCATGGACACGCCACGCTTTAGCACAAAATCGTTCTAGCTCAGTTAAGCTGTTTTCAAGAGTCATAACACACCACTTAGTTAGCAAGGCTAACTATTTTAGTTCAGGTATTTTATTTAGCAACAAAAAAAAAGCCACTGCGAGCAGTGGCTTTTTCTATTTCAACCAGTTAGTTCGATGCTTGTTGTTGCTCTAGCTTCGCTTTCGCGAGCTGCTGTTGCTTCACATCATTGTAAATTCGCGTAAGCTCGATAAATGAGTAACGGTGCTCAACGTATTCATACACATTGAATGAAATCGCCAGTTTATACAGTGAAATCGCATTCGCGTAATCACCTTCACTCTGGTAACGCTTACCTAAATAGAAATAAGCTTCCGTCAAACGCTGCGCAAGTAAAGTATTGTCTCGCGTTCCGGCTAGGATGGCTTTAAACGCTTGCTCTTCTGAAACATCACCAAGTGTAATGGCAACCAAAACCCAACCCCATTGCTCGTCACGTTGTTGGTAACGTAGCACCAAGTCTTGTCGCGCTAATGCAGGATCAAGTTCCGCTTGAATCAAATAGAGCCAAAGCGCACGAAATGGGTCACTAGGCTCTTGATTATAGTGCCTTTCCATATCTTCAAGAGCTAACTCAATTCGGTCACCGTAATACAAGGCAATAGCACGATTACGTTCGGCGTAAGAGTTTTCCGGATCCAACTCTAACGTTGAGTCAAAAGCATCATAAGCAGCATCAAATTCACCGACTTGAGTGAAATAAACTCCAAGCAAATTAAACAGATCAGGTTGAGCCGGATTTAGTGACAGAGATTGGTTGTAGTCCAGTCGAGCTAAATCTCGCAGACCCACGCTGTCATAGTAATTACCGCGCTCATACAACATTTTTGCCCGAACTTCTTTTGTTAAATCAGGGCGCTGAAGCAACTGGCTTAAACGCGCAATCTGTACTTCCTGCTGCACGCTGGCTTGCAACGGCACAGCCATTGGCGGGTATAACCATTCAGCATTGTTACTTGAATTCGAGGCACAACCAGCCGTAACTAATAAGGCAAGACTAAGTGTCGCGGTTTGAAACCATTTCACAAATAAGTACTCCTGTAGCTAAGCATTGAGCTTAGTATAATCCGCAATAAAAAAGGGAGCGTAATGCTCCCTTTATAACATGCTTTTAGCTAAATAAGCTAATTAACAGAATACCCTTATCTAAAAGGTATTATGCGTCTGCAGCAGGCTTGTCTTCTTCTGTCTTCTCAACAGCTTCTTTCATGCTTAGACGAACGCGACCTTGACGGTCGATCTCAAGAACTTTAACTTGAACTTCTTGACCTTCAGCTAGGTAGTCAGACACTTTCTCAACACGCTTGTCAGCAATTTGAGAGATGTGAACTAGACCATCTTTACCAGGAAGAATCGTTACGAATGCACCAAAGTCAGCTAGACGAGCAACTTTACCTGTGTAGATACGGCCCACTTCAACTTCTGCAGTGATCTCTTCGATACGACGGATTGCTTCTTTCGCAGCTGTACCTTCAGTTGCAGCAATCTTGATTGTACCGTCGTCTTCGATTTCGATAGTTGTACCCGTCTCTTCAGTTAGAGCACGGATAACTGCACCACCTTTACCGATAACGTCTTTGATCTTCTCAGCGCTGATCTTCATTGTGTGGATACGAGGAGCGAACTCAGAGATATCATCACGAGCACCAGAAATCGCTTCATCCATTACAGATAGGATGTGCTTGCGTGCACCTTGCGCTTGGTTAAGAGCAATTTGCATGATCTCTTTAGTGATACCTTCGATCTTGATGTCCATTTGAAGTGCAGTGATACCTTCGTTAGTACCTGCTACTTTAAAGTCCATGTCACCTAGGTGGTCTTCATCACCAAGGATGTCAGAAAGAACAACAAAGTCATCGCCTTCTTTAACAAGACCCATTGCGATACCAGCAACAGATGCTTTGATTGGAACACCAGCATCCATAAGAGCTAGAGACGTACCACATACAGAAGCCATTGAAGAAGAACCGTTAGATTCTGTGATTTCTGATACTACACGTACTGTGTATGGGAACTCATCAACAGATGGCATTACAGCAGCAATACCACGCTTAGCAAGTTTACCGTGGCCGATTTCACGACGCTTAGGAGAACCTACAAAACCCGTTTCGCCTACACAGTATGGAGGGAAGTTGTAGTGTAGTAGGAAGTGGTCTTTACGCTCACCAGTTAGCTCGTCGATGATTTGAGCATCGCGCTGCGTACCTAGAGTCGCAGTTACGATTGCCTGAGTTTCACCACGAGTGAATAGTGAAGAACCGTGAGTACGTGGAAGAACGCCAGTACGTACGTCAAGCGCACGAACCATGTCTTTTTCAC
>Ga0209272_10001199_pt1 | contig 17213 bp, 16 predicted proteins | sample tdDd002_FD_187125 | JGI IMG/M metagenome (GOLD analysis project Ga0209272, IMG submission 187125) | Marine sediment microbial communities from the Atlantic coast under amendment with organic carbon and nitrate - tdDd00.2 (SPAdes)... | ecosystem: Environmental > Aquatic > Marine > Coastal >... | reverse complement strand
TCTTTTTTTCCTCATCCTTCTTCTTCTTTCTCTCCTTCATCATCTTGACTTTGGACATTTTCTCGCCTTTAATCTTATCTTCTTTCTTTACACCATCAAGAATTTCGATATTGATTCCATCAGATAGTCCCGTCTTAACAAATCGCTTCTCAAAAACCTGAGGCTCTGTTTCGATATTAATAAAACTAGAATCGTTGCTGAACTCTAATAGACTTTCGTTTACTGCCAGTACCTTCTCTCTTCTATCAAGAACAATCTCTGCATTAGCACTGTAACCAGAACGGATGAAGTGATCTTTGCTTAATTCTACCGATGCTTTAATCTCAAATTGAATAGCACCATTTTCTGCTACACCTTTAGGTGAGATATATTCCAAATGCGCATTGAACTTATAATCTTCAATTGCACCAATGGTTAATTGAAGATTCATTCCTTGCTTGATCTTCCCTACTTCAGTTTCATCTACTTTTCCCTGGAAAATCATTTCGCCCATATCCGCTACAATAGCAACTGTAGTTCCTTCATTAAAGGTATTACTCTGAATAACCGAATAACCTTCTTTAACAGGAATATCAAGAATCATTCCTTCAATAGTAGAACGAATAATTGTATTGGTAACGGAGCCTGACTTAGAAGTCACACCTTCTTTAATTAACTGAAGGTTATCTTTAGCTGATTTCAATTCTTCTTGTGCACTACGGAAAGCTAATCGTGGCTTTTGAAAGTCTGATTCTGAAATGACTTTCTTCTCGAAAAGTAACTTATCACGATTGAAATTGATCTGTGCATCTTCAAAATTGATTTGAGCTCTCTCAACTCTCGACTCTGCTGCATTCAAGTTAATCATATCAGGAATAATCTTGATTTTAGCGATTCTATCACCTTTTCTCAGCATTTGTCCAGCCTCAACAAACAGAGTCTCAACAATACCTGACACACCTTGTGGTTTAATCTTAATCTCTTTACGAGGAATCACTGAGCCGGTGGCAACAGTTTTCTTTATAATATCTGTAATCTCCGGAGACTTGGTATCATAAAGCTCTGGTTTCTCTTGTGACTTATTGTATAGGAAAGCAATGGTTCCCAAAAACAGGAAGATAAAGAATACGATCAATACAATTCTAAAAACTTTTTTCATATCAAATGTTATTTCAAGTGTTATATCAAGTGTTATTTATTCGTAACGTAAAGCATCAACGGGTTTAATTCTCATCGCTTTTTGTGCTGGCAATAATCCGGCAAAACAACCGAATATAACCAATACGCCGAGCGCGATAAAGGCGACTTTTATGTCGACATATGGATTTAAAATCATCTGATTAGAATCCCCAGCCATTTTACCAGCTGCCTCCACGATCAGGACTCCGATAACTAATCCCCAAAATCCAGAAAAAGTGGTAAGAAATACAGCTTCTGTAACAATCTGGCTAACTATAGATAAAGGCCTTGCTCCAATAGCTCGCTTCACACCAATCTCACGGGTTCGTTCCTTTACAACAACATGCATAATATTGCTGACACCAATAATTCCGGTAATTAAAACACCAAAACCAATCACCCAAAACAAGAAACCAATACTATTGAATAGTCCGAATAGTTTGTTGAAAAGCTTAGCAAGATTGAAATGGCCGAAGGCTTCTTTATCATCAGGGTTAATCTTATGACGACGTGCAAGCAAGCTTATAATTTCATCTTCTAATTCCTCTACAGATTCTCCAACTTTTGCAGTTGCCATAAAGGCATAAAACTTGTCGCCTCTATTATAAATTTTTTGGAGTGTTGTGTTTGGCATTTGAACGATATCATCGTTCATTCCCATTATTCGGCTTAGTGGTTTAACTGTACCAATAATTTGAAAGAAGATCCCATTAATTTTCAGATACTGTCCCAAAGGTTCCTCATCATCTTCAAACATCAGTTCAACTGCACGAGGACCTATCGTAATGACTTTTCTCATTTCTTTCAAGTCATTTTCATTGATAAAACGTCCTGAAAGAACTTCAACCGGAATAACTTTATTCATCTCAGGAGATGAGCCCTTAATTTTAAAATTACCTTTTTTGTCGTTTCTAAAAGTATTATAAGGATCTCCATTGCTCCAGGCATTAATTTCCGGCGCAACATTCTCAATTTCAGAAATAGATTGTTTCATTGCAATCAAATCTGAATTTTCGAACTGAAAACTGCGATTTCTAGGTAAACCTTTATAAGGTTTAGTCGTTCTTTCTGTCCAAAAAATAGTAGAATTTGTTGCCAGATTTCCCAGGTTTGATTTCATTTTGTTTTGAAAACCCATCCCCAGCCCCAAAAGAGTGACTAAGATCAGAATCCCAAACATAACTCCTGAGCCTGTTAGAGCCGTTCTTAATTTATTTTTCTTGAGAGCAGACGTAATCTCCTGCCATTTATCTAAATCGAACATTCTTTTGTTTTTTTTGATTTTGAATCGAACCTCTTTGAAACTTTTGAGATAAGATCCCTTTCAATTACTTACTTAAAAAGAAACTATTCATCCCTCAATGCTTCAATTGGTTGAATAGAGGCAGCTCTACGTGCAGGGAAAAAACCTGCTAAAGCACCTGTTATTACAAGAACAATTGTTGCTCCCACAGCAATTCCCATATCAACTTGTGGGTTTAAAAAATAAATTGCCGCTGGAGGATATAGTTTTTCAATAAGATTAAATTGTGAAATGACCTCAAGTAATCCAACACCGGCGATCAAACCAATGTAGCCCGAAGCCGCAGTAATAAAAATAGCTTCCATCAAAACAAGTGAGACAACAGAATATGGAGATGCTCCAATGGCTTTTCTAATACCAATCTCTTTGGTTCTTTCTTTCACAACAATCATCATGATATTAAAGACTCCAATAACACCCAATAGAATTGTAAAAACACCAATGATCCAAACAAACTGTTCGATTCCACTAAACAAGTCAGAAAATCCTTTAGACTGCTCAATACTATTCTGAATCCACATGGCATTTTTATCGTCCCTGCTGAAATTATGTCTTGCGGCCATTTGGTAAGTAATCTGCTTCTCAATTTCTTTACTTTCCTCAACAGAAACATCATTAAGGGTAAAAGAAATTCTTCGAACATGATCGTTATTATTGAAAATCTTCTGAGCTACTGTAATCGGGATGTAAATATCACGGGCATTCCCGTCAAAATTCTTCTTAGAAAAAACCCCAACAACCTTAAACTTGATCTCATTAATATTGATGTATTTACCAATAGAAGCTTCTTTGGGAAACAAGATCTTTTCTACTTCATCTTGAATAATCACAACTTTTCGATAATCTTTTAGGTCTTTCTTATTTAGAAATCTCCCTTTTAGAATATCGAAATTCGTAATTTCCTGATAGGTATCGTGAATTGGGGAAACATTAAAGTTCCCAAAATTATCTTTATAGGATATAACCTCGGCACCTGGAATATAACTCATTGCTGAAATAGCATCCATTTTTTCTATGGATTTCTTTAGACTCAGCACATCAGCATTTTTCATCTGAATTCGTTTCCCTTCAGGCGTTCCCTTATATGCTTTAGTGGTTCTTCCGCCCCATATCTGCATACTGTTTGTGGCATCCTGAGCGAAAACATCTTTCATTCCATTACGCAGACCTCTCCCAGCTCCCAAAAGGAAAATGAGCATAAAAATTCCTGTTGCTACAGAAAATCCAGTAAGAAGGGTTCGGGTTTTATTTTTTCTAATGGTACTGAAGATCTCGTTCCATTTATCTCTATCAAACATAGTCTGAAATTATAGTTCTCGTGATTACTTCGTGATTTTTTCTTCTTTAATAAATGACTCAGCACCATTTAATGAATGCTTATGCTCAACGATAGATTCAATTATTCCATCTTTTAAGTTGATCACTCTATCAGTCATTTCAGCAATGTCTGTTTCGTGAGTCACAATTATCACGGTAATTCCGCTTCTATTAATTTCTCTAAGCAGGTCCATAACTTCAACCGAAGTCTGAGAATCTAAAGCTCCGGTAGGCTCATCAGCAAGAATAATCTTTGGCTTGGTAATCATTGCTCTTGAAATAGCAACTCTTTGCTTTTGTCCACCAGACAATTCGTTTGGCATATGTTCAGCCCATTCTTTCAATCCCATTTTATCGAGATATTCAACAGCTAACCTATTACGCTTTTTACGAGCTACTTTTTGGTAATATAAAGGGAGGGCCACATTCTCCATGGCATTCTTAAAAGAAATCAAATTAAATGACTGAAAAACAAAACCCAACAGGTTATTTCTAAGCTTCGCAGCTTTAGTCTCACTCATCGTTTTTATTTCCTGATCATTCAGAATATAAGTTCCTTCATCATGAGTATCCAGAAGACCTAGTATATTTAGAAGAGTAGACTTCCCCGAGCCCGAAGAACCCATGATAGAAATTAATTCGCCTTCTTTGATATGCAAATCAATTCCCTTAAGAACATGAAGCTTATTCGCACCTGTAATATAGGACTTGTGAATATTTTTTAGTCGGATCATAATCGTTAGTATTTTTAATTGCTTCTCTTTTGAATCAAAATTTGGTCAGGATTTCGATATCTAATATTAAAGATTTAAGGTTTGTTTTCAAACAATTTTAGATGAACGTCCGATTAACTCGGTAAACGTCTTGTTAAAGTTAACGAAGTAAATCATCTTATTAAGTTAAAATAAATTAAATCACACATTTACATCCTGTTAATTTCAATAGTCGTGCCAACAATTATAATCACCTACATACCATATACATAACCTATTTCAGCCATGCCATTTATCTTAATTACATGTCCGATATTATTACGCACATGTTCGATAACGAACAGTTCCTTATGTATATTAGTTTAAATTCCGAAAAAACTGTGAATTCAACTTAAATGATTAAAAGAACATGAGGATTTAATGTAAATTAGCTTCGATTAAATTACCATCAGATTAATGATGAGTAATTCTAGTAGATATTCAATTAAATAACATGAACTGGAACCAACTATTATCTGCCAAGCGCTTCGGTCAGGAAGATCGTGTCGCAATTAACGAACACGAAATCAGAACTCAATTTCAACGCGATTACGATCGTTTGATTTTTTCATCACCCTTCAGAAGACTTCAAAATAAGACTCAAGTTTTTCCTTTGCCTGGTAGTATTTTTGTTCACAATAGACTCACTCACAGTCTGGAAGTTTCGAGTGTAGGCCGTTCTTTAGGAAATCTACTAACTGAAAAGCTATCTGGTTCAAAAAAATATGAGAATAATCCTTATCTGGATGGAATTGGTAATATTGTTGCCACCGCTTGCCTGGCTCACGATCTGGGCAATCCTCCTTTTGGTCATTCAGGAGAAGAAGCGCTCTCATACTATTTCACTCATGGTGCCGGGAAGAAGCTTGAAGCTAAATTTTCGAAAGAACAATGGGCTGATCTTTGTAACTTCGAAGGTAATGCCAATGCTTTTCGATTATTAACTCATGCTTTCAATGGAAGACGAAAAGGTGGTTTTGCCCTAACCTATTCCAGCATCGCATCTATAATAAAATACCCTTGGGAAGCCTATAAAATTCCTGAAGTAGGGAAACGCAAATACGGTTTCTTTAATACTGAAAAAGGGAATTATATGAAAGTTGCCAAAGAGTTAGGGATTCCAGAACTAAAACCGGGGATTTTTGCTCGCCATCCTCTTGTGTATCTGGTTGAAGCAGCTGATGATATTTGTTATCAAATAATGGATATTGAAGATGCTCACAAGCTAAAAATTCTAAGCACTGAGGAAACAAAACAATTACTGTTGAATTTTTACGATGAAACGACAGATATCAATGCACTTAATCACATCGCTGAAACCTGCGAAGAAGTTAGTGATACCAATGAACAAATAGCTTATATCAGAGCTGGCGTAATCGGAAAATTAATCAAGGAATGCGTTACTGTTTTTATTGATAACGAAGAACTGATAATGGCGGGTGAATTTACTTCAACTCTTATTAAAGAAGTTGAAGAAAGTTCAAAACTTGCTTATAAAGAATGTACTAAAATTGCTATATCAAAAATATACAAGCATCGCTCAGTTCTCGAAATTGAATTGGCTGGTTATAAAATTCTGGGAACTTTACTTAAAGAATTTGTAGAAGCCATCCTGAATCCTAATAGCTTTTACTCAGAGAAACTCTTATCACTGATTCCAGAACAATACAGTCATAAAGGAAATGATGACTATCTAAAAATCATGTCAGTTTTGGACTTTGTTTCAGGAATGACAGATGTTTTTGCTCTCGATTTATACAGAACAATAAAAGGCATAAAGCTTCCGGACACCTACTAAAAATAACAGAAATGAAACACATAAAATCTAAATTCCTAATTGTTCTTGTTCTGTTCTGTGTTTGCACAAGCGCTCAGGCTCAAATAAATTGGGAAAAGACCAAATCAGAAAAATCTAAAATTAGTTTCGAGCTCCCTGAGACGCCTTATATCAGAAATCAAGAATTAAATGGCATCAAGTCCGAGGTCTTCTCATTTCGTGATGCTGCAAATATATATGGTATTGTAGCTTCTGATTTTTCAGATATTGATGTTGATTTTAATCACACAGATCCTTCAGAATATTACAAACAGATGAAAGAAGGTAGCTTACTGAGTAGTGATGCAATTTTAGTTTCAGAACAAAGCGTATCCTATCAAAGGATGTTGGGGAAAGAGATTATTTACACCATGTTGGTCGGGAAACACGAATATACCTATATCAAACGATTCTTTTTCAGAGGTCATTTTATCTACCAGATTACAATTGGGGGGCCTACCAGAATGAAACAATTACTCCTGGATAAAAAGCAGATTTTCTTTAATTCTATCCAATTCGAATAGTTTGACTTAGCATTCTTAAAAAAATAGCTTTTCACAATTTGTTTAATCATATCATTCCGTAAATTTGTTCTTTCAAAATGAACATCTTCGGATGAGCTCTTTTTGAAAACAGAATTCAAAAAATAAACCATTCTATAAATTCATTGAAACACAACCAGTTTACAACTGGAAAGTCAAAATTTTGCACATGAAAGTACTTGTATTAGGATCAGGAGGAAGAGAACATGCTTTTGCATGGAAACTCGTTCAAAGCAATAAGTTAGAAAAGCTATATGTTGCTCCAGGAAATGCTGGAACTGGAGAGATTGCTGAAAATGTCAACATCAATCCAAACGATTTTGAAAAGGTGAAGACTTTTGTTCTTGATAAAGCAATCGATATGGTTATTGTTGGTCCTGAAGATCCGTTGGTAAATGGAATTCATGACTTTTTCTTAAATGACGAAGAGCTTAATCAAATTGCTGTTATTGGGCCTGAGAAAGCTGCTGCACAAATGGAAGGTAGTAAGGATTTTGCCAAAGATTTCATGGCTCGTCACAAAATTCCAACAGCTCAATACAAAAGTATCACATCAGAAAACCTTGAAGAAGGTTACCAATTTCTTGAAAGCTTAAAAGCTCCATACGTGCTTAAAGCAGATGGATTGGCTGCGGGTAAAGGTGTTTTGATTATCGATAATCTTGAAGAAGCCAAAAATTCACTTAAGGAAATGATTGGTGGCATGTTTGGTTCAGCCAGTGCGACTGTCGTTATCGAAGAATTTTTATCAGGAATAGAACTTTCTGTTTTTGTTTTGACAGATGGTAAAAGTTATAAAGTTCTTGCAGAGGCAAAGGACTACAAAAGAATTGGTGAAGGTGACACTGGGTTAAATACAGGTGGTATGGGTGCCATTTCTCCTGTCCATTTTGCCAATGAAGAATTCATGAGCAAAGTTGAGGAACGTGTTATCAAACCAACCATTGATGGGTTCCAGAAAGATAAAACGCCATTCGTCGGTTTCGTCTTTATTGGTCTAATGAAGGTAGAAAATGATCCATTTGTGATTGAATACAATGTAAGAATGGGTGATCCTGAAACAGAGGTTGTCTTACCTCGTATCAAGTCAGATTTCCTTGATTTAATGACAGCTGTTGCAGATAAAAAGCTAGACCAGTTTGAATTGGAATTAGATGAAAGAACTGTAACAACCGTTATGCTTGTATCTGGCGGTTATCCTGAAGCTTATGAAAAAGGCAAAGGTATCAGTGGACTGGATCAGGTTTCTGATAGCATTGTTTTCCACGCAGGAACAACAAATACCAATAATGCCGTTGTGACAAATGGTGGACGTGTTATCGCTGTGAGTTCATACGGGAACAACTTAAATGATGCACTAGGGAAATCATTTAGCAATGCTGAAAAAATCCAATTCGAGGGTAAATATTACAGAAAAGATATTGGTTTCGATTTGCAATAATCGAATAGCTTACAATTGAGTTTGCAAAAAAGTTGAATAATAAAAATCACAATAATGCTGTTAAAAGTTTTAAGAAGACGCTCACCTATTTATTTCATTCTTATTCCTATAATTGCTTTATTATTGTGGCTGGATGCATTTCAGAATCCTGTTTTACTTGCAGAATATTCTACACAAATGCCCCTTTATCAGGCAATACTTTGCATACTCAATTGTAATCCTTTATACCTAAATATATTCGGCTACCTGATTATTCTAATCATATCTTATAGCCTGATTCAACTCAATGAGCAGTTTATATTTATAAAACAACGCACCGATCTACCATCTGCTTTGTTTATACTTCTGGTTTCATCTGTCACACTTGTAAATGGCCTTCATCCGGCCTTGATTAGTGCTCTATTTGTACTACTCTCTCTCAACCGGATTTTTAAAATTTATCATGGTAGCCAGAGTATCGCATCTTCATTTGATGCAGGCTTACTATTAGGTTTAGCCAGTTTGTTTTACTTGCCTACAAGTCTGTTCTTTTTCTGGTTTGTTTGGGCTTTAATTATACTTGGTTCATTCAGATTGAGGGAGTTTCTTGGCGGATTAATTGGTTTTATCACACCACTATTTTTTATTTGTTGTTGGTATTTTTGGCAAGGAAATTTAGAAAACTTTCTAGAACATTCTGAGATGATTTTTGCCAGTCATGAACATTTAGCCAATTTTTCACTGACTCAAATTTTATTCTGGATATTTCTGGCTTTATTAAGTTTGATAACCATTTTCTTCACCATATGGGGCTTCGAAGAAAAACGAGTTCGATCCAGAAAATATCTGATTATTCTGGTGGCTCTATTTGTTACAAGTATAGCATCAGGTATTCTATTCCCTTCGTCAATACTTGCTCAAATATTAATAGCAGCAGTACCTCTTTCATATGTTTTCAGCTACTTCTTTGTCATGAATCGCAATACTAAGATCTCTGAAATTCTTTTTGCGATCTTAGTTGCAGGCTGCATAATTCTAACTATAGTGAAATAAAAAAAGAGCAAACAAAATAAATTGCTTGCTCTAAACTCAATATAACCTCCATTGAAAAAGACCAAACTCAGGAGGCATGAGTCTTTCGTCTATCTCAATTGCCAACTCTTACCGGGTTATCTGGAAGTATTAAAGCCATAACTAAATAGGCAATTAATAAAAAAGGGTTGAATAAACAGCAGATTAAAAATATTGCTCTAACAATCACTGGATCTAGCTCAGGGTTTATATAGTGCGACAAGCCTCCACACACCCCAGCTACTTTTTTATCGCTTGATTTAAATAAACGTTGCATATCTTCAGTTTTAAAGAATTACTAATCGAACTTATAACTCGAAAGTGATTTCAATTCATCTATATGGAAATCACCAAAAAATGAAACTAATGAAGTACGAGTTCCATTATAATGTAAAAGATGGAATTCACTGAAACGCTTTTTCTTACCCAGTGCAAAAAAGTAAACTTCATCAGAGTCATTATCCTTCTCAACATCTTCAAGAACTTGCTTATATTTTCCTGACGTCAATTCAGAAATAACATGCTTTCTGAACTTCGTCCCTCTTCCATCCTCATGCTTATAACTCAATAGCTTGATCCCATCACAATCACCCGTAATGTTCTTTTCTATTTCATCCTCGTCAACATCAAAATCCAAATTATTTAGAAAGTTGCCTGAGAAACCAAAGCTGCTAAACTCATCATATTTCGAGTATTTCTCATGTATTTTTTCACCCTTTGTTTGTGCATTTACAAGCACAGGAAAAAGGATTACCATTAATATAATTGCTACTTTTTTCATTTTTCTAATTTTTAGATTAAAATCTAATGACAAGCATCAACTCATTTGACCAAAACAAGCTCATGCCTTGTCATTAACTAGATTAGTATTTATAAAGTCATAGTCTTAATCACGTGATTTTGTCAAACCTTCTTTTTTCATGATCCATTTCTTACCACCCATATCTCGATCATAAGTATTGGTTACATTTTTCACATCATCCAAAATATCATCAACGTCTTCATCTATAAACACAGCCTTCCCTTCTGGAACTTTTAAGATGATATGCAACTTCTGATTTCTCCATTTATCGCCTACTGGCAGGGTAAAATACTCGTCAAGAATTAATAAAGAATCTACCTGTTTCCAGGAATATTTAATCTCTTCAGCATTTTCAACGGCATCATCGTGAGTTCTTCCTCTTGAATTTTTTTTCATGATAATTTCAAAATTATCAGAACTACTTTTTTTAATATCAAGAGTCGGTTCACCTAAAACCAATTTCTCATCATCTTTCACTATGATTTTAACGCCATCTAAATCGACATTGGCATCGTGCCAATTAAAATCAATATTTTTCTCCGATCTTAAATAAATTGTTTGTCCATCAAAATCATCGAGAATTTCGGTATCTGCATAAGTTGTTCCGCTACTTATATATGATTTAGCCTGCGTAAGTCCTACCGAAATCATCAGAACAATACCTCCTAACCAAAGAGCTAAAGCAGTAAGTCCAATCGCTTTATTATTTGTTTTAAATTTCACCAACAGCTTAATTCCTACAAAAATGAGTAGTATTAAAGGGATTCCTATAACCAGCATTAGGCCAAGAGAGAATAATTTGATTCCCATACCCGTGAAGAACATATCAGGCATAAAAGCTCCTGGAAAATGCATTCCTGCAAATGGACCAACTACAGTTGTTGTGAATATAAGTGAACCCAGGAATGTTAAAAGAGAAATAAAGCCTGCTATAATCAAACCTAGACCCAATATTATTAAAACTATTTTCAGAATTAGGCGCAAAGCTGATCCAGCAAAATCGACTCCTTTGTCAAAACCATCTCTTACTTGAGGTCCCGTTTTTTCGCGCATATTATCGAAGTTTTTTTTCACTTCCTGATATTCATCCTTAATTGATTTCTCAATATTGGATATATTAACCCGTTCACCTTTCATTTCAAGTTTTTGGGCTGTAGTTGTAGCTTTAGGTACTACGATCCACAGGATGATATAAAGAAGGAAAGAGAAACCGTATCCAAAAACAAACAGGAGAACAAAAATCAAACGGATTACCACTACATCGATACCAAAATAGGCCGATAAACCACTGGCAACACCACCAAATACACGATGATCCGGATCACGGAATAATCGTCTTCTTCGATAAGATCTTTTCGTTCCAGAAACTACTTCCTCTTCCTCGTTATCCGTTTCAAAGATCTCCTCGGGTTTCCCCATGATTGTAATCACCTCATCAATCATCGACTCAGTTACAACCTGATCTTTTGAACTCAATTTTTCATTGAAGATTTCAGAAATACGTGATTCAATATCTGCAATAATTTCACGTCCCTCTTCACTAGCACCATAATGAGCATTAATGCTTCTTAGATAAACCTGGAGTTTTTCATATGCATCTTCGTCTATATGAAAGATGCTACCGCTTATATTTATTGTGAATGTCTTTTTCATTTTCTTTTATTTTAATATTTAAACCCCCTTTTAGGTTCTTGTCGTATTAGGCGTTATAAATAATTTCAAATACTCTTGTCTCTTTAAGATACCTACCCTTTTACAGTAGTTACGGCATCTACAAGTTCTTGCCAAGAACCATCTAGTTCGCCAAGGAATGCTCGTCCTGTATCGGTAATCCCATAATACTTACGAGGCGGTCCTTGAGTCGATTCTTCCCAGCGATAGCTGAGTAATCCCGCATTTTTAAGGCGAGTTAGTAAAGGATATAGTGTTCCTTCCACAACAATCATCTTAGCTTCCTTGAGCTTCTTAATAATATCCGAAGCGTAAGCGTCATTTTTAGAGAGTATGGAAAGGATACAATATTCCAATACTCCTTTTCGCATCTGGGCTTTCGTATTTTCTATCTTCATTTGGAATATGTTTTAAATTCTTGTTTGAATTATTACTGTCTTATTTCTAAAAGTCTTCTTTCTAATTTTCTTTAAAGAGCTTCGATTCATTTGAACGGCCGCATCCTTTGCACTCTTCATCTCACTTTCAACCTCTAGTTTGTTTTTTAAACTGTCTCCTTTAGGTGTATTATTCTTTTCTGATGACCAATCAGCTTCAAAATAATAATCTAAACTAAACCAATTATTAAATGTGTCATTCATATCTGTTTCCAATAGGTTAAAAGCTGGATAGCCAGATTGGACCATTTGTGATTTCAAATTTATTGGACTAATGCAGAATCCGATCAGCATGCTAACAATCAGAATTCTATTCATTCTCTTTTTCATTACAGATATATTTTAATACAATACCATCTCAAACATACTTGCTTGTTATACAAATATACGTATTAAAAATAGTAATATGCAATGCATAGTACCATAAGAAATTAACTAAACACCTTCAAAACCCCATTTTACTTGGGCTTTCGTAATTTATTTTTTTTCAAAAAAAATATTTCAAGCTGTAAACAAGTGCCTTATCTGATGACTTTTATAAGTTCAGGAGCTTTCAATAAGTCGAAAAATGAAAAAAAAATGCAAAAAAAAAGACCTAAGCAATGCTTAGGTCTTTAGATCTATATTAAATCAAAATTTACTCAACTTTGATATAAAAGGTCTTTGTTGTAGGGTTATCAGAATTGTCGATTACTGTACAAGTCATAGTATATTCATTTGCTGGAGCACCAAACAAAGTTTCTATTGAAAAACTAACATTAGATTCAGACTTATCTAAAACTGATGCAGAAGCAGGCTTTTTACTGTTTAACTTTTCATTGAAATCTAAAATGAAATCATTAACTGTTTTTGCCTTTACCTGAAGATTTGTAAAAGTAATTGACTTCAAATTTTTATTATCACTCAATTTACCACTAAAAGTAATCGTTCCTCCTGCTGTAATAGTAGTCGGTTCAGCAGCATTTGTGCTTGGGCTTGTGAAATTAACGATTGGTGCAGTTTCATCGGAGCCTCCTCCTCCGCCACCGCAACTTAATATTACCAAAGTGAACAATAAAATCAATGTGTAATTTAAAATCTTCATAATTCAATATTTAATTAGTCGGTTAGTCTTAATTTAGAAGAACATAAAAATACACTATATGTTTTATATTAACAAGCTACAATCAAGAAATAATTCTTTTTACCTTTCTGAACAAGTAGATACTTATCAGCAATAAGGTGCTCTTTTGTTACGATTAATTCTGCATTAGGTTCCTTTTCCTTATTTAGACTTATTGCATTTCCTTTGAACAAACGTCTTAATTCGCCTTTCGATGGAAAAACTTCAGCTTTAACAGCTAATAGTTCCACCACACCAACTCCGTTTTCAAATTCAGCTTTATCAACATTAAACTGAGGTACACCCTCAAATACGGAAAGGAAAGTATCTTCATCAAGCTTACGTAAGGCATCAGCTGTAGATTTACCAAATAAAATTTGAGATGCTTCAACCGCCATATCGTAATCAGCTTCTGAATGAATCATTACAGTTACCTCTTTAGCCAATCGTTGTTGCAATTTACGCATGTGTGGCGCCTCTTTGTGCTCAGCTACCAATGCCTCAACTTCTTCCTTAGAAATAAGCGTGAAAATTTTGATATACTTTTCAGCATCCTCATCAGAAGTATTCAACCAAAACTGGTAAAATTTATATGGAGATGTGTATTTAGGATCAAGCCAGATGTTCCCAGATTCAGTTTTACCAAACTTACCTCCATCTGCTTTAGTAATTAAAGGACAAGTAATTGCCCAAGCCTGACCACCTTCTTTACGACGAACCAATTCTGTTCCAGTTGTAATATTTCCCCACTGGTCTGAACCACCCATCTGAAGTTTACAGTTCTTTGACTTATATAATTCTAGAAAGTCATTTCCTTGAACCAACTGATAAGTAAACTCGGTAAAAGACATACCAGTTTTCGACTCTGAAGATAATCGCTTCTTCACAGAATCCTTACTCATCATGTAATTCACAGTAATATGCTTACCGATATCACGAATAAAATCAAGGAACGAGAATTCCTTCATCCAATCGTAATTATTCACCATTTCAGCAGCATTATCGGCCTCTGAATCGAAATCTAAGAATCCTGAAAGTTGATTTCTTAAACATTCCTGATTATGACGCAAAGTCTTCTCATCAAGCAAGTTTCTTTCTTGTGATTTCCCAGAAGGATCGCCAATCATACCTGTAGCACCACCTACCAAAACAATTGGTTTGTGACCCGCTACCTGAAAATGCTTAAGCATCATAACACCAACAAGGTGCCCTATATGTAAAGAATCAGCAGTAGGATCGATTCCCACATATGCCGATGTCAATTCTTTCTGTAATTGCTCTTCAATACCTGGCATCATATCGTGAATCATGCCACGCCACTGTAATTCTTCTATAAAACTCATTTTGCTTATTATTTTAGACCGAACCGGTTCTTAATATTCTATAATTAATTTTGATTGGCAAAGATAAGAATTTTACCCTTTTATCATCCTGATATCTATTATCTATTCAACGGCCATGGAAATCAAACTGTAAAGGACTCCTGAAATGAGTAAAATATTGTAAAAAAAAGAGAGTAATAAAAATTTGATTAAGGTCTTAAACCAAGATTGTCTGTAATAAAACTTTAGAGCTAGAAATAGCTGCAACGGTATCAGTAAATAGAGATAAAAGGCAAATGGATAGATAGCCTTAATTCCTGTCATAATAAGTAGTTCACTTACAATAACAACCACAAAAATAAAAGAATGGAAGTTTAAAGATATTAATAGATGTTCCAGTAAGTAACGTTTTCGTCGGATATAAAACAAGGCTAAAAACAGAGCAAAAAGAGGCAGTATCAATAATAATGTCTGCGACAATTTTTTAAAGGCATTATCCATCATTAATGTGGGATTTAAACGCCACATATCGAATATCTTTTTAACAGCTTTATTCTGATTTAATAATTCATGCCCTCCCTCTATATCAATGGGTGGTGAAATTGTATCAGATTCTAATTCCGCTTCTAAGCCGGAATTGATACGAATGATTTCATTTTTAAAACTAGCGTTCCCAGCCAAACTATCTACATTGGACATATCCTCATCTATCATATTTTCAAATAAGGATAAAACCTCTACATCTTCACCTTCACTATTTTGAAAAGTAAGATTTTTTTCAGAATCCGTTTCAGGCTTGTGATTATGAGAAAGTAATAAAAAGGCAAAAAATGTTAGAAACAAGTAAAGACGAAAAGGCGGTGTGTATCGAGCTCTTCTTCCTCTCATAAATTCCTTTGTCAGATATCCCGGCCTTACGAAAAGAGGAACTAAGGTGTGAAAGAATTTATTATCAAGGGATAATGCATCGCCTAAAGATTCTGAAACAACACTAAAGAATGGTCTATGAAAATCTTTTGCCGATTGTCCGCAATTGGTACAAAATTTTCCATCTACCGGATGATCACAATTACTACAAAGACCAGTGAAATAAAACTTCTTTCGAACAGGAAGTTTTTTGATATATTTTTTAATCTTGGCTCCTTGTTTTTTTATAAGATTGGTTTGCATTCAAATATCTGTTAGATGTTTTTCAAACTATCCGTCCCCTGCTTAATCTTATCCTCAATTTTTTCCTTTGTCGATGAGAAATCTGAATCGAAGAAATCAAAAATCGAATCAGAGATATAACTCATTGGTTCATACAAAAGACTCTCTTTTTTCTTCTCCTCAGAAATAAAATTGAATCTATCATTCACATAGTTGATTAAATGCACTACAATACTCAGTATCAAAATCCCTTTCAACAAACCAAAAGCCAGACCCAAAAGTCGATTTACAAAACCTAAAGCAACGGCCTCAACGACCTTATCCATCACTTTTCCAACAAGGTTGATTCCAATAACGATAACTATAAAGGTCACAATAAAAGAAATGTATTCCATATAATGTGATTCATAATCGAAGGTATCTTGAATGATTTCAGCTGTAAAATCGGAAAAATGAATGGCTCCATAAACACCTAAAATGAGAGCAACTAAAGTTGCTACTTCGTATATGAAACCTTTTGTAAAACCTTTATATATGGCATAAATCAAAGGAATACCAATAATAATATCGAGTACATTCATTGAGATGAGATTGAGATAAATACAAGTAATCGTTTAAACAGATCAAATATATAGAAAAAGCAGACATAATGAAGAGACTTTTAATTCTCAAAAAAAATAGCGAGATGAAATATTTTTAAAATTTCATTTTGTGACTTAGGTTTCATAATTTTGCGTGATTAATTATTTTTCACAGCTCATAGAGGAGCTATTAACTTAATATTAATATGAATACAGTAGTAAGTGGAATCCGCTCAACAGGTAATTTGCACCTGGGGAACTATTTCGGTGCCATAAAGAACTTTGTGCAAATGCAGAATGACAACAATTGCTTTTTCTTTATTGCAGACTGGCATTCCCTAACTACACATCCGACTCCTGCCGATCTTCACAATAATGTGAGAAACGTATTGGCTGAATACCTAGCTTGTGGAATCGATCCTGAAAAGGCTTGCATCTATGTTCAGAGCGATGTTCCTGAGATTACAGAATTGTATCTTTTAATGAATATGAACGCTTATTTGGGTGAGTTGGAACGTACAACATCATTTAAAGATAAAGCTCGTAAGCAACCAGAAAATGTCAATGCTGGCTTGTTGACTTATCCTGTTTTGATGGCTGCTGACATTCTAATTCATAGGGCAAAACAAGTTCCTGTTGGAAAGGATCAAGAGCAGAATCTAGAGATGGCACGTAAATTCGCCAAGAGATTTAATAACACTTACGGTGAAGAGTTATTTCCTATTCCACAACCTTATTCATTCACAGGTGAATTTATTAAGATTCCTGGT
>Ga0209272_10001198_pt1 | contig 17218 bp, 15 predicted proteins | sample tdDd002_FD_187125 | JGI IMG/M metagenome (GOLD analysis project Ga0209272, IMG submission 187125) | Marine sediment microbial communities from the Atlantic coast under amendment with organic carbon and nitrate - tdDd00.2 (SPAdes)... | ecosystem: Environmental > Aquatic > Marine > Coastal >... | reverse complement strand
CCCAACCTAAGCCTTGCTCGTTAATATCTGCACGCTCTGGTTCAGCGCCAAGTTTAGATGCATCGCCATTACCGTGAGCTTTACCCACAGTGTGACCACCGGCTGTCAAAGCAACGGTTTCTTCATCATTCATTCCCATGCGAGCAAATGTTTCACGCATGTCTTTCGCCGTTTTGAGTGGATCAGGATTACCATCAACGCCTTCTGGGTTAACGTAAATAAGTCCCATCATCACAGCTGCAAGTGGATTTTCTAAAGCTCGCTCGCCCGAATAACGACTGTTTTCTGCGCCACTTTCTGCAAGCCATTCTTGCTCTGCACCCCAGTAGATGTCTTTTTCTGGGTGCCAGATGTCTTCGCGGCCAAAAGCAAAACCAAACGTGCTTAATCCCATTGATTCGTAGGCCATATTACCCGCAAGGATCATAAGATCGGCCCAGCTGATTTTGTTGCCGTATTTTTGTTTGATTGGCCACAATAAACGACGTGCTTTGTCTAAGTTACCGTTATCTGGCCAAGAGTTGAGTGGAGCAAAACGTTGATTACCGGTATCAGCACCACCACGGCCGTCACCAATGCGATAAGTGCCTGCTGAGTGCCAAGCCATACGAATCATTAGACCGCCATAGTGTCCCCAGTCTGCTGGCCACCATTCTTGACTGTTGGTCATTAGCGTTTTTAGGTCTGACTTAAGGGCTTCAACATCTAGCTTTTCAAGCTCTTCTCGATAGTTGAAATCAATACCCATAGGATTAGATTTGTGATCATGTTGGTGAAGAATGTCTAGATTGAGTGCATTTGGCCACCAAGCTACGTTTGATGTTTCAGAAGAGGTAGCTCCGCCATGCATGACAGGACATTTTCCGCCAGTATTTGTATTTTTATGTTCCATGATTTGCTCCTAGTGTGTCGCATTGTTCGCGGTCGCCAACTACGGTTTATATGGCAATCGGACTAAATTTGGGTGGGAGCCCAATAAGCCCCTACTTGATGTAGTGAGAATAGTGCCTAGAGCGACATTTATAAATCTGGTTGTGGCTATGTTATTGATAGGTTTTTTCTATCTTTACAATATCAAAGGGATAGGGGAGTCGTGAGGGTGAGAAAGTTAAGCAAAAGGGCGACTCGTTGCGAGAGTCGCCCTTGTTAAACGGGTTTATTTGATGGGAAGCGGGTAGGCAATCGACTTATATTGGCTGGTTAGTTTGAATGACTAGTTTGCCGAAGTTCTTTCCTTCAAGTAGACCAATGAAAGCTTCTGGCGCATTTTCTAAGCCTTCTATTAAATGCTCGCGATAATGAATTTTCCCTTCTGATAACCATTGCGTCATTTGAGTAGCAAACTCGCCGTAGCGATGTGCGTAGTCATCAAAAATGATGAAACCCTGCATTTTGATTCGTTTGATCAGCAATTGTGCCATTAACATAGACATGCGATCTGGGCCTTCAGGCAGTGCAGTTGCATTGTACTGTGAAATCAAGCCACAAAGAGGAACGCGTGCACCTGTGTTAAGCAGTGGCATGACAGCATCAAACACTTTGCCGCCTACGTTTTCAAAATAGACATCGATGCCTTGGCCGCAAGCAGCAGTTAGCTGTTCTGCGAAATCAGGGGCTTTGTGATCAATACACTCATCAAAGCCAAGTTGTTCTTTAGCATAGCGACATTTTTCTTCACCGCCAGCAACACCTATGACGCGACAACCTTTGAGCTTACCAATTTGGCCAACCATAGACCCCACACCACCTGTTGCAGCAGCGACGACTAAAGTATCGCCCTCTTTTGGCTGGCCAATATCAAGCAAGCCCATGTAAGCGGTAAAGCCGGGCATTCCCATTACGCCAAGTGCATAAGAAGGATGCTGCGGATTCATCCCCATTTTAATTAATCCTTCACCATCAGAAATGCCGTAATCTTGCCAGCCAGTAAAGGCTAATACCCATTCGCCTTGGTCAAAATTAGGGTGATTAGACTCGATAACTTGGCATACGCTACCGCCAACCATGGTTTCACCAATAGCTACGGGATCCGCGTAAGATTTAGCATCGCTCATGCGGCCTCGCATGTACGGGTCCAGAGATAAGTAGACACTTCTTAGTAATAGCTCTCCCTCTTTTGGTTTAGGGATTTCATTTTGCTCAAGACGGAAATTATCAAGTGTTGGTGCGCCGACAGGGCGAGAAGCAAGTACAATTTGGCGGTTAGTAGAGTCAGACATTATAGTAGTTCCTTTTATTAGACCGGTCGTCTAGTTGGTGTTTCAAAAAAATCCCACTCAAGTATAACGGTTGAGCAGGATATTAATTTATTACGCTTGCAGCTGTTTCTTAGTTGTTGAAAAACATAGCTGAAGGTGAGATTGATCTTGCATGAGTTTATTTAGCAAGCTGGCACCAAGCCACTGTTGGTATAGTTGAGCTGCAACCTCTTGGCTATTCATCTCAGCAATTGAACCATCAAAGATACCTCGATGAATTGCTTTTGCTAGTTGCTCGATAATCAGATCAGCACCTTTCGCTAACGATAGACGCATCTTATCTGAAAGGTCGGAAACCTCGGCACTAAGTTTGACTATCAAACACTTATTCGCGTTGCACACACCGTTATCAATCTCCAGCCAACGAGAAAAATAATCTAGCAAACAGTCGAGACCGTTGAGATCCGGTTGTGTTAGCACTGGCTGGATCCGCGCGACATAAGTGCGGATATACTCTTCGATCAAAGCCTCTCCAAACTGTTCTTTGGATTTGAAGTAATGATAGAAAGAGCCTTTTGGCACTTCGGCAGTTTTAAGTAGCTCAGACAGTCCAACGGCGGTAAAGCCCTTGTTGACAATAAGCTGGTAGCCAACGTCTAAAATGTGTTGGCGTGTATCGTGTGTTTTAGCGTTCATGGCTGGCATCATAATACCAACTAGACCAGTCGTCTAGTAAATTATGTTCCGCCTGCTTTGAGAAGATCATTTTTTCTTCAACGGTAAAACATCGGATTGTGAATTATGAGTTATCTCATTTTTTGGATTAGTTTTCATTTGGCTGTGAATGGCTTGGCTGCGGCCATTGTCTTTTGCTTGATAAAGAGCGGTATCAGCAACTTTAACCAGTTCATCAGGTGAGGCGTTGAGATCTGGGAATGTGACCACACCGATTGAAACTCCAAGCTGGCCAAGAGAGAGTCCTTTCATATCCAGATGGAGTTCTCGTACTTGCTCTACGATGTCATTCGCGATATCGAGTGAATGTTGAATACTCGTTTCAGGGCAAATAATAGCGAGCTCTTCACCGCCCAATCTACAGGCAACATGGTTGTCTGATATGGTACGAGTCAGTAAATTAGCGACCTCTTTGAGCACATAATCACCTGCATCATGGCCAAAGTTGTCATTAAAGCGTTTAAAGTGGTCGAGATCGAGCATCAATAGAGAAAGTGAAGATTGCTCTTGGCTCGCTTTAGACCACTCTTTATCCATCACTTCTTCAAAGTAACGACGGTTGAACAAGCCAGTCAATGGATCGCGCATTGCCTGAGAGCGTAGTTTTTCTTGCAGTGATAGGTTAGCAAGTGCGAGCCCAAGGTGTTCAGCTAAGGTGAAGGCCAGTTGCTTGGTTGATTCTTGTACGTCTTGCTCAGGGAAATGGAGGTGGAACATACCGACGGTATTACCATGAGCTGTTAGCGGCACGCACATTGTTGTTCCATCATCTAAAACTGAGTTCATGTGGTTGCAGACTAAGTTGTGATGTTTTTCTTGTGATAGGTGGTATTTACCTTTGCGCAGAGCCCAGCAGTCATTAGGGGTATACACCTTACTTGCTGGCCATTCGCCGCCCCAATCCAGTTTCACTTCTAGTTGGTTACGAGATTCACGCATGATCGAAACGCAGCCGTTAATATCCCCTAAGATCCGTGGAATGATATCCGCCACCACCACTTGCGCCTCTTTAATCGTGTTACACGCAGCGAGCATGTTAGCCAATTGGTGTAGAAGCTCGATTTCTCTGGTACTTTTTTCTATCCGCGACTCTTGCAATTGTCGTTCGTGATTCACGACTTGAAGGATTTTTCTTTGGCTTATCCAGGAAGAGGTGATGAGAACAACCATAGAGCAGGCCATCACTGCATATAAGATAAACTTTAAGTCATTCGCCATTCCATAGAGGGCAGTCATAGGCATGGCAAGCCTTAGAACATAGATTGGGCTGTGTCCATGTTCGTCATCGGCGAGCTCTAGCCGTTTAGCAACGTAAAGCAGTTCTTGATTCAAAGACTGACTAAATCGCTTGGAAATCCCGCTGTCAGTCGATAATGCGTCGACCACTTCAGGCCTTTGACTGTGGTCATCTAGCTGTTTTATTTCGCGTTGGCTTAACTGTGAATCACCGAGCACTTGGCCAGTGCTATGAATAATAGTGAATCTTTGATTGTTGGCTGATTGCGACAGTTGATCTAGAAAAGCATCGATCTGGCTTGGCTCCATGTCGTAGAGATCCAAATGTTTCTCTTCGATTTGATAGGAGACATCATCAATTAAGTTGAGCATATAACCACTGACGATTCGGGTAATCCAATCATCCAGTGTTTTATTGTAGAAATAGCCTCCTAATATCATTGAAATAGCGAGCGCAATGATAGGAAGGTACTGAAACCTGCTTAGTGACGTTGTTCTCATACATCCTCACCTGAGTAATGTAGTTGATTTAGATAATTATATTTTTCTTAACTTTAGTTTAGACGCTAATTGAGATTGTGTGCTGTTACGGAGGAATTTGGAATGTAGATCATGGAATCGGCGCTGATAAATAGCATTCATCAGCGCCGATTAATTAAACAAGTTCGTAAGTGATAACAAACAATGTGTCGGTATTCGGGTAGATTTCGCGAATCAGTTGTTTGAGCTTTGGCAGTTCGATGTATTCCTGCTCTGCATGAAATTCGTTGATATCGTCAAAGTGAAGCGGTTCAACGGATAAGATTTTGACATCGCAGACTTTTTGGTTTGCTTCTAATGTATAAACTTCCACTTGTGTTCCGGGAACGTAGTGAGCTTCAGACTCGTCGCGAATGGTGATGGTTTTTTTGCCAGATGCGACTAAAGGCGTCAAAAATTCAAAGAAGGTAATTTTAGTCGGTGCGCTCATTATTGCTCTTCCTTCTTTTCTCTTTTGTGCTTTGGTACGTAGTTGAGAATCGAGATTGGTACGGGTTTACGTGGTTCAAAGCCTTCGATTTCTCTACGCTCGATAAGGTGGCCTAAACGGCTTTCAATCATGCAAAGGTTTTTAAAGTTGTCTTTTGAAACAAACGAGATCGCTTCACCTGAAGCGTCAGCACGACCAGTACGACCAATGCGGTGAACATATTCATCAGCAGGGAATGGCAAATCGTAGTTAATTACGCGTGATAAGCCTTCAATATCGATACCACGAGCACCCACACCCGTTGCGATCATGTATTGAATTTTGCCCGCTTTGAACTCTTCTAATAGTGTTTTACGAATGGCTTGGCTGCGACCACTGTGGAAAGCTTCGGCCATGATGCCACGCTTTTCTAACTGAGAAGCCAATTTGGCTGCGCCGTGTTTGGTTTCGATGAAGATCAAAGCCTGATCCCAATCATTTTCTTTAATTAGGTGGCTAAGCAGTGCTGACTTTTTATCTTTATCAACGGTAATTAACCATTGCTCGATGTTTTTCTTTGATGCTTGGTTAGCCGCGATAGAAATTTCATACGGGTCATGTACCGCTGTTTTAGCGAGATCACGAACTTTATTCGACAGTGTTGCAGAGAACAGCAAGTGCTGGATATCAACAGGCAGTCGATCAAGAATTTTATTGATGTCTTCAATGAATCCCATGTCGAGCATGCGATCCGCTTCATCCATTACCAGTATTTCGATCTCTTCAAAGTAAACAGCGCGCTTACCATACAGATCAAGTAGTCGACCTGGTGTTGCAATCAAAATATCTACGCCATCGATTAAGGCTTGCTTCTGTGGCTTTTCATCAACGCCGCCGTAAATAGCTAAAGAGGTCAGCGACAGGTGCTTACCATAGTCGCGAACCTTATCGTCGATCTGCTGAGCCAGTTCACGAGTAGGCGCAAGAATCAAAGCGCGAACGCGTTTCTTACGTTGAGTCTGACCTTTAGCAAGCTTTTCTAGAATCGGTAATACAAAGCTAGCAGTTTTACCAGTACCGGTTTGCGCTGCGGCAATGAGGTCTTCGCCTCTGAGAATTTCTGGGATCGCTTTGCTTTGAATTGTCGTTGGCTTAGCGTAGCCGAGCTCATTTATAGCATCTGTAATAGGTTGGCTAAGGCCGAGTTTGGAGAATGGCCCCAAATTGGTAGAAGACATCGTGACACTCTGTATTGGTTTTCGTAGAGGAAGTAGTTCCCCGGATTGGCGCTGAGTGTATCATGAAGCAGCATAACTGATTAGCTTTGTTTTTCTAGGTACCAAGTCCCTTTGCATGGGCCGTTAGTGAGATGCCATTTGCCTTGAATTCGATTATTCCCAGCGGTTGCGCTAAAACGATAATCCCATTGACGATTGGACGCGTAAAGAATCAGTTCATTTGATTCAGCGTTGATCCAACCTTTGAGGATGGTGCCATTGTAGGTCAGTGATAATGTGGCGAGACCATCGACAATTTTGCCGGTTATCGTGGTTCTTTCACACATGTTATTGCCGGTAACATCGACTCTGCGCCCGATCCATTCACCGTCATGCGTTTTTGAAATTTCAAAATCAGGTGATGCGGGGAGTTTAGGAAAAGAGTCAGGGTTACCACTTCCAAACCATTGATACTGTTGGCCGAACAGGATGAAAAGACCAAAGGCTACAAAAGTGAGCAGAGACCATTTGTGTTTCATGCTTGATCCTAAAGAGTAATTTCTGTAGTAATTTCGGTTTTCACTGAATTGGCAATAAAGCAGTGCTGATGAGCTAGATGGTGCATTTTTTCAAGTTGCTCATAGCTGGGTTGCTTGTCGCCCACAAAGCAAATTTTTGGCCTAAGGGTGACTTGAGTTACCGATGTGTAACCTTTGTCATCTTCTTCCATGATGCCAATAGCATGATCGTCATATGAATCGATCACATAGCGGCGTTTGGCGGCAATGCCAAGAAAAGTCAGCATATGGCAGCTTGAAATCGCAGCGATAAAGGCTTCTTCAGGGTCTACGTTTTCGGCGACCGAATAGGGGAGTGGAACAACATGTGGTGAGGATGAAGCAGGAACCGTTACGCCTCCATCAAACTCCCATGTATGACCTCGGCTGTATTGGTTGTCATTAAACGGTTCGTTTGTTGCTCTTTGCCAATGAACTTTCGCGCTGTAGTCGGCCATCATAAACCCTCTTAAATCCCTTCAAGGCAGAGTAATGTGGATCAAGGCAAACTTCGACAGATAATAAATATCGGTTGTTGAAACACCGACTTAGTTCACACCGTGATACGTCAGAACTGAGCCGGAAAAAATAAGGGAGATTGTTATGAAGTGATAGGTTCGATGGTTGTCGTCCTACTCACCATGCTGAATTGGTTACGACCTTTTTCTTTCACTTTATATAGCTCTTTATCGGCAAGATTAAAGAGCGCATCGAAGTTGAGATTTTGACCTTCCATCAGGGTGAAACAAGAAGCACCTACAGACAGTGTCAGGTATTGATTGCACTGTGAGAGTGGATTCATCAGCTTTAGGCGCTTGATGCCTTTTTGCATTAGTTTGATTTTTTGGGTGACCAGATCGGCTGATTGGCCATAGCAAAGTACCAAAAACTCATCGCCGCCGTAGCGAAACAGGTGATCGTTCTCATCGTTGAATGCTGCGCGCATTGTATTCGCAACTTGTTTTAACGCCATGTCACCATCGTGATGGCCATAAAAGTCGTTGAAGCCTTTGTAATAGTCAACATCGATCATAACGACAGCCATGTTGGTTTGCTCATTGGCGGCATTAGTGATCAGCCTTGGTGCGATGTTATCCAGTTGGTATCGATTGTTCAGCTCTGTAAGTGGGTCTGTTTTTGATAACACTTCGAGTTTCTGATTAACCTGCTGCAATCGCTGGCGTTGAACGTGGTTCTCTAATGCAATAGCGATGAAGCTGGCTAATTGCTCAAATAAACTACGATGGTGCTGTTGGTATTGATTCTGCTTATGGTGCTGAATAGATAGAAAACCAAGTACACGATGGCCAATGGTAATTGGCGTTAGTATCAATGATTGAATTGAAATACTGTTTTGGAGGTTGCTTCGATCCATCTGTTCAGCGGTATCTTGTGGTACGAATGCTTTTAATGATTCTGTACCCACTTGATTGAGATGCACGGTCGTACGATGCTTAACCACGTAGCTACCAACTGAGTATTCTGTCTTACAGTTAACGTCAGACAAGTTGAGTTGGCCGGTATGGTTGTAGAAGTACTTATAGTTCAATATGTGGCTTTGCTCGTCATACAAAGCGATACCAAACTCATCTGTTGGAAAAACTTGGCTTATCTTGTCGTAAATAGTCGGTAAATGTTCGGCAAGATTTTCAGTTGTTGCAACGTATTGACCAATCTCGGTAATCAAGCCGATATGTTCTTCCATCTTTGCTAAAAGCGTACGTTCTTGTTCTGCTTTTGCTTCTTCAACATTAGACAAGATCGACTGATGCTCTTTAAACTGAGTCAGCGCATGGGCGTTTTCCGTCGCTGAGATAAACTGGTCTTGTAATTCGATAACTTTTTGGTGCAGTCCTTGACGGCGATACAGCTTGATCAGCGTTTTGCACATAATTGCAAAGAAGCCATAGTTATTCTCTGCTGTAATTTCGGTTTCAGCTTGCTGGCAAATTGACAGCGCACGATCGTAATGACCATGCGCTTCTAAAAACGCTGAAAAATGAACCAAATTCTCGTGGCGGTTATGAGTATCGATGACTTGACCGTATATCTCGTCTGCCTGCTCAAAATTATGAATTACGTTCTCAGCGGACGCCGTTTCGTCTAGAGCCATGACTTGAGCAATATAACCAAACGCAATCGCTTGAATTCGGCGATTACTGATTTTCACCGCTAAAGCTTTGGCGTGCTCAATGTGCTTGATCGCTTCATCGTATTTGCCCAGATGACCAAGCGCATAGCCCATGTTAAGCAAGCAAATTGATTGATTGACTAGGTTGCTAATACGACGGCCACATTCTTCGCCCATTTCAGCAATAGCGAGAGCAGAATCGTATTGTTTCAGGCATAGGTGGAAATCGCTGATGTTAGTAAACGCGAGAGAGCGATAGTTATCATCAAGCAAATGACTGTTGTCTAAAACCGTTCGATAGAGCTGATATGCGCGTTGATATGCTTCGCGATCAGCGTAGATAGATCCCATCATTATGTGCGTATGCAAACGTAGAACAACATCGTTTGCTGTGCAGTAAGATAAACACTGTTCGTAATGCTCTAGTGCGAGGTCGAGGTTGTCTTGTCGATCGTTTTTAATTCCGAGCAGAAAGTGGTGTTGAGCGAGTGGCAGCGTGAAGTTGTACTCAGAGCAGATTTTATTAACGCTCTGTTCTAAGAATTTGACTCCTTCCAATCCGTGGTAGATCTGTGCTTGGGAAAATACGGCTTGGATTTTTTGTAGTGCTGGCATCGGCTCTCCTATAGTGGACTGCCGATTATACGGTATGTAAGACGGAGTTGTTAGTCTATTTGAATAAAACTATTTTATCGAAATGATAAAATAGTTTTATAAAACAGTAGCTTCCAACAAGCTTTTGAGCGATAAGCTCTTGTATTAGCTAGAATTCTGAATCGACCTGGAAACGCATTCTTTCCTTCGAATAGGGGTGGTCAAGTTCAAGAAATTCCGCGTGTAGATGAAGACGATCCGCTTTTTGGCCGTAAAGCGCATCACCAACCATGGCCGTATTTAGCCCTAAATGATGAGCACAGTGAACACGTAGTTGGTGAGTTCGGCCTGTTTTAGGATAAAGAAGTAGCTTGGAACGACCATTTATGGTTTCAATTAGAGTCCAAGTGGTTAGTGCGGGTTTGCCATGTTCATAGCAGACTAATTGACGAGGGCGATCGTCTGGGTCTCCTCGCATCGGTAACTCAATTTTGCCATTAGGCTCTTTGATTTCACCTTCCAGTAAAGCCACATAACGTTTTTCCACCGAGCGCGAGATAAATTGTTTTTGCAGGCTTTTGTTTGCACGTTTTGTTAAGGCAAATACAAGTAAACCAGAAGTCGCCATATCTAAACGGTGGATAACAAAAGGGCCTTCAACATCAGGGTGACGTTCTTGAAGTCGGGTATATGCGGAGTCTTTAATTGTTTTACCCGGAACAGATAACAGGCCAGATGGCTTATTTACGACGACCATAGCCTCGTCTTCGAAGAGGATTTCCAGCTCTTTGTCTTCTGCCCAGTTCTCTTCAAGTGGGTTGTCATCCAGGGCCAATCCGTCAAGCATATGGCCAAGTATAGGTTGGCACTTGCTGTTACATGATGGGTAAAAGCTCTTGTGTTGGCGAATTTCAGACTTTGGAGAGACTCCCCACCAGAACTCTGCCAACGCGAGCGGTTGAAAACCATGTAAATAGGCGTAGTGGAGCAGTTTAGGTGCGGCACACTCTCCCGCACCTGCTGGTGGTGTTGGGGTTGCAGTTGGTTTGAAGATGGCTTGCAGCGATTGCTCTTGGCCATTGGCGTTTAAGAATCGGTATTGCTTGAACAACTTGTTTTGTAGCGCATTAGACATCTGTTTGCGTTGTTCTTTCAGCGCAATTAGTGATGTTTCAAGTTGGCTCAACTCTTGGTTGATCAGGGTAATTTTCTCATCCCACTCAAGCTTAAGATATTTAAGAACGTTTTTTTCAGCGACACTCTGCTTACTTAGTTCAACAAGACGCTCTTTTAGTGCTTCTGGCTCTAATGAGGCTTCTGCTATTGCTCGCTCCGCTTTACGAGCTGCACGGCCTTCGATAATTCGTTGGCGCTGTTTTGATTCTTCTTGCTTATATTGAGCCTGATTAACCTTTAACGCCTCTCTAAGCTGTATAAGTTTTGGGTTAGTTTGCTTGGTCTTTAGCTCATCACTAACCGCCGTAATATCGGCCAGTTCAGTGCGGAAAAAACTTTGTTCCGTGAGCATATCAAATACCGGGGGAACGAAGCCGGGCAATAAGTTTTGGTCTGCGATTTTACCTGAAAAAGCGGAGAGAAAACCGAGCTCTCCCTGAGGCGATTTAACCAATAACACACCAAACATTTTGCCTGTCCCATTCTTGGTAGAATCTAGGCCAAAATCGTGCTGCCAATTTTGTTGGGTAAGCAAGTGCTGCTGTAATTGTTCAGCTGCAAGAATACAGAGTGGATGAGGTTGATAATAAAAAGGAAACGTGAATTTTTCCGGCAGTGAATAGCCATCAATAGGCGAGTGGAATCGGGTGAAGAGTTGATCGGGTTGGTGCATGGTTGGTTTCACTACAGGCAAAATACGAGGGCGTGATTTTACCTGTTTGCGATGGGAATGCTAGCGAATGTAATCAATCTGCGCGCTGATTAGCCAGTGCTCGACTTTGCCGTCATTTTTTTCAACCCATAGGTCATTATCGAAATGTTTAACGCGGCCTTTGATCGTTAAGGAGAGCTTGTTATCGACTACTTTTCCGACTCGGATAAAGGGATCTGAGCTGATAAGAAATGGTTCTACGTCTTCAATTGTTTCATCCGCTGGGATCAAAAAGTAGTGGTTTAACTTTCCATCTTGAGGTTTGGTTGAAATTGCTTTGTAGCCAACCAGTTTGTAGCTATCGCCGACAGGTTGATTGGTGATTTCAGGCCCAAGTCGTACATGAGTGGGAATAAATACGTACGCCATGAGGGCGCCAAATACAGCAATAAAGCCGAGGATAGAGAGTTTCGCTTTAGACATGATGGTTCAGCAAGTTTAGCCAGTAAAGAAGCGATTCTAGCACAAACTTACGCAAGATTAGTGAGTTGATGAGTGGAATAAGTTGATTAAACTATTACATATAGGTAAAAGTAATGGTCAATTAACTTTGTATTATTAGAGATTTAATAATGGCGAATTGGGAAGGTGTGAGTGAATTTGTTGGCGTGGCAGAAACGCAATCATTCACTGCTGCGGCGAAAAAGCTCGATACATCGGTCGCGCAGATCAGTCGACGTGTATCGGCTTTGGAAGAGCGCTTAGCCGTTAAGCTTTTTAACCGTACGACACGAAAGGTATCACTGACTGAAGCAGGTCAGCTTTACTATCAACAATGTAAGCATTTGGTAGAAGGGCTTGAGTTAGCCGAACTTGCGGTCACTCAGATGCAATCGACGCCAAAAGGGTTGTTGAAAGTGACTGCGCCGGTGACATACGGAGAGCAGCATTTAGCCCCTTTACTGCATCAGTTTTTGGAGCTTCATCCCCAAGTTGATCTTGATTTAATGCTCACGAACCAAAAGCTTGATCTGATTGAGATGGGTGTGGATGTTGCGATTCGATTAGGTCGTTTGCAAGACTCTAGCTTGATTGCTAAACGCCTTTCAACTCGCCAGTTATACGTTTGTGCTAGCCCTAAATACTTAGAGCGATATGGTGAGCCACATACTTTATCGGAGCTGTCCAAACATGAGTGTTTAGTTGGTTCGGTCGATTATTGGCGATTTAGAGATTCAAAAGGCGAAAAGTCTCTGCGCGTTTCTGGTCGTATCCACTGTAACTCTGGTTTTGCATTACTTGATGCCGCTAAGCGAGGTTTAGGCCTTGTTCAACTGCCTGACGACTACGTACAAACTGCTTTAGATTCAGGGGAGCTGGTAGAAGTTCTCAGTGACTATAGAGATGAACGAGAAGGAATTTGGGCGCTTTATCCGCAAAACAGAAATCTGTCACCCAAAGTCCGTTTACTGATTGATTTTCTTGCTGAGCGGCTTGGTTAAGCCCCTTGCTCTTCGGCGTCTTGCTGTTTAATGGTTTTGTGACCATCTTCCGAGACGCCAAGTTTCCAATAACTGCTTATATAGATGTTTTCGCGTTTTACCTGTTTTTCATTTCTAAAGTACTGGCGAAGTGCGCGCATCGAATCAAACTCACAAGCACACCAAACTGACGCATCACCCTCTAACCACTCAAGTTGAGTCACGGTGTCATGCAGTGTTTCCTCAGTAGTCCATTTCACTTCAATGCCATTTGGTGCATCTAATGGTTGAATGTCTTGTTCGCTCTCTACTTTAATTACTGCATAGCCTTTCGCATCTTGAGGCAGCTTTCGTACTTTCGCAGATAAAGCGGGTAGCGATGTCATATCGGCTGTCATAAAGAACCAATCTGCTTCGGTATTCATATTTTGAATCAGACCAGGGCCCCGGATAGAAATGTTATCTCCAGCTTGAGTCGACATCGCCCAACGAGCGGCAAATCCACATTGTAGGCTTTCAGTAATATGCCTAACAAAGTCGACTTCAATTTGTTGTTTATCAATATCGAAGCGTCGAATGGTGTAGGTGCGAAGTATAGGGCGTTCGCCTTCAGGTAAAGCTTCAATATCTGTTCCACCAGCTGGGGTAAACATCAGCTTGATATAGCCGCCTTCGCAATCGGCAGGAAAGTCTGAAAACGCATCACCTTGTAAGGTTATGCGCTGCATATTAGGTGTCACAGTTTGGCTGGATATAACGGTAACGCGTTTGGCGGATAGTTTGTTCATACTCTACTCAATAATTGTTCTTATTCGCATTTAGAGTAGCAAGTGTCTACGCGTTAGAAAAGCCTCTTTATCTTTATTTACATTCAGATCATTGGCAGCGTCGAGCCAACCAGTAGTAGCGCCATCGAAACATTAAATACTCTTACTCGTGTGGCCGAAGTCAGCCAGCGTTGTAGCTCTCTTCCTGCAATGACCCAAAAGCTGCATGACGGAAGGTTCGCAAGCATGAAAACGCAGGAAATGATCAGAAGTTCTTGCCAGCTTCCTGTGTTGCTGTAAATGGCGACAGAGCTCAATGCCATCGACCAACCTTTCGGATTCACCCATTGAAATGAGGCCGCGCCCAGAAACGTCATCGGTTTAAATTCGCCATTAGACTCAGCTCGGCCCGACAAAGCAATTTTGAGTGCTAAGTAACACAAATAACCAAGGCTCGCCCATTTTAGAATGGTGTGACTGATAGGGTAGGTGTTGAAAATGCCAATCAAACCAAGCCCAACCAAAATGACCATTAAAGCGAATCCAAGCGTGATACCGAGCATGTGTGGCAAGGTCCGGTTGTAGCCCACATTAGCGCCTGATGTCATTAGCATCAGATTGTTGGGCCCCGGAGTAAAGGTCGAGACAAATGCGAATAACGCGAGTGCACCTAGTTGTTGTAGTTCCATTTAATTCTCCTCGTTATTTGATGCAATAAAATTGTTATGTCTGACCGGTCACTAATCATAGTAGGTAGAAAAGAGCGCAATTGTGTGCTTTTATTCGAATTGTAAGGGTTGTTTTTGCAATAAAGGTGCGTAATGGATAAGTTTGAAGAAAGAATATTGCATGAGTTAAAGAGGGACGGAAAAATCTCCAATGTTGAGTTGGCTGAAAGGATAGGGTTGTCGGCCTCTGCGACACTTCGTCGGGTACAAGATTTAGAGAAAAGGGGAGTGATAAAAGGCTATCGAGCAATTTTAGATAGCTCTCAGCTTGGGGTTGGGTTTGTGGCTTATGTTTCAATTGGTTTGTCGAGCCACAGTAAACAGTCGCAGTTGGAATTTGAAGAGCACGTCCGTTATGTCGATGAAGTGGTTGAATGCCACAACATTACTGGGGCAAACGAGTATTTACTTCGAGTCGAAACTCAGGATCTAGCCAGTTATAAGAAAATTCATTCCGATGTACTAGGAGAGTGTGCTCAGGTTCAATCGATTAGTACTATGGTTGTGATGGATTCACCAAAGGATGAGCGATAAAAGTATTTAGTGATAAATTCATGGTTTATAAACTTATCTTTAATTTCTTTGTTTTTCATCAAGATGAATAGAATGTGAGTGATTTATAAAAGCAGTTGATGTGCTAGGTGTGCATATTCAGCTAAAAGTGCACTAACTAACAATTGCTTAATCAACCATGTTCTGTGGCTTTGATCACATAATATGATAGAATTCGCGACCTTTACTCATCTGGGGTACTCCCAAGTCAAGGAAGATCTAACGGCTTAATTGAGAAAAATAATGCAATTATCTTTAAAAAATCTGTCTATTCGAACCCAAGTTTTATTACCTGTCTTATTCACCACAATCGCATTGTTCATTGCGCTTTGGATTACTAAAAGCAATTTGCAGGCAGAGCAAGAGATCATCGATTCTAATACCGATTCTTTAGTTTTTTATAAAGACACATTAGCAAAAATTGACGATCAAGTTTATCCATTGCGCATCAGCGCTGTTTACGCGATTTATGACTCATCTCGCCGCGATGCATTCTTAGCGGAATTGACCACTGGAATGAAAGAGATCGACCAAGATCTTGATCAAATGGGTGCTCGTAAGACATTCCGTCAAGATGTCTCAGTAGTACGTGAAGCGATTGAGAGTTACGTTCAGTTCTCTAATCGCGCTGTCGATTTGTTTACCCGTAAAGATAATGGCCAAGTATCAGAGCAAGAGTACTCAAACTTTATTGCTCAGTACCGCGATTCAGGCAATGAGATGGTTCAAGCAATTAATAGCTTGTCTCGTAAAGTGAATAGCTTTGCTACTGAAGCGATGGACCAAAGCTCAATTCAAAACGCTAAGCTACAAAACATGGCAATGATTCTTGTTATGGTCGTCTTTGCTATCTCTCTTTTAGTTGCATGGATTCTGTCAGGGATGATTGTTAGCCCAGTGCAGAAGCTACAGGGCGTGATGCAAGAGTTGGCGAAAGGTAACCTTTCTGTACGTGCTGATGTAGATGGCGAAAATGAAATCGCTAAACTGGGCCAAGACGTTAACTCAACAGTGACGCAACTACACTCAACGGTTGAAGCATTAACACGCATTAGTGAAGAAGTGGCATCTGCTTCTACAGAACTTGCAGCAGTGATGACTCAGTCACAAGCGAATGCTCAACAAGAACTGGCAGAAATTGAACAAGTTGCTTCAGCAGTAAATCAGCTATCAAGCACTGCGAATAACGTAAGTGACAATGCGCAAATCGCCGATTCAACAGCGCGTGAAGCAAACCAATTGGCAACTTCTGGTTTAGAGATCTTCGAAGAGAGCAACCAAGCAAGTGCACAGATGGGCGCTGCGTTAAACGAAGCGGCTCAAGTTGTTCAACTGCTAAAAGAGCAATCTGAGCAAATTAATGACGTAATTGAAGTGATTCGCGGCGTTTCTGAGCAGACTAACTTGCTTGCACTAAATGCAGCGATTGAAGCAGCACGTGCTGGTGAATCTGGCCGTGGCTTTGCAGTTGTAGCAGATGAAGTCCGCATGCTTGCTGCTCGCACTCAAGATTCGACTGGCGAAATCCAAACAATCATTGAAGAGTTACAAAAGCAGTCAGGCAATGCTAACGAAAGTATGCAGCTTAGCCTTGATATGCTGGCGAAGAACAGCGAGCTAGCGCAACAGGCGAACAGCGCACTGATGGGTATTACCGACTCTGTGGTTAGTATTAATGATGCGAATGCTCAAGTAGCAACCGCAGCAGAGGAGCAGTCACAAGTGACTCAAGACATCAACCGTAACGTTGTAAACATGTCTGAGCTTGTGAACCAGAATGTGTCTGGCATCTGCCAAAGTGCAAGTGCGAGTGAAGAGTTATCTACGCTTGCAGAGAAGCAAAAAGCGCAGTTGTCGTTCTTTAAGCTCTAATACTTAGCTAAAAAAATTAATTAAGGCGGAAAGCACTTAGTGTTTTCCGCCTTTTTTGATCCTAGCAGTCTGCTTGTTTAATACAAAAACCAGAAATAATTGGTAAATAACTCAAAAAAAGTGAGAAAAAACACCATCTCGTGACGCTCAAATTAGCGATAAAATGATGAGAAATGAGCGATGGGTAGCCTGTTTGGTGGAATGTTGTACGGCGGCTTGACGAAAAGGATTGCGCAAACGATTTTCTTAAAGTGGTTTAAGTCGTTGTTTTTGAGGAGAAAAGAGAGAGATTGATTGAAAAGTGAGTCACTTAGGTATGCAACTTAACCAAACTGTATCACAAAAAAAGTGAAAATATCAGACTTGCAGGAAA
>Ga0209272_10001193_pt1 | contig 17252 bp, 17 predicted proteins | sample tdDd002_FD_187125 | JGI IMG/M metagenome (GOLD analysis project Ga0209272, IMG submission 187125) | Marine sediment microbial communities from the Atlantic coast under amendment with organic carbon and nitrate - tdDd00.2 (SPAdes)... | ecosystem: Environmental > Aquatic > Marine > Coastal >... | reverse complement strand
TTATCTTATGCATATTTCCTCCTTGGTCTATGTCAATATTATACACAGATTTGAGTGAATTAATCAAAAATTATTAACAAAGATAATTGGAAAATTCTTTTTTTATACCCTCACATTGATTTTTTCTAAAAGAAAAGTCATTCTTTCGAATGACTTTCATTTATTTACTATATATTGCTCTTCCAGAATTAAGGATTGCCAAGAATGCAACACCAACATCACCAAATATCGCCATCCATAATGATGCAAATCCTAAAGCACCTAAAATCATAATAATAATCTTAATACCAAGGGCTAAAATAATATTTTGCCAGATGATATTGCTTGTGTATCTAGAAACTTTTATACCGTCTGCAACCGCTGTTACTTCATCTGTCATTAAAACTATATCAGAAGATTCAATCGCTACATCTGATCCTAAGTTACCCATTGCAATACCAACGTCTGCACGAGTTAACACAGGTGCATCATTAATACCATCTCCAACAAATACAACTTTTTCTTTATCATTTAATAACGATTCAAGAACATCTAATTTATCGCCTGGTAGTAATTCCGAGTGAATCTCATCAATACCAAGTTTTTGACCAATCGAATCTGCTATATGTTTTCTATCACCAGTTAACATAACGAATTTCTCAACACCAAGATCTTTTAATTGTTTTAAACCTTCAATTGTATGTTCTTTTATTTCATCATTGATATGAATGATACCTATCAGTTGAGAATCAACACTCAAGTAGAGTGTTGTACCTACAGTATTATTTACCGGTACAGTAATGTTGTGGTCAGTCATCAATGCATCGTTACCAATCATGACATTTTTTTGCTCATAAACAGCTTTGATACCTTTACCAGCAACTTCTTCAACTTCTGAAACTATATCTTCGATTGATTGACCATACGTCTTTACAATTGCCTTAGCAATTGGATGATTAGAGTAATGTTCAACATGAGCACTAATCTTTAAAATCTCATCTTCACTGTACGCTCCTAATACTTCGATATCGTTAACTGTAAAGTTACCTTTTGTCAAAGTACCAGTCTTATCAAACACAATAGTTTTAGCAGACTTTAATGCTTCTAAATATTGTCCACCTTTTACAAGGATACCTTTTCTAGCAGCACCACCAATACCACCGAAGTAACCTAGTGGTACAGATATAACCAACGCACACGGACAAGATACAACAAGGAATATTGCACCTCTGTAGATCCATGTATCAAATGCTTGTCCAAAGATCACAGGTGGAATTATTGCCAGTAATACAGCGCCAACTACAACCAGTGGTGTATATACTTTCGAAAACTTAGTTATAAACTTTTCTGTAACCGCTTTGTTTTCATTAGCCTTTTGTACCATACTTAAGATTTTGGAAACCGCTGAATCTGCAAATATTTTAATAACTTTTATCTCAATTACAGCATTCATATTTATCGTACCAGAATAAACCTCTGAATCAATTCCCGCTTCAACAGGTAAAGATTCTCCTGTTAACATGGCAGAATCTATAAATGTATCCCCTTTGATTACAATACTGTCTAAAGGTATTTTTTCTCCAGGTTTAACTACAATGATATCCCCTATTTTAACTTGAGAAGGAGCCACTTTCTTTATACCGTCTTTCGTTTTTATATTGGCGAAATCCGGTCTTAAATCCAATAGTTTTGATATTGAACGTTTGGATCTGTTGATAGCATACTCTTCAGTTAATTGACCCACCGCATAGAACAGCATAACGGCAACACCTTCTGCATATTCTCCAATACCAAAAGCAACAATTGATGCAATGGCCATTAAGAAGTTTTCATCTAACATTTTACCTTTAAAGACACTTTTAAATGCAGATTTTATAACACCTCTAGAAACCAATAGATACGCAACTATATAAATACCTAAATCTATCGTTTCATCAAATTTAGTTAAAATAGCTGTAAAGAACAATACAAATGCAATAAACAACTGTGCATTCTTAATTATAAACTTGAAAAACTTGGTTTTTGGTGTTGCATCAAAGACAGTTTCAACACCTTGACTATGATCATGATACTGTTCTTCTGACCCAGAAGAACAAGAATCCCCACCTCAGCCACAGCCTATATCGTCTAAAGGTGAAACAACAGGTGCTTTGACCTCTTCATCTCCACAGCCGCAACCACAACCGATGTCATCTAATACCGATAGTGTTGGCTTGACTTCTATAATTGGTTTAACTTCTTTTTCATCATCACAGCCACAACCGCAGCCTATATCATCAAGTACATTAAGTACTTTAAACTCTTTTTTCTCTACCATGATTATCTCCTCTCAAAGACATGATCCAATCCCATTTCAAATATTTTTTGAATATGATGATCATCTAGTGTATAAAATACTTGTTTACCTACTTTTTTCGCTTTTACAATACGTTGAGTTTTTAAGATTCGAAGTTGGTGTGAAATAGACGATTGACTCATTTCTAAAATATCAACGATACCACTCACACACATTTCACCTTCAAAGAGAACACAAATAATCTTTATCCTCGTGCTATCTCCAAATATTTTAAAAAACTCAGATAAATCTGACAGCGTCTCTTCATCTGGCATATGTTTTCTTATTAAACTAACTTGTTCATCTTCACAATGTGTACAACATTTCTCATTCATAGCTACTCCTTTAATATTTATATATGAACACTTATTCATATGTTCATCTATATAATACCATACTACATACATATGTCAACAAGAAAAGATCAAAAAAAATAAAACAATCATTCGTTTTATTAAATGATTGTTTATAACCTTTTATCTATCTTAACACCTTTTAAAAGTTCGTCCGATCCACCATACTCACTTTTACCTTCTGTGACGGTTCGTGTTTTTCCTCCAGCAACGTATGAAACACCACATTCGGGACATATTGACGTATGCAATGAAACACTTTGTGAGATGACTTCTCTGCCTTCTGCAGTGGCAGCTGCTTGTTCATTGGAGACATGTTCAAGTTCATGAGACATAACCACACTTGCAGAGACTTTAGGATCTATTTTACCAGGACTTTTAAATGAAACACCCGGATCATCAGAGCCATCGACATACGTACGGTTCGCACAGGTTTCGCATTCAATAATACCCAATCGTTTTAATTGTTTCTCACTGTAAATAGATTTCAAACTATCCATATTGGCTTTCGGATCTAACTTGCTATTTTCTACAGGAGCGATAGCTCCACGCTTAACAGGCTGTACATTTCCCACAGCCTCTGTCTTTGGCATATTAATCTGATAAGTAGAATAAGTATCTATTTTCATATCATCACTTCCAATTAAATGTATACCCAGATTTCACTACTTTAAGCAATCCCGAGAACTCTAACACCAATCAAAACGATAGCCAAATCAGCAGAAACATGTATCATATAAGAAGCTAGAAAACTATTCGTTTTCTCAACAAAATGACTGAATATCAATCCACCTACAAATAATCCAAACATGATTAATAGAAAAATAGGTAAACTAAACCAAGTTTTAAAAATGGCCATATGGTAGATTGCAAATAATCCTGAGGATATCAAATAAGCCAATACACGGTTTTTCTTAAGTAGATTCATAAAAATAAATCCTCTAAAAAATATCTCTTCTATTAAAGCATTGATAACAATCGTATAAATACTGGCCCAAACAAATTGTGTGGTTGAAATCTGCATTCTATTTACGAAGTCATCTTGAATCGTATCAAAATTAATAAATGAATTCAGAATAAGAAAAGCAATGATAATAATCATAAAAACAAAAACAGACAATGCAATCACGGGTTTGAATTCACTTTTGTTTATTTTAAATGACATCTTTTTTATTGTATACAAGGGATACACGGTGAACAATGGTAGTTTGATAAGAGTTTTGAGTATATAAGGTAGTTCAAAAACTTGTTCAACTGCGTATAGTATAAACAAACAACAAAGACTATAAAGTAGTATTTTTTTCATATTTTTCTCCTTTGATTTAGTGTAACAAATAATTCTTAAGAAAAAATGAAGAAATATATAAAAATAAAAAATCTCTGCTAAGCAGAGATTGATGTGTCTTGGAAATATGCATAGGCTTCATCATATGAAATCTGAAGTGCTCTTGCCAACTGTATGTATTTTGCAAATACATAGATGTATTCATTTAAACCATCCACAAATTGGTCGTTTGCCAACAACTTCTTTAATTGACTCAACCCATCATAAAGTTCACTAAATAAAATAATCAGGTCTTCTGACTCTTTTATATTTTCAAATGCATAATCATCTATAATGTTCATTTCATATTTATTGCCTATCGATAATATGTATCTCATACCCTCTAAATATCTGAAAAGTACCTTACTCCTTGGAATTTCATTGATATCTTTTTTATATTTATAACATTTCGTTAGATTAGCTAATTCACCTAGTTTGACTTGTATAGCCAGAAATCTTACATTCATAACATTATGATCACCTAATGCATTTTCTTCAACGCCAGATAGAATACTCATCTGTTCTTCCATAGCTGCTTGAATTTTAAATAATTCGTTTATTTTCATATATTACCTCCGTTATGTATACAATTATACGGAATTAATAATTGAAGTCAACACTTTTTTAGTAATAAGTATTAGCACCTAGTAATAAGAATAAAAAAAGAAGGCTATCAACCTTTATTTTTCAACATTTATACTGTTAAACGAACGTTTCATTTTGTACATTTTTTCATCTGATACTAAATAAAGTTCTTCACTTGTTTTTGCCTCACTTGGATATTCGGTAATACCATAACTAAAATTGATAAAATAATGAATGTTATGAATTAATACATAATGTTCAAGTTCTTTCATGATTCTTAAAAATATTTTAGATGCTTCCACTTTGCTTAAATCTGTTAATATAAGAGCAAACTCATCTCCTCCTAATCTTGCAAAGTAATCTGAATTCCTAATATTTTTACTAACAGTATCACAAAATACCTTTAAAAGACGATCCCCTTCAGTATGACCAAATATATCATTCACCTTTTTAAGGTTATTGATATCAATAATGGAATAGATGAATTTACTTTCTTTCTTGATTAGAGATTCCAATACATCATCAAAGTACTTTCGGTTATAGACCCTCGTAAGGTGATCATAACGCGAGAGGTAAAGTATTTCATCAAGTAAATTCCTGTTACGTATGGCAACCTCTAGCTGAGAGGCAAATAAATCCATTATAAATAAATCTTCATTTGTAAAAGCACCTTTTTCATGTGAGTCCATATTAATAACACCTATGAAATTATCATCTACTTGTATTGGAGCTGACAATGTTGTCTGGAACACCTTTGGATGTTTCTCATAAAATGATGTGAATTCTGCTTCGGTCATACCAGTTTTATTAAAACTCACAACGTCATCGACAATAACAGAGCGGTCTAAATCACCGTTGGTTAAAACGTATAAAAAGTCATCTTCTTTCTTTATTTTTAACTCTCTAAACGATTCATCAAATCCCATTAATGAAATCACACTTAATTCATTATTTGAATTTAACAACATAATACTTCCTTTAGACGACTTTCCTACTGCTTCTAATGCTTTTTCTAATATAAAATCATATACGGATTGTTGATCATTTGTCTTTAAAAACAGATTATTAATTTCTATTGCCAAACGTAGGGATTGATTCATCTTAGAATACAGTTCACTCGTATGTTGCGACTGTTCAAATACATCTTCTATCTTTTCAACCATTTCAGAAAGTTTAATACGATCATTCTTATATCCAAAGCGAATCAAAAGGTTATTAAAAGTTTTAGATGTAGCGTTATATTGCCATAAAGAAAAGAAAAACACAGCTAAAACAACCCCTGACACTTGATAAACAAGTGGGGCATCTGGCCATATTATTGTTGGTAATATAATCACTGAAACATATAATGTAATACTTAAAATAGTTCTTAATAATAATGTTTTTTCGAATTTCATATAATCTCCCTGCTTATATTATAGCAAATACTAAAATAATATGCATTATGAAATACACATAATAAGTGACTTATAAGATCACTCTAATATAAGAACTCCTAATAAAACATTTATCATAAGTAAAATCAAAAAAAAAAATAAACACTATGTGTCTACTTTTTAGTATGCATGCCTGATTTTTTCTTTTCTGGCTGTACAGGTTTAACTGCAGCCGGCTTTCTAAACTTATCAAGTTTCTTTGAACAATCTTTACACATGGTGCCTATAGTAATCTTTCTACCGCAGCTTGCGCAGTAAGATCCACCTTCAATTGTGATCAACGATAAACGACCATCAGTTACGAATTTCATAATTTCTCTGATCGTTATATCAATTCCTCTAGCTTTTAATTCATTAACCAACTCTTCAGGTGTTACATTTGGTTGATCGTAAACTACAGCTCTTGCATTAGCAAATTTGTCATGTTCAGTATCACCAGTTATTAAGGCCTTTTTTGATCTTGGTTGTGTACAGTTCGTACAAAGTACTTCGTTACCTTCAGCACCAAAGAAAACGCCACAGTTTTCACATTTTTTTAGAGCCATATTTCCTCCACTAAAATACTTTTATTTTTTTATAGTATAACATAAAACACATCTCATGTACCACTATTTATAAATATCTCAAATAACGCTTGGGATTATTTAAAAAATCTTTTGTTAAGTTAACATGTTCAATATCATCATACCCTATTTTTTCGATGCCATCATTAGAAAATTCGTAAATAACAGCTTCTTCAAATGCCATTAAAATCGGGGAATGTGTAATAATAATAAATTGACAATTCTTTGTTACCATTTCTTTTATCAAAGCAATCAAACTGAGTTGTCTCATAGGAGATAACGACAGTTCAGGCTCATCTAATATATAAAGTCCGTCAGGTACAAGTCTTGATTTGAACAATTCCAGATACCCTTCTCCATGAGACATTTTATCTAATCCGTCACCATATCTATTTTTTAGAGCCCCAAGTGTATTTATATAAGGCAGTGCTGCCAATTCGAATGCATACTCAGAACGGTCTTTGTATTCTTTTTTTAGATTTTCAAGTGCCTGTTTTGTTTCTGATTTAATTCGATCTAGATATTGAATATAAGTTATAAAACTTTGTGATTTTAGATAAAATCCCCTACTTGTCTTTTTATGCCACTCGAGCTCAAATGATTCCGATAGTTTTTTAGCACCTGTCATGGATTTAAACTCTTCAGGGACTAAATTAATGGAATGTGTTAAACCAACCACACTCTCCAGTAACGTTGTTTTCCCACATCCATTCTCACCGATTAAAAAAGTAACTGGACTGGTAAATGTTAACTGTTCTAACTCATTAATTGCAGACATATGAAATGGATAATCACCTTGTCTGTCCACTTTACTTCTTTTAACTGATCTTAAAAATATCATTTAATCCTCAATCATCATCATTAAAAATCCAGAAAAAGCAGGATTATTAGGCTTAACACCTTTTGAAGCCTCTTTCTTTAAGTCATTTAAAAATACCCTATAGGCAGCATAAAACTGATAGTTCGGTCTTGGTGTATAATGAATATCTTTTACTTCGAAATATTTCAATATTTTTTTGACCGTTGTCGGTTTAATGAAAATATCATCTTGCGGATAATAATATGCTCTTAAAACAGTTAATATCGGCCATTTGGCAACTTTATGAGCCGACATGACCTCAACCAATATATTAAACCCTTTCTCTTCATTACCATGTAAAAACTCGAATAAACCATCTTTCAAAATTTCTCTTTCAGCGTCACTGATAATTGATATAAAGTTCTTAAATGGCGGTTTTTCAAATCTTGACACCAAAGTAGATGCATTAATCAATTTGTAAAAGCTTTCTATTATATCTGTTGACTCAAATGCTTCTACAGAAAACCTCTCATGTGTTTGTTCTAAAAACGTATCAAGTTTGTGTTTTTTCTCTATGCTTTTCATTTCTTCACAGTCAAATCCATTTGGATAATGATCGTAAAATTGTTCTTCTAAGGCTTTTAATTTACTCATAAAAAGCTTCTCCATAATTATTTAGATATACTTTGGATTTGTTGATTACTTTTTCCTTTTCTTTTAATTGAACGGGATGTCCAATTGATAATAATCCCAGTACTCTTAATCGGTTAGGAATATTTAATACTCTTTTTACATAAGCTTCAGAGTTTTCGTTTTCTGCTTCTCGATTTCTAGTTTGTATCCAACAAGATCCTAGTTCTAAAGATGTCGCCGCAAGATGGCCAACCAAAAGTGTAATGGAAGCATCTTCCACCCATGTATCTGAAGCTTCTTCATCTCCAACCACCACTATCACATGTTGGGTTTCTTTTAAAAAATTTGCACCGGCTTTTTTAGAGTCAGCAAGTGTCTTAATCACATCTACATCATTTACCACAATAAATTGCCAAGGATTTTTATTTTTCCCCGATGGGCTCAACAACATACATTCTAAGATATAATCTAAACTTTCTTTTGAAATTTTTTCAGTTGTATATTTTCTAACGCTATAACGCTTATTAAGTAACTCTTTCATACTAACACCATCCTTTACATTAAGTTTAGTTTATTAGTGACATTATGTCAAAATATGGTCCCATTCAAAAAATAAAGTAGGCACTCCTTATGAATTGCCTACTAGTCATTATGTAATCTTATCTCAATATTTTATAAAATGATTTCAATATCAGCCTTCAGCAGTCTTAGTTTCTCAATAAATTTTGAATGGCCTCTATTTAAGTGTTCTACACCATACACTTTTGAATCATCATCAATTGATAAAGCTGCATTTATTAGAGTGACCACCGTTCTGATATCGCCACCTTGAACACTAGCACCAGAAAGTATATTATTAGGCTTTACATGGATTGTATTATTGAAACGATCAATCTGTGCTCCCATTTTTCTAAGTTCATCTACGTGAGAAAAACGCTCCTGAAATATATTATCTGTTATAACAGATTCTTCTGGACATTTTAATGCAAGTGGTGTTACCAATGGTTGAACATCTGTTGCAAAACCAGGAAATGGTCTAGTTTCAACTTGGAACCCTTTCTCAAAAGTAACAGCATTAATATGTACCTTGTCATCATCAATTATCACTTCCACACCACATTTTCTTAATGTTTCAATCAGTGGGATATTATGTTCTGGAATGGTATTTTCAACAGTTCCTTTACCTTCTGTCATAACAATTGACATCATTAGCGCTGCTGCTTCTAACCGATCCGGCATCACTTCATGGGTTGTTGAATTTAATCCTGTAACACCTGTAATAATAATACGATCTGTACCAACACCAGTAATACGTGCTCCCATTTTAGTTAACAGATTTGTCAAATCAACTATTTCAGGCTCTTTCGCAACATTATTTAGAACTGTTTTTCCTTCAGCTAACACACCCAGTAAAATACCATTTACAGTTGCAAGAACGCTTGGAAATCTTAGATATACCGAAGAACCTTGTAAAGGGAATGTACGAGCTTCAGCCAATACAAATCCATTTTTGATACTAACGTCAATATCAAACGCTTCAAGTACATCCACATGAATGTCTATTGGTCTTTCACCGATTTTATCACCACCTGGCAATGGTAATTTCACTTGACCGAATTTACCTAAAACTGATCCTAAAAATGCTAAGGATGCTCTTATTTTAGAGCCATAATAAGCAGAAAACTCAAATGCAGAGGCATCACCCATAACTGTGACTTCATTGTTGACAAGCTTCGTTTTTAAACCTGCTTCTTTTATCATCTCAATTGAATCATAAACATCTGAAATAAGTGGCAAATTCCTAAGTGTCACAAAATTTCCATCTACCAATACAAGTGCAGCCAATTGAATTAACGCTGAATTCTTCGCCCCATCCGGACTTACAACACCTTCTAATCTTGTACCACCTTTAATTCTTATGTAACTTAATTCATTTACCTCTAATTTTACTTTATTATCTTCCATCATAACTCCTTAGCTATAATTAGTTTAATATCTTGATTTTCAATTTTTTCAATTTCTGTTTTGCATGTATCCCAATCTGTAATAATCAGATTGAGATCTGTTGCTGGACATACTTTTAAGATGGATTCTCTTCCCATCTTTTCATGTGGAAACAAACCGATACACTTTCTAGAACTTTCAATAATGGCTTGTGTTACCATCACACTATTGGCAGATTGTATTGACATGCCAAATTCTGCAGAAAATGCTGCTGCTGTTAAAAAGGCCAAATCAAATCTCATGCTTTTTATCACATGTACAGTATGATGATCTCTCAACTGTCCTTTTTTTGTCATTAAACCACCCAATACATAGGTTGTTACATTATCATATTTTCTTAATTCATCTGCGATGATAATGGAATTTGTCGCTACAGTAAATTCAATATCCGTCGGTAAATTCTGAGACATAAAGAAACCAATTGAAGCACCAGTTATATAAACCACATCATGTTCTTTGATAAGAGATAAAGCTTCTTTTGTAATTGACCAGTAATTTTTCTTTATATCTGTAACATCTCTCGGTGTATATGTCTTTGGAGTTGTAAAACCAACTTGTACTATTGGTATTGCACCACCATGAATTCTCTTCAATTGACCTTTTTCTTCTAATATTCTTAAATCACGTCTTGCCGTATCAAATCCTACATCAAACAGTTCTTGTATTTCTCTAGCTTTTATACGGCCTTTTTCATCTAATATGTCTAATATTTTCTCATGTCTTTCATCAACAAACATATACTCTCCGTTCACACTTTTTTAACACTTCCTTCACATATTAACATATAATTAAACAATTCACAATATAATAAATTGTTTTGATGTATTGATTGTTGTTGCAATTATTCATACACCAATAAGTCACAAAAAACTTTGAGTCTGTAAAATCCTAAATTGTATACCCACAGTGTGAGATATAATTCACATTGTCCTCCTATTAAAAAAAATGCCGGTAGATTTCTACCGACATTTCGTTTGTATTACTCTAAATATTCAATTGATATCAGTTCATCTGTTAATCCAGAGTAAGTACTCTTAACCAAACCTACTCCCTTGCCATAATAACTTATACGCTGTTCTCCATCTTCATAATAAGATGTTACTTCTACACATGAAAAAATGCCTGCTGGTGTTTCTACAAGTACGTCTATTCCTGTAATCATCGTCTCTTGGTAATCAGATTCTATAACCTGTCCAAGCCGTATACGTTCTGGTAATACCATTCTATTAACATCACGTTTATCAGACTCGTTAGTAACAGACTCTAAAGTTACTGAGTCATTAATGTTGTACCACATTTTTTGATGAACACCATCGTTTTTATGTTCTGCTTCAATTTTATTATCCATTACCGGACCAAATCTCTCAGTAAAACCACCACTCTCATACCCGCCTGTAAATTTCTTTATTAATGACTGGTCGGGAAAATAATCTGTTCCATGTAAAAAATAGTCCGAACTAACAATCTCAATTTCGATTGTATCCGTTTTCAAGTCAAATTTTGAAACAAACTCCGGTGTTGGTTCAATTAACACTGTATCTCCAACTTCAAGATTCCTATAAAACAATTGGATGTTAGTTTCAGTTATATGACTATCAGTTGGTATTTGAAATGAAATGAGTTGTCTTATATCAGATATACCATAATTGGCTAATAAATTATTTAAATATGTGTCTCTAAGTATGGGTGGATTAACAACCGAAGCATTAAACTCAAATGATTCTGTCGCTAACTTAACTTTACCATTAATGGGGATATCTATCACATCTATACCAAAGAGGATTTGAGCTTTGTAGTCAAAGGCTCTTTTTAAAACATTATGGGTACTAACGTTGTAATAAGGCTTAACTAGATTATTAAATACAAGCTCATAATCGTCTATTTCACGATTTAATTTATTCATCATCGTTTCAAGTTCTACAACTTTTTCTTCCGCACGGTATGCTTTTTCCGTTAATTCAATTTCAGTCGTTTTATGGGGAATTTGCATATTTGAGCTCTTTGTATAAAAATACAAACATAGCAAAATTAATATCACAATTATAATAAATTCTTTTTTTATCTTCATTTAACCCTCCCTCTAAATTGTAGTGGAAAGCCACTTACTAATCAATCCATAAAATCTATTTTTTTGCTCTTATAATAAGGTATAATGGGTATAAACAGTTTAAGGAGGTTCTATGAAAACAATAAATGTAGCAATTATAGGGTATGGATTATCAGGTCGTATATTTCACGGTGCTATTATCGGTGCTGTAAATGGATTTAACGTAAAAAGTATCGTGACAACAGACACTAAAAAAGCTGAACAGGCAAAACTAGACTTTCCTGAAGTTACAATTGTAGACAATGCTGATACAGTTTTTAAAGATGAGACAATTGATCTTGTAGTTATTTCAACACCAAATACCAGTCACTTCTCTCTTGCTGAAAAAGCCTTGAACAGTGGCAAAAACGTTGTCATTGAAAAACCTTTTACAATCACAACACATGACGCCTTAAGACTGATTGATCTACAACACGATACGAAAAAAGTCCTATCAGTTTATCACAATAGACGATTTGACGGTGATTATCAGACGATAAAAAAACTGATCAACAATGATGCCGTTGGAAGATTGGTTGAGTTTGAATCACATTTTGATCGTTTCAGAAATACATCAAATGATAATGCATGGCGTGAACAGGATATTCCTGGTTCAGGTATGTTATATGATCTAGGTTCACATTTAATCGATCAAGCACTAGACTTATTTGGTTTACCTCAAGAAGTTTATGCGGATATGACTTCACAAAGACGCGGTCCCGTAGATGATAGTTTTGAAATCATACTCTATTACACAGAGTTAAAAGTAACACTTAAATCCAGTATTCACGTAAAAGAACCGTTACCAAGATTTATACTACATGGATCTGATGGCTCGTTTATTAAATATGGATTAGATGTACAAGAACCTCAACTTAAAGAAGGCATCAGACCAAAGGATCCAGGGTATGGTATTGATGACAAAGACAAATGGGGTATCTTAAATACACATATCAGAAAAAGCATTGAAACTGAAAAAGGTGATTATACACAGTACTATGAAAATATCTATCAAGCAATCACTGAAGATAAACCTCTTCTTATTTCAGCACACGATGGCTTTAATGTCATGCGAATCATTGAAGCTGCCAGACACAGCAATCAACTTCGAACACGAATCCAAATCAAACATTAAACAAATCCTAAGTGTCAAATTGACACTTAGGATTTTTATCTAATTAAAACATTTGATATTTATTATAACTTATTCTACTTCTTTCTTCTTTTTCTTCATTTTTAAGTTCCATCTTAGATAACTGATAACGCGTTTTATATGAAAAACTATATGAAACAAAAATAAAACATTATTGCTCAATCGTAGGAAAAGCCTTATGATTAAGTTTTGAACTGGTTTTAACGAGATTTTTTTGATTATATGTTGTGCTTTATTTGTCTTTAGTTCTAAAATCTTTCCTGCCCTACTCACAACACCAATGTGACCAGGAAAATCAGTCGTACCTTCTTTACCAAAACGATTGGCGGAAACATAGTTGCATATTGATATGCGTCCATTAACACCTGTAACAAAATGCCCGTTTTGAGGATCTGCCAAACTATGGATAAGTAACTCTGGAGCGTTTTCTTTCAGTAGACTTCTGCAACCACTGCCAAACAAATCATAACAAATACTCAAAGCAATTTTAACACCTTCAAGTTCAGTAAAGGTTATAAACGTATCTCCTTTTACAAACACTCTATTTTCTCCGGCAGTCAAGTTAGATTTTCTATGTACACAAACGATTCTACCAGTTCTATCAATTAGAATTTGCGAGTTATAATACACTCCTTTGTCTTTTTCGGAAAAACCAAAGGTTAGATTGATACTTAACTCACTACAGAGCGACCTCAGTTTCATCATCAAATCACCATTAATATTAAGAGCATTTTGATGAATATATTCTTTTTCCATTTTATATTCAGATAAGATCATTTCACCAAAAATGATCAAATCAATATCGTCATTACTTTCTTTTAGTTCTACTATCAGTTCTATAACTCTTTCTATATTATCTTTGATCTGTTCATTAGGTGTAAAAGCAATTGTAGCTATAGTCAAACTTTTCTCGTTTCCAATTTTCTTCATATGACTTCTCCTCAGTTATAAGATATGTTACGCGAACTGTAAGTTATAAACATAACCACACCAATGATATTTAAATCTTATCACATATATTCCATTCAAAGAATTTTATCACAGTCTAAAGAAACATCTCGTTATAAGTTTGTAGTAAATCTTTCATCAATATATGCATCTACAACTTCTCCAATTGGACCATCCATTTGTTCAACACCAGGATTCTGGTTCATCATCACGACAATACCATCACCGTCTTCTAAAAAACCCAATATATAACTTTGGAAACCGTCACCCCAACCTTGAGAATAAAATACCTTCTTACCTCGAAGTTCATATACAAATACACCATAACCGGTGAAGTCAACACAACCTTTAGAAGTCATCATTTCTCGTGTTGTTTCAGGTTTTAATATTAAATCCGATTCATTATTGTATGATTTAAGTAGTTCAACAAGTAACTTAGACAAATCATTTGATGTCGTCCATAACCCAGCAACTGAATCGTACGGGTAAATGTTTTTTTCTTTCTTAATGTCATTACCCAGGCTATCTGTTCCACATACATAGTTTGTTTTATTTAAATCTTCAAAGTCCAAATACCTGCTATCCTCCATAAAAAGAGGCTTCAAAATCTTTTTATACACCAATTCTCTATAGTTCATGTTATATAGATCTTCAAGTAGTTTTTCCAGAATCAGAGTATTATTGTCCGAGTAGATAAAGTTTTCTTTTGGTTGTTTCACTACCTTAACTTTTTCATTTACATAAGTTGTTTTACCATTTAACAAATCAATTAATTTGGGTTTACCAATTGATGAATCGTAAGTTCCATATGATCCTTCACAATCAACAAGGCCACTTTGATTTATCATTAAATCTTCCGTCGTTACAACAGAACCTTCTAAATTCCAATCTTTAAAATACTTATTTATATCTTCATCAAGGTTTAAAAGCCCTTCATCTTTGGCTTGAAGTATGGCAATGGTTGTTAACAACTTGCTGATGGAACATGCACTAAACAAAGCATCATGTTTATTTTTAATAGCAACTCCATATGAATGAGTGCTTATTTCACGGCTCCCTTTTACCTCTGTGTAACTTAATCCCTTGATGTTATTTTGCTGCATTAAATTTTCGATATTAATCATCCGGTATCCTTTCATACAAAATCTATTTAGTGTAATTACTCGCTTCTATTCCATTATACTTTAGATTGTTGGTTTGTTTTTGACATTATGTGCTCAATACTAAGATTATAACTTAAATGATTAACAATAAATTTTTAATCAAAAAACACGCATCAAAGATACGTGTTTTAATCCATTATATAGATAAAAGTATCACCAAATCCCAAGTACAACTTATAACAAGTTTATTGAATAGAGATATGTTTTTCGGTACTGAATGGCTCCAATATTTTGATGATACCATTATAACCATCTACTTCTATCAAATCCCCGTCATTAAGGATATCCATAATACCCACTACACCACTGACACAAGGAAGACCATACTCTCTAGCTATTATACCGCCATGTTGAAGCGGTCCACCAATCTCCATAACAACACCTGAAGCATTTGAGAAGATCGGTGTCCAAGAGGGTTCTGTTGCTCTTGTAACCAGAATCTCTCCTGGGTTTAATGGTTTTTCATAAGGTGTGTGTAGTATTTTAACTCTGCCAATTACTTTTCCTGGTGCAATTGGATCACCTATGATATCTCCATCTTCAATATTAATTGCCGGTTTGTATATTTTACCTCTACTATCAATCACCAACGGCCACTCTGATATATGTTCAACTTTCTTATACCCGCTTAAATTTCTAGCTCTTGCAGCAGTCAAATCTAAACTCCTATTTTTTTGTGCATTTATTATTTCATCAACTTTTAAATCAAAAATTTGATAGGCGTCTTCAAGTCTGCCTTCGATCACCCATTGTTTTGCAAGTTCTAAACAAATATTATGGAGTATTGAAAAAGCACAGACTATCATATATTTAGGATACTCTCTATAACCAAATGTCGCTTTCAATTTAGTCGCAGCTTTTATAAACTTCTTTTCCTTACCTTTTTCTCTGGCAAGTTTAATGAGTTTACTATACGCTTCTTCTCTTTTTGTTTTTAAGATAAGATTCTGGTTCTCATTCGTATTAATCTTGATCAGTTTATCATAAACCATACCAACATCTTCATAGATTCTCTTAGAGGCCACATCAACTTCTTTAAAGCCACGAACAGAATATTTATCCATAAACTCATTATATAACGTCATAAATGCATCATCGAACTCACTGTTTTCAGCTTTTACAACAAAATCTTCTCTGGAGTCAATACTTTTAAATTCTGATGTACACGCCATAGTAAATAAAAGATTACCCATCTCACTTGTAGGATTTCCCTCAAGATTCATGTTTAGAGCAACTATCTCAGAATCAATATCATCATCCTTAAATACTTTTTTTATCGTCTGCTGTGCAATCATTCCTGCGAATATTGGTGAAACATTCTTCATCATCAGAGCGATGTTATTCATGATATCATCAACAATCACATCAAAATCAGAATCACTCTTTAACTTATTTATTGAAGTCGTAAACTCTTCACAGTGTATAATATAATCCTTAACAAGTTTCTCTTCATCAGAATATAGTGCTCTAAATAGATTGGGAATCATGGTGATTGCTTTCTTAAGAGATTTTCCTATATAACCTTCTGTCCCTTCTGGTTTTCCATTAAAGTCATGTTCTTCTAGATTTATCTGATTGAATATTTTCTTGATGTTACCATCGTAAGTATCTAATGCTTTTCTTCCCGTTTTTTTCCCTAATACTTTTTGGTAGGCGGTTACACTCAAGTATTCTCTGCCATGGATAACCGGCGCTGTACCATTAACTGGAACACTAAGCAAACCACTTTTTGTTACACCAATCAACTTAGCCCATATCTCCATACCAAGCACACTCATCGGTTCAGTGATCCCTTGTGTCATAAGCATCAAATCAATGTAGAATCTTTTAGCATCACCTGGTTTTGTAAGTAATTCCTCATAAAAAGGGATATAGGTTGTAATAGGTCTGC